>SXGQ01598611.1_pt1 | contig 23326 bp, 16 predicted proteins | sample 3178371 | NCBI WGS metagenome assembly SXGQ01 (sample SAMN11356859, study PRJNA531348) | freshwater metagenome | isolation source: freshwater sample F1-20 | place: China: Fuxian Lake, Yuxi | collected 2017-12-25 | reverse complement strand
TACGATAATATTTGTCTTATTTCTAAAGAAATTCTCCACCCAAATCACATTACTCTCGTTTGTAATCATAAGTTTAACTACATCCCCATTTATAAAGAAGTACTTTACCAAAAAACAAAGTTCAACACATTATACGAAGTTACTAAACTTAACTACAACCAAATCAAATGCCCATATTGCCGAACCATCACCAACAAGTTACTACCATTTATTCCTTATCCATGTGTTAAACTCGCTAAAAATATACACTCCTCCGATAATAACTGTATCCCCGCGGCAAAATGTTCTCATATTATAAAAAAACACAACGGCGACGGCGACGTCCACACTCATTGTGACACAAAGTGTAACAAAAATGCACTATATTATGAGACGGAAAACGTACTACTTTGCCCGACACATTATAAAAAATATGTCGCTAAAAAAGAAGCAAGTAAGCCCAATGATTCAGATAAACCTCGATGCGTGTCTGTATTAAAAAGTGGCACGAATAAAGGTAAGCCATGTAATAGTTTTATCTCTATTGATGGCTCGCAATTTTGCAAGAGACATACGCATTAGTACGTGGTATATCTGAATACCTAGCTGGAAGAATCGGGGGATGATGACCGACCCTTTGCACCCTTTGCACCTCTTGGACCCTTTACACCCTTTGCACCTCTTGCACCTCTTGCACCTCTTGCACCATGACGTTCCCTTAGGTAGGCTTGCAGTTCCGCTTCTAACGCTTTTCCTCTTTTTGGAAGTGGAAGTGGAGGTGGGGTTGATGGGAATGATGGGGATGATGGGGATGATGATGATGATGACCGTCCCCTTGCACCTTGTGCACCCTTTGCACCTTTTACACCATGACGTTCCATTAGGTAGGCTAGCAGTTCCGCTTCTAACGCTTTTCCTCTTTTTGGAAGTGGAGGTGGGGATGATGGGGCTGATGGGGATGATAGGGATGATGACCATCTAAATGGTCCCCTAGATGGGCTAGATGGGCTACTTTCTACTGATGCTGGTCGTCTATAAGTATGACGACGTCGTAATACACCAGCAGGCGGTGGAGCAATTCTTGGAACTCTAACTACCGTCGCTCGTTCATCACCCTTCTTTTTTATTGTAAAATTCAATCTTCTAAAAACCGGTGGTGATTCACTGAAACTTGATGGTCGTCTATAAGTATGACGACGTCGTAATACACCAGCAGGTGGTGGAGCAATCCTTGGAACTCTAAATACCGTCGCTCGTTCATCACCCTTCTTTTTTATTGTAAATTTTGGTCTTCTAAAAACAGGCGATGCACTTGACCACCCAGAACTAGACCTTCTTGGAGAACGCGGAGACCTTCTTGGAGAACCAGAAGAACGGGGTCTAGGAGAACGGGGTCTAGGAGAAACTAAAGTCGCTGGAACCCTCAATAACTTCATTGTATTTGGTAGCACGGAACCGGTACTACTAGTAGAAGTCCCCGTTGAACTAAGACTTCCAGTCGATAATGGTTGGGATGATCTTCTAGAACTAGAATTAGAACTAGAACCAGGTGTAGTCGCTAATAATGCTTCCGTGTTCGGTAATCTTTTGCTAGAACTCCCACTAGAACCTGAAGTAGACATATTATATATATATATGTATATAAATAATATGGTAATTTTATAATATACTAAATATATGTAAAAACTACCTAAAAATATAGGTACGTATATATTTTATATATAAACATGACGAATTCGTTGTATATTATCGCCGAATATATTTGGCTAGACGCAAATAAAAAACTGAGGTCTAAAACTAAAATTATTCGACCTTCCCCCAATGATAATACCAATTATTCGCACTTTTCAAATTATCCTGTTTGGGACTATGACGGCTCTTCCACCGGACAAGCAGATGGTAAAAAATCCGAAATAACACTTGTACCTGTTTTTGTATGCGACAATCCTCTATTACCTGTATCATCCATAGGAGAACACGCGCATTCATCAAAACTTGTTCTGTGCGAAACATACAATCATGACGGAAAACCTACCAAGACAAATCGACGTTATTCCGCCGAACCACTATTCGAAATATATAAAGAAGAAAAACCATGGTTCGGTCTTGAACAAGAATACTTTATCCTCGACAAACGCATCGAAACAACACCACATCATTTGCTGTTTTATGAAACAACCGAACACTACTGTGGTATGGGGCGCGACATCGAGTATCGAAAAATAGCAGAAGAACATATGCTCGCGTGTATAAAAGCAGGTATTACAATCTCCGGTATCAACGCCGAAGTAAGCAAAAATCAATGGGAGTTTCAAATCGGACCATCAGAAGGAATACTGGCTGCTGACGAGCTAATGATTGCACGGTTTCTTCTTGAGCGCATCGCCGAAAAATATGAAACCACTATCTCATATGAACCTAAACCATTCATGCACATCAATGGGTCCGGATGTCATACGAATTTTTCCACTCTCAAAATGCGGACCCCCACTAAAGACAATACCGGATTAAAAGAGATTTGTCGCGTTATTGATGTATTAGAAAAGAGCCACACAGAAGATATAAAACACTATGGCGTCAGTAATGAACTACGCTTATCAGGGAACCACGAAACTTCTAGTTACCACACATTTACGCGGGGTGTCGGCGATAGAGGAGTATCTGTTCGCATCAATAATAATACACATAATGCGGGGTATGGATATTTTGAGGATAGGCGACCGGCTGCAAATATGGACCCATACTTAGTTACCGCTATGTTAATGATGCGCTCCATTGATATGGATTTTTAAGGAATGGCTATAAATTAGAATCTTAGTTTTACATATAAAGCGAGTGGATCGAACTGAACAGAACAGCTTTATATGTAATGTAACGTGTTTGTGTGCGTGTCTGCACGCATCTATACTGAAATACCTGACGAACTCTTCGCTTCTTGTGCTCTCTTGTTGATGCCTTCATCATCGTATAATTTTTGTTTCATTGTTTTGCGTCTTCTTCGTGCTTCGTCATAGTTGGGAAGTACTTTTGTTTTATACATATATCTAGACGTTTTTCTAAATCTACCGTAGGGTAACGGGTTTAATAAAGATACCTTATATGCACGTTCCTTAAATCCGACATTTACACCTTCATACCTGTCATAATCTAGGTTTGCGGTAAGTTCTTCGTATATTTTTTTCACCGATGTATCATCATATTCTTTCTTCATTTCTACATATTTTGGATAGTTTGTAAATGCGTCGGGGTCGGGGTTAGTATCCGTATCATAAAAAAACCCGTCCAAGATATACACACGTAGTATATCCAACTGGGTAAAATAATCCAATGCTTCTTTTACATATACAGCTGCTGAATCTAACATATCACATGAACGTGTATATTCCGGGTCTGAAAAAGGTCCGGGTCCATACATACTTCGTAACTCCACTACATTTTTGTTAATAACTTCTAATGCCGTTTTTACAATCACTATTTTCGTGGAACATAATTCTTTAAACTCGGTCATTAAAAATATCTTTACTTTTATCAATTCGTTCAAATAAGGGTAATACCATTCATTGTTTAATCGACGACTATCTCCTATTATATCATTTGATATACTACCCTGGTTTATCCCGGCAAAACTAAACATTTCATGTACGGCTCGAATGTTGGTATAGCTATATCTTTTAAAATTTTGAAATATTCTATTAGAAAACTCAATAATTTTTTCTCCCATTTTAAATACAGCATCATTATTCCCGTCCTGTACATAATTCATATATGGAGAAAATATATCGCGATTATCAGGACCGACCGTATGCTCTTCAAAAAATCCAACAAAAATTTGATAAAACATCAAAAAAAAATCATTCGTCATTTTAATAAATTTTGCTAAAAACATCTTGCCTGTATTCAATATTCTTATCGCCGGGTTTGAATAACCAGGTTTATCTATCATACTATTATGTAAATCATCGTCATATATATAGTTAACCATACAAGATACAATAAATAAGTTGATTCGTCTATTTCGCTTGATTGCCATCGGAAGCAAAGTTTCTATCAAATTCAGTTTCGTATTTCTAGTAAAAAATGTTGTACCGGGATACAGTTTAAATAACTCTTTTTTCGCCAAATACTGCGTGGAATTATCTAGATTATGATTTACTGGTAAAAATATACCCATCGTAGTGTTACTTCTTATAGTCTTGTATGAAATTTTCATATTTTCATGTATCATTATATCATCTACCTCCCCCTCGAGAAATCTATCATTTGTTATATCGGTTAAGTTAAGCGTCTGTTTGGTATTACATGCGCTTATTCCATCAATAATAAAGTATGGACACAATATCTTGAATGCCATATCACGCGTTGACTGACCTTCATCTGTATTATCAAACATTACATTGTAAAACGAACTCTGCATAATATAGTTTAGTTTTATAATAAAATTTCTATATTTGACAGATAACCCTTGTGACATGTTTCCAAATTCTATAATTCTTATGTACTTGTTTGCAAGAAATTTCATTTTTGGTGTTAACTCATTCGATACCGAACCATGTGCATAAATAAACGCAAAATCTTCGCCTTTTATTTTTGGCTGTTTTTCAGATAAATTCACCAGTTCCATTTCCTCCTCGGGACTCATTGGATACCTCCGAAACATTGGGTGAGTATTATATCCCTTAACCATATAACTATTCGGGTCTGGTGTTTTCGCTATAGGTGTTTGAACGTCTATATCAGTAATATTAACCCCTCTTGGGTTGAAAGGGTCTGGACCAATGGCGTTATATCCACTTGTATATATATACACCAGTTCCATGAATCTTTCTGTATCTTCTCTCGACATGAATAAACGACTCTGCATTACTTCTATACTTGTCATTCTTATATTCGGCATCAACTCATCTCTTAATCTCCCTTTCACAAGAACATTCGCATATGAACTTAACCTATTTATTCTTAATAACATATCATATATAGCATCTGCTAGGTAATCATATGTAAGAGGAAACATACTTATATTCATCTTTATTTTATTCTCTTCCGGTGTTAATTTTATACTTTTTTTCGGTAAAAAGGATAAGGGTAGAGGACGGTCATATGGATAATGAAAATGTTGCATATGTAATGTAGGTGCCGTCGCTCCTGGGTTCCCGCGAACACTCATTCGCGAATTATGCTCTACGATATCAAACGTGGGTGTATAGGTTGTCACTAAATTGCGACCCTGTGGTGATACTATAATCGGTGGAGCTTGTGGAATATTTTCCTGTAACCTGCGTCTAAATCTTTTTACTTTTCTTATATCCACGTTTTGCGGTTTCGGTACATATTCATCCAATAAGTAATTACTACCTTTCTTTGTTCTATTTGCTATATCTCTGTCTATAACTACAGGTCCACTTTCGGCATCTGAATGATATTTATCACTTAATTTTTGTTTCCACATTTTTAGGACTGCTCTACTCGGACCCGTAGGGGATACCTTAATGCGAGCCCTAGAAGATGAGGCGGACGCAGCCTTCGGAGGCGATGATACCCTACCACTTGCACCCTTTGGTGATGACCTACTCGCGCTCCTAGCTGATGCTGCTGCCCTACCACTTGCACCCTTCGAAGACGCGGATGCAGATTTTTGTTGTACCCCAACACTCGATTTATTACTATCCGACGATTGACCTCCTTTATGTATTTTTAAATAGGTTCTACTATTTCTACCCTTTTTACTTTTAATCTTTCTTATTTTTCTTGTTTTCATATATATACTATAGACCCCCTAAATATATAGTATATCTATATAAATATTATACATTAAACATCCATACCCCACATCCGCCACCCCCTCCACACCATTATGGTAAGCACTCCATCATAACTATTCCCATACCCCAAAGCATAATGGTCACACCCCCCGCCGTAAGATGGGCAGGGCGGACGCCGAACAAGTGATGATGTTTCTTTTTTTCAAATCTAAAGCTGGATTTTCAAAAATGGACATTTATAAATGTCCTTTTTTCAAAACCGGGGGTAGAAATATAAAAAATTCATCGATTTCATCACTCAGAGCATAATGCTCTAAATCCTATTTTTAAGATGATTTTTTTGTTACCATATTTTTTTCAACTTTTTATATATTATATGAAAAGGATTTAGGAGTTTTTTTTGTTAGTCTATTATATAGAAGAAATGGAAGAAACGACTACATGGAAAAACTCCAAAAAACTCCAAATTTTTACATGTGAATTATGTCACTTTAAATGCTGTAAGCAAAATGAACACAAACGTCACCTTGAGACCATCAAGCATAAAAGACTACATGAGACTACAAAAAAAACTCCAAATATTAAACAAAAAAGTTTTGTCTGCATTTGTGGTAAGAAATATAACCATCATTCGAGTCTAGCAAAGCATAAGCGGACGTGTATCACGGTCAATACACCTGTTGCAGTTTGTGAGGATAAAGAATCTAATACCATCATCACCAACACCATAATTGAGGTTAATACAGATGGCGAAAAAGATGATGTATGTAATAATGAAGAATTAACTATACAGAACTATAGTAACTTTACAAAAGATGATCTTCTTCTTAAGCTCATTAAAGATAACGACGAGATGATGAAAATAATTAAAGGACAACAAGAACAGATAAATAGTATAATCCCCAAAATAGGTAATATAACAAACAATAATAACAACACGACGAACAACTTTAATCTCAATGTTTTTCTAAACGAGCATTGCAAAGATGCATTGAATATCTCGGACTTTATTGATTCGCTCAAGATAACACTAGAGGATTTACTATTTTCAAAGACAAACGGGATATCACGTGGCATAACAGATGTCATGATAAAAGGACTCAAAGAGCTGGATATCCACAGACGTCCGATTCATTGTACGGATATAAAACGCGACATCATGTATATCAAAGATGAAGACAAGTGGTGTAAAGATGAGAATCACGAGATGATGAAAAACACCATTGTGAAAATTGCAGACAAGGAGCGAACCGCTTTGCAACAGTGGGCTATCGACAATCCCGATTGGATGGAAACAGAAAGAAAACAACTGGATTACTTGACAATGGTGCGCTCGATTTGCGAACCTATTGAAAACTATGACAACTACGAGCGGAAAATTATAAAAAATCTGGGAAAAGAAATACTAATTGATAAAAAGAATTAAACATTTCGGTGAAATGGAACAGAATAGTTGTTAATATCGATGATGTATGAAAATTTCAACTCTTGGGTGGCACTTTCCGAAATTGGACATTTATAAATGTCCATTTTTGAAAACCGGGGGTAGACTTTTGAAAAAAGCAATGCAATCGTCACTCAGAGCATAATGCTCTAAAACGCGTTTTTAAGATGATTTTTTTGTTACCATATTTTTTTACATATTTTTTGGAAAATGGTTTAAATAATTATGTCTATATACTTTAGGAAACAAATGGAAACAAAAAAGTCGCACAAAAAGTCGCCATTTTTTTCGTGTAAAGATTGTGACTATAATACGTGCAAAAAATGTGATTATGTCAAACATCTATCTACTAGGAAACATGATAGTATGGTAACAATGGAAATCGAGGAAACAAAAAAATCGTCAAAAGTCGCGCATCATAATATGTGCTTTAAGTGTAAAAAAATGTATAAGACACGCGCCGGGTTATGGAAGCATGATAAAAAATGCAACATTCATAAAAATATTATATTAAATGACACTGAAATAAGTGTCAATTGTGGCAATACCGACAAAGAAACGAATCAAGTAATTACAAAAGACATGTTTATGGAACTTATCAACGATAATAAAGAAATGATGAAAATAATTAAAGACCAACAAGAGCAGATAAAGTGTATGATTCCTAAAATAGGTAACACCGTCAATAATACGACGAATAATAACACGATGAACAACTTTAATCTCAATGTTTTTCTAAACGAACACTGCAAAGATGCGCTGAATATCTCCGACTTTATTGATTCACTTAAAATAACTCTAGAAGATTTACTATTTTCAAAGACAAACGGTATATCGCGCGGGATAACAGATGTGATGATAAAGGGGCTAAAAGAGTTGGATATTCACAAACGCCCGATTCACTGTACTGACATAAAACGCGACATCATGTATATCAAAGATGAAGACAAGTGGTGCAAAGATGAGAATCACGAGATGATGAAAAACACGATTGTGAAAATCGCGGACAAGGAGCGAACCGCATTGCAACAGTGGGCTATCGATAACCCTGACTGGATGGAAACCGAAAGAAAACAATTGGATTACTTGACAATGGTGCGGTCGATTTGCGAACCTATTGAAAACTACGACAACTACGAGCGCAAAATTATAAAAAATCTTGGGAAAGAAGTACAACTGACCGATATTAAAAAATAATAAGCATCTTACAAGATATGCAACATATAAAACATATGCAACATATGCAACATATGCAACATATACAACATATAAAACATATTTATGTAAATATATATAAAAGTGTTTTAATAATATTCTATAGTATAGTAAGTATAAGCCATGGAAACGAAAGAACAGTTGGTCCAACATATTAAGGGATGGTTGGCGAACGACAATGAGATACGCGACATACAAACGCGGCTCAAGGAACTAAAAGAAAAACGTAAGGGATATGCAGACAGTTTAGTAGAAATTATGCGCAAAAATGAAATCGACTGTTTCGACGTAAATGACGGAAAACTTATTTACACAAAAACGAAAGTCAAGGCGCCCTTTAATAAAACTAATTTAGCATCATCGCTCATGAAGTATTTCAAAGACGACGATGAACAGGCGAAAGAAATAGCACAGTTTTTATTAGAATCGCGTGAAGAAAAAGTGAAAGAATCAATACGCCGTAAAGTACAAAAATAATAATATACTAGTATTATAATTGTGTGACACATTATTATAATACCATGCTCCCCTCATCACGTAGAGTAAAAAAAAATAACATAGAAGACGATGAACCTCTCTCTTTGGGTGCTATTGAACGCTTCTATAAGAAGACAAAAACAACTAGAGATGCAAGAGAAGCGAGAGATAATTCGAAAATCAAACGTAATTATTCTAAGACGAATTTAGATGACAATGAAGGTGATGAAGATGCCGACGCCGATAATGAAATCATGAGCGAACTTACTCCTTCCTATATTGAGTCAGAAATATCTAACAATATCTCGATGTATGCTATAGACCAAGAAGAAGAGTATGAAAGCAAATTAGATAACGGTCTGTCTATAAAAAAACAAAAAATGACAAATATAAAATACCCGTTTTCTGATAAATCTTCGGAACATTTAACGCAAGATGTAGATGTTATGTACGAAGAAGACGAAGACGAAACCGGCGGCGAATTCGTAGTTGAATTTTTAGTTTATCATATAAACCATACGGCATACAAACCATTCTTAGAATTTATGTTATTCAAATCTAGTGAAGATGACAAACTCTATTTTCCGAATTTTTTACAGAGCACTTCGAATTATGAAATAGTAGAAAACGCCTCCCTCTTACTAGATAACTTACTAGGCGAAGGGTTGTGCAAATTTAAAGGGAGAGTCATGGAATCACCGGGCATGAACCACATAGAAAGTGCGCGCATTCATCAACGCGTCATATTACTATACGAACTTAAAGAAAAAAATGATAGTGTTTATCGGGTAACACACGACGATACTATATGGTGGGGTACAGTAAGTGAAGTATTTAACTTTCGGAAAATACTATTCTACGATATAAGCGACACTGTCATTGATGTGTTTTTAGCTTACCCTGCAGCCATAAAAATTTATCACAAAGAAGCGTTGATTGAAACACCCATGGTTGTTTATAACGGGAACGACAGTAATACTGCAAAATATAATGCCATTTTCTCTATTAAAAAGTCAAACAATGAATCCAGGTACGGTCCATTCTATTATTTTACCGATTTATTTAACGCGATGCGGTACGCGTGTTACGACGATGATACAGGTGAAAAAAATACAAAAGGTGGGCTTGTGAAATTTGTTATTTTTCCTGGAAAAATGAAAGCATTTATGAAAAAAGATAAACCAGATAAGTCGGAAATGGCGAAATATATCTGTAGTTTAAAGCCGGTTGAAAAAAAGACAGCGCAATTTAGAGATAACGATTCTAAATGGACGGAACAATATAACTCCGCATATAATGGTGCATACGAAATACCTATTAAAAAATCAGAGAGTATGGACAGCGAGGGCAGCAGTGAGGGCAGCAGTGATGACGACGCAAATGACTATTTTTTCGATAAAGTATCAGAAAAAGGAAAACAAAAACACATATATTATTTAGCAATGCGCATATGTATAAAAGAGTATAACTTTCAGACGCCCTTATCATATTATTATATAGACACGAAAGATATACCCGATAAATATGAATACGATTTCAAAAAATATAAAATAATATAATATATACAAGTAATAATGAGAATGGGGAGTTTAAAATCATGGGTAATATTAATTGTAGTTATTTCTTTTTTAAATCCGGCAATCTTTTCAATCCTTGATTTTTTAGAGGTTGATAGGAGTTCATACGATTCTTACATCATATGGGGGAATGCTTTGTTAATATTTTGGTTTGTTTTGAACGATACGAGGTCATCCGAGCTCTTGCATATATGATAGACGGTGTGACATGAGATACATGAGTGTTGGTGAGAAATGTGGTAATTCGTTTCGTAAATATAAAATGATAAACCGCGTTTATTTAAGAAACACACAAAACAACAAAAACAACCAGAAAACACACAAAATATTATATTTGCATATTATATAATATTTTATGACAGATATTATTGACTATAATAGCGATTTAGAATATTTACTAAAAATACATGCAGAAGAATGCGAGTCATTCTCAATCTTACACCGCTATTCTTTCGAAAAGTACAGTGAAAGGTCGAACTACATAAACATACCCGTTATTATTCTCTCTAGCGCAATCGGATTCGCAACAGGTATCGATATCGGCTACGATAAAATGAATATTATTTTAGGTGTCAGTAGTATTTTTGTAGGTATTATAAAATCAATCGATACGTATTTTCAGTTAGGTAAACGGTCAGAATCTCATCGCATATGTTCGTTACAGTTTCAACAAATAAATAAGAAAATAATGATAGAGCTGTCATTGAAACGAGACCAGAGAATATCCGCAAAAGATATGCTACAAATTATTAAAACAGACATCAAAAATTTACAGGATATTGCACCACTTATTGATGAAGCAATTGTAGAAATGTTTAAGAAAAACTATGGGGTTATGGACATATCGTCTAATAAAATTAAATTTTCAGCCCACACACCGAATTTATGCAACGGTCTGAGTCAGGTAACTATAAATGGTGAACAATCAAACAATGATGATGGTGAGAGAAGAGGACGACGAAGGCGGAGAAGCAATAGTCGCGGTTCTCGTGGATCGCGAGGGTCTCGTGGTTCGCGTGGTTCATCTTATGACTCCGACGATGACGATGACGACAATAATGGCGGATATGGTAATAGAGGTGGTGGTGGTGGTGGTGGCGGTGGTCGGTATTCCGGTGGTAGTAAAGATAATAATAACCACCACGGAAACGATGGCAATGCTTCGTCTGGAAGTGCATCATCCGGGTTTATGAGCTCTGTTTCTAACTTTATAAGTAAAGGAGTAAACCTAATTAAAGGTAACACGCCTCCTCCTCTACCCACCGAGACTGAATCGAATAACAAAGATAAAAAGTCAAATCATAATAGTAGAAATAGCAGTAGAAACAGTAGTCGAAATCAAAATATAAAACCGAAAAACTCTGTTATTGAGTTAACAAATGTCGTTGTGGATAGTGGTGTAGGCGTTTCTAACAACATACTACAAGATGTTATCGTATCTAAACCACCGAGTAGGAATTCAAATGCGAACGCTATACGCACTCCACCGTTAATATATACGAACAACAACGGCAACAACGGCAACGAACCTACAAATAGTCTTCCTTTAACAGAATCGCATGTACAACAACTTGTTATGTTGCAACAGTTACAACAGTTACAGCAACAGCAGCAACCACAACAACAACAACAACCACAGCAACAACCACAGCAACAACAACAGCTATCGCGACCTCCATCAATTACCTCCCATCATTCGAACGTCTCTCATCTATCTCAACGCTCATTTAATCCTGTTCATTATACGAATACTTTAGATGCATCCTCTCTTGTAGCTAGTGCAGAGGTTGTTTTTACCAATATGAGCAACAACAATATTCACCCCTCCGGTGCATCCAATGCATCCGCAGCATACGTTCGTAGTAACAATGGAAGTCAACACGTGTCAAGAGCTCCAAGCGTGAATGGTTCAACGCATAACTCCGTTGTCGATTCTAATACACCTCGTGTTTTAAACAGCATCGAGGATAATACCGCGAATCAAATTATAGAAGTACACGAGATAGTAAGCGTGGATACCACACAAGCACAAAACGTCCATAACGAAGATGACGAAGGCTGTATGTAAACCTGTGGCGAACCCATATTGTTTTGATTATAATATATATAAAATTGAAATAAAGATAAAATAATTATATAATAATAAGAACCCCCATCCACCCTCCCAATACAAACATTTTACCGAAAATGGAACGACGCGTGAACAAAAGAATAGAAGACTACATCATCGGATTGAAAAATGATGTGGCGAAAAAACTACAACAAATAGTGAACCTACTCGAAGTAACAGAAGCATCCACAAAAGATGAGCTTATGCGAGCAGTTGATAATACAAAATTACAGTGCAACTCTATGGCGGGGTTTGTGTACAACTACGAAAAGTTGCGGCTTGGGAAGGACGATTTTATGAAACGAAAGCGGATTAAGAGTGTTGTGCCAATTTATGAAAGATGCTGTGCAAAGAGGGCTAATGGTGAGCAGTGTACGCGGCGCAAGAAAGACGGCGAGACGTATTGCGGAACACATATCAAGGGAACACCGCATAGTATTGTCGACGAAGTTGAATGTGAAGCGCCGACCACGAAAAACGTGAAAGTCGACATATGGGCGCAAGATATCAAGGGGATTATATACTATATCGACAAAGCCGGTAACGTATATGACACGGAAGACATTATGAAAATAGACAAATACCCGAAACGCGTAATTGCAAAATATCACCAAGACGAGGCGGGCAAATATAGCATCCCGTCCATATTTGGTACAGCTGTGTCATCTTCTTCGTGATACTCGTATACCTCGTAAATAAAACTACATGAGTGCTGAATGCGCCATAATATATAAAATTTTATATATACTTAAAAATATTTTACAGTATATATAAAATGTATCATTCATATAACAGTAGTAGCGCAGACATTCGTGTAAAAATCGATGATGTATGGCAGCCTGCCGACGAGCAACAGAAAGCCGCATATGTCGGCTATAAGTCCAGGCAACATTTTTATAGAGAGACGCCATACACCTGCGAAAATGGCATAACTGTTTTTCGCGATAATTCGAATAACCTTGGCGAATCAACATACGACGACCCATATTTGCCTACTTATTTTAAACTGGAAAATTCGGTACGTGGTGCATCCAATGCAAAGTATCCTATTATAGATATGAACGATATACGTGTTTTTTTAGTAGAAGGAGTCGAGGGGAATGGTAGTCGTAACGGTGCAGGGTGGGTAAAGTCGCGTAACTATCAAGCATGGGCATATGCCGACTTTGTATATGATACAAATGCGACTAGAAAATGTTATATGTCGAAATATTCGTCATATCTTGCATTCCCGCCAGGCTTTGATAGTAGGAATGTTGTTACGATTGATATCGAAGACTTGCGTCCAAATATTATTTTTTACATGGGACGGAATGAGAATAATAGTGTGTATTATGAGAAAAATGAATCCGGACCAATTCGGGTTAGAATATGTGATAGCGAATATGCTTGTAACGGATACCTGGGTTTTTATACAAGAATAACTATGGATATTGGAATTATTGTGACTCCTCCTGGTGGTACACAAGAGACAGAAGAAACGGAAACATAAAATGGAGGATGTGTATACTACTATATAAATTTTTCCTCTCTAAACCACAAATTTGCAACATACTTAATTCCGCTTTTAACGGGTAATCCGGCATGGAGGGCTTTGGGGTGACACTTTTTATTATTTTTAGCAAGTGGGTTAAAAATGATAGCGCTATATTTGGGTGGTTTGATTTTCATTTTTAATACGGGAAAATTAGTAGCACCTTCAGTAAATTCGTCATTTAAATATATGAGAACCGTCTTTATACGTTGCCCCCCTCTCGACATAAACTCTTTACATAAATCATGACCGTCGCAACAACCATCATGATGTTCATTGTAATAACCACTTGGTTCATATTTAACTACCTGCAATGCTTCTGCGTTTTCTAGAGGCAACTTAACAATATTTGCTATTCTTTTCATAATATTCATAATAATAGGGTCTTCAGGGTATAACCACGTGTTTTTACTTTTGCGAATTTTCGTATCAAGTATATCCCCTAGAATACGACTGTCATTAAGATGCGATGAAGATTTATTAATAATATATACCGCTTCTTCTTCTGTTATAATATTATTTATTATATATGGTTCTTCATATTCATCTGTCATTAGAGCATAATTACCTTTGGTAAAAAAATTAAAATAATAATAATACTTTTTAAATACCATAAATAAAATAAATGATATGATAGCTATAGTTAGCACAACATACGCTATATATTTTATTTTTACCATTATACTGTTAGTTTGTTATAATATACGAATAAAAATATTATTTGTATTCGTACTAAAGTTGTAAAACATATAATATAAGTAATGCATAAAATACAATTCACTTCTTTTTCATAAACTTTTCAAAGCATATTGTAAAACACGACTTCGCAACCTGTTCGGCTATTTTTTCTACTTTATTTACGTCGAATTTACCCCTTGTCGCGTCGATAAGAAAATCGATGGCATCCGTAACAACGCCTCCCTTTATCAAATGAAGCGCTTCCTCTTTATGTTCTGGCAACATGAGGTCATTCGTCATTACAACCTCGGTAAGCAAATTTACTACAAATTCTTTTTTCTTACTACCGGTTTCATTCGTTTTTTCCACAATTACCATCGCCATACGAAGAAGACGCATTATTGTTTCGGGGGATACGGAAAGATTGTTTTCCTTGATACTTTTCAAAAATTCTTCCTTACAGTATGCGAAATCTTTTACTACGACGGTGACCATTTCCTTACCATGCGAATCTTCCACATGAATATTCACATCTTTGTTATCCGTCGTCGTATCATGAGAAGTCACATTCGTTGCGTTAGATGAGGCAGAATTATTTGGATCAGGAACTCCCCGAATATCCGTTTCATTCAATTCCGGCAATATCAACTTATCGGTAACATGTACATCCCATTCATGGTTACTACCTTTTGAAATAATTACCGGTGATGATACCGGTGATGATATAGGGGATGATAAAGGCGTTTTATCTACATAAACAGGTGAGTCGCATGTTTCGTTTGTGTCGAGTATGTTAGTAGTTTCCATTTTTAATTATAATCTATAATATATATTATAAAAATATTTTATATTGGTTTAATTAATAATATATAATATATGTTGCCAGATACCTATATATTATATAAACAGTAAAAATTATAAAGTAAACATTATAAAGTAAACAAAAATATAAAAAAGTATTATCATAACACCGTCATCATCATAACACCACCATCATCACCACCGCCACGAATATATACTTACCTGTATGTTGTCATGCTGCATGCTGCATCCTTAGAACGGCGCTGTAGGTGTCCTGTCTGTTACCGAACTTTGTTGCTGTCTTGGTGCTGAAAGCATTCTGCCAATACGCGCACATCCCGGAGAAGCATGGCATGAGAAGACTTCGTCGCCCCCTTGTGAGTATATGTAATCTTCTTCATCGCCCGCCGCGCCACCTCCGTTTTGATAAGGTCCACGCGTCGCAAGAATCGCATCGCGAGACAAGTATCGCAACATTGAGCCAACACCGCGGGATGTCGGAGTGAAATTCGATACAATCTTGTCATTCTCTTTGGTCTCTTCTTCGCGACGAGCTTCTTCGGTTTCTTGGACCGGATTTTGTGTATCGTTGTCGACACACCCTCCACTAGAATGCGCGCGTCTGGGTGCTTGAGGAGGGCATTGAAATGTGTCATCATAGCAGCAATCGTTATCGTATTGAGCATAGTTGTATGTCACTGGCATAGAACTCAGGATTTCTGATTGGAGAGGTGTAATATCGTTCACGGTCACCGAACGCTGCTGAATTTGTGATGCCTGACGCGCAGCTACATATCTTTCACCAGTCGATGCTGCCATCAGACCGCTAATGCAGACAAACAAGTCGTCGGCAAGCTGAATCATAAATGGGTCTTCGCTGAGATTTTTTTCAGTGACGTAGGCGAGGAATTTCTCTTGGAACGCGGTGACAATCTCGATAAGTCGGTTCTTTTCTTCGTTCATTGCGTTGTATGGAAGTCTATTCATATTTCGGAGGAACGTTAGTGCTTGGTTTACCGTAACAATCGTGTCAAGCCTCCATAGTTCTTGTTCGACGGATTGGTCGGTGGTGGCTTCGGCTTCGGCTTCGGGCAAGTACGTCAATAACCGTTCTGTCTTGTGTGTCATATTTCCAGCAGACGCGGTTGAGAAACACGCCATGTCGCATACAACCGTTTCGACACTCCACGGCACGCGAACATAGAAGGTGCGCGATGAGTCGTAAATGATGTCTTCGATTTGTATTTCGCTGTTCCAAGTCATCGTCGTGAAATCGTAGAACTCGACATTGGATGAAAGAGTCACGTCGGTGTACGCCGCATTCATTGCAGACCATAGGATTTCGCCGAAAATGCATCCCGTCTTCTCTGCATCGTCGATGAACCACTGCTTTGATTTGGGGAAATACGCGCATAGATTTTGCAGCATCATGGAGTCGTGGTCGGGTCCATAACCAATCATGATTTGCGTGGCTGGTTTCTGCGGGACGGTAAGAGTAGGCGTCAACAATGATGCAAGCCGTGATACATGCTTATCTCCCTCATTGTTTGAACCGTCGGTGAGGAAAATATGCATCCGAGTAACGAAGTTGTCGGAAATGGTGTCATCGGGCTTTATATAGTCGCCCTCTACGGTCATGAGACGCGCGATTTCTTTGAAACACTTCTCGAAATTCGTACCTCCTGTAGGTCGGATATTCATGACGATTTCGATGAGGCTGTCTTTGTTTTCTTTTGTGACGCGGCACGGAAGAAGAACACATGAAGCGTCGGAGTGGAAACTGACAATTGTAAGGTAGAACTCGGTGTGCGGGTTTTCGTCCTGTTGCGAGGCGATATAGTCAATCATATTTTTAATCGTGGCGTGAACAAACTCCATCTTCGTTTGGATGGGTTGTCCTTGTTTGGTTGCTGTCTCGCCCATTGAACCAGATGCGTCAACGGATGCATAAATGATGAAACGCATTTTTTGTCTGGATACGATGAGACCTCCCTCATCTTCGCCACCAGAGATAGGTAGAGGTGGTATAGTAATCTTGAAAATACCGCGATTGTATTCTTCGCCAGCTTCTTGCGCAGTCGGCTTCTTTGATGAAATGAGGCTGAATGATGTTTGCATTTGATTCGGGGGTGGTAACTGTAAGTTTTGTTGTTTCGTTTTGTAATGTCTATATTTCATTATATAGTTTATTACTAGTTCAATTTTCCGTTCCCGTTAACGTACAAGTAAAATAGATAGAAATAAATAAAAACAAATCAAAAAATACATGTTATAATCCTCGCATCACTCATCGAAATGTTTCACCTGTATATTTTTCAATTTATGGGATAAATAGTTGGATAAATTTTCGGGAAGTACTTTTACTCCTAAAAATTGTGAGTCTTCTCTGTTTATCATGGCTACTAATTTCGCAGTATTATATTGTTCTATTGGAGGGTCGCAATTTTGTTGTGCTATTGTAACATGAAAATTGTTAGCGGAAATAATGATAGCAACGTGCCCGTACATGAAGTCGTCATCGTTTTTCACTTTTTTCCAAAATAAAATATTACCCGGCTTTAAATAAGATAGTATTTTATTTTTCGAATTTTCATAGGCGTATGCATATTCGAAACCGTACGGAAACTGATACGTTTTAAGCGAAACAGTTGTCGACGTTTCATGGATGTTGTGTAGCGCGTTTATCGAGAAAAACATTTCTTCTGCATCAACAACCGACGGGAATGTATAGTTACATTGCGTAGATAAAATGCGGCGAATTAGTTCCACACACTCAAATGGGATACCGTAAGATGACTTATAGTTATCTACATTCGTATTTGGTGATTTGGTGAATATCATGATGGGTTTGTTTATGTTTGAAGATGTTGAAGATGTTGAATGCGACGTCATACCTTGGGCATTTTTTGTTTCGCAATGATTATTTTTCGTGTATATAGTATTATTTCTCGGAGTAGACGAGTACAAAAGAGGATAATGACTAGACATGGTATATATTATATGCGAATATAAACAAAAATATATAACTAAATATTGGAATAGTTATATATTTTATTTTTTTGCGACATTTACAACTAATATGTCGTGATAATTTTATCCAGTCCATGTGCCATATTTAGGATCGTGTTTGGCAAATGTTGGGGAAGTGGCGAGATTAACTACTTTTTTATGTAACTTTGATATATCATCAGAACCCGACCTAGGTGTTCCTACCGAAGCACCTTTTCCTTTTGATTTAGCTTTTGGTGTTTCTGATGCTGCCGCCACCGCTGCTGCTTGTCCAAATGATATGGGCGCCCGTTTTAACACTTCGGGGGATAATGGCGAATCGGCTGGTGGAGTAATACTTACATAGTCATCACCATCATCACCATAATCACCGAGAACCATTACTGATTCGAATTTATCAGATACGCCAGGTATTTTTCCTATATTATGTCTTTTATAGTATATATTTGCTTGTTTAATTTTTTTTTCACTCACCAGTTTATGATATTTTTTTAATCTTTTTTCGTTTTTCTCGTATTTTTTTGCATTTTCTAATAGACTCTCTAAAGATAATTCCCCTGCCGCGTCTGCTGCTGCTGCTGATGCTCCAGACGCTGCTGATGGTACTGGTGGAGGAAATGCTGCTGCTGCTGCTACCGCTCCTGATGGTCCTCCTACAGATGATGAACCTTTTATTGATTTTTCAATCTCTGAATTTACATAATCGGTGGTTAAACCAGGTATTTGTCTCATATTATTTTCATTATCGAATTTAGTTGCTTCATGTACATATCGTAAATCTTTTGTTTGATTAAATAGAACCATCAGTCTAACATATTCATTTATCACCGCTGATTCTTTTGGCGTAAATCGTAGTCTTTTTACTTTTGAATCCCCAGTATATGGTGCTAATTTAGGAACTGCTGCTGCTGGTGCTGCTACCGCTCCTGATGGTCCTCCTACAGATGATGAACTTTTTGTTAATTTTTCAATCTCTGAAATTATATATTCATTGGTTAAACCAGGTATTTTTCTCATACTATTTTCATTATCGAATTTCATTGCTTCCTCTACGTATCGTAAATCTTTTGTTTGATTAAATAGAACCATCAGTCTAAAAAATTCATTTATCACCGCTGATTCTTCTGGCGTAAATCGTAGTCTTTTTACTTTTGAATCCCCAGTATATGGTGCTAATTTAGGAACTGCTGCTGATGCTGCTACCGCTCCTGATAATGATTTAGGCGATTTTAATTTTATCATAAAAGGTTTTTTAGGTTTAGAGCTATCATCAGACGACCAACTCGACGCTAAAGGACTTTCTTCTAGTTTTAATAATTTTAAGCGTGTTGTAGGATTATTATCTAAAATCCCAATAAGATTCGTATCTAATTTCCATATTTCGTTTTCTAAATAGTATTGTATAGCTTCATCTATGTTGCCTTGTTCAAACAATTGATATAAATTATATAAAATATTTGCAACATCATCATTTTTTTGTTCTATGATAAGATCAGCCAAGTCATCCAATAGTTTTTCATTATTGATTATTGATTCTGAACCTGATGGATTGTCTTGTAACTCTTGAACCAATGTCGCTATATAGTTACGTTTTTCTTTAGGTATTTTATTCATTTCATTTTTATTAAAGAATGCAGTTGCTTTATCCCTATCTCTAGGATCATTAGTTTGATTAAATATAACAATCATTCTAGCATATTTATTTATCATTACTGTCTCTTTTACTTCTGATGGTCTTCCTACAGATGGCGATAGCGATTTTTTTGCTGCTGCAGCTTTCGGTGTTGCCCAACCTACATCACTTACAGGGGCAGCCGAAAAATACGAATCATCGTGTAATGCTGGATCTGTTGCGAAATCCCACCCAAGCGCTGCTGCTGCCTTTGGCGATTTAGAACCTTTAACTGATGCTGACGCTTTTGGTGAAGCTGGTGGTGTAACAACGACGGGTACTATTTTAACCGAACCTTTTATTTTAGGAGACCCTTTACCTATTGCCGCTGCTCCAGGCGCTGCTGCTGCTGCTGCTGCTGCTAATGGATTAATTTTGAACTTAATCTTCTTAGGTTTAGGGCTATCATCTGAGGACCATCCAGACGCTGCTGCCGCTGCTGCCTTTGGCGATTTAGAACTTTTAACTGATGCTGACACCTTTGGTGAACCTGGTGGTGTAACAACGACGGGTACTATTTTAACCGATCCTTTTATTTTAGGAGACCCTGGTCCCGCTGACACCTTTGGTGAAGCAGGTGGTGTAACAACGACGGGTACTATTTTAACTGATCCTTTTATTTTAGGAGACCCTGGTCCCGCTGCTGCTGCTAATGGTTTAATTTTGAACTTAATCTTCTTAGGTTTAGGGCTATCCTCATCTGACGACCAACCAGACGCCGCTGCTCCAGGCGCTGCTGCCTTTGGTGATTTAGAACCTTTAACTGATGCCGCTGCTCCAGGCGCTGCTGCTGGTAGTTTTGCTGCCGCTGCTGCCGGTCCTCCTTTAAGTGGTGGTGCTGGTGCTGGTGCTGCCGCTGCTGCTGGTATCGACGGCAAGGATTTTTTAGGTGGTCCTGATGCCCCAGATGCCGCCGCTGCTGCTGCTACTCCTGACGGTGGAGCACTAATTGCTTTATTATAATCAGCTAACTCTTGCTCGTATTGGTTCAAAAGTTGTTGTTGTTCTGCGATAAAATTTATATTAATAGTTCTCAACGCGTCTATCTTTGTATTTTTAACTGGAATTTTTGCTGCTGTTAACAATAGTTGTCTAACACTTGCAGGAAAATTTGCACTTTTAAGATTGTTAATTATCCACCCATTTGCTTCGTTATAAATATTTCTTTTTAATATATCTTCAGGTATAATTAACGCATCAGGTTTTTTAGGTGGTTGTGGTGCCGCCGCCGCCGCTGCCACTGATTTTGCCGATGAACGTGATGATGCTGCTGATGAACGTGATGATGCAGCTGATGATTTTGCAGATGAACGTGATGATGCTGCTGATGAACGTGATGATGCAGATGAACGCGATGATGATGAACCATTGCTTCTAGCTAACAATCCTTGACCTGCTACCCCTTTACCTTTTGGATTTTTTTTAGTTCTTGTTAATCTTCTACTAAACCAACTTGCCAACATTCCCTTAGATGGGTTAGCTGGAGGAGCTACCACAACAGCTCCCGGTTTTGGGGATGAACTAGACTTTTTCTTTTTTGAAAACATTGAAAAAATACCAGTTCTACGACTAACAACCGCTGGTGCTGCTACTACTTTTTTTTTAGATTGTGGTGGTGGTGCTGCTGCCGCTGCTAGTGGTAGTTTTGCTGCCGCCGCTGCCGGTCCTCCTTTAAGTGGTGGTGGCGGTGCTGCTGCTGCTGCTTTCGCCATTGCCTTTATTCTATATTTTGATGGTAGTTTTGCTGCTTTTGCTGCTGGCGATGCTGAACCCGTACCAGTAGATGATGAATCTGAAGTTGATGGACCCGAAGTTGATGAATCTGAAGATGCTGAACCCCGTGGCGTAACAATGGGAGGTTGTATTATAGCTGCTCCTTTTGCTTTAGTAAACCATCCCGGACTAGCAGATGATGAACCTGAAGACGAATCTGAAGATGAAGGAAATGAAGCAACCCATCCTGGACTATCAGCCGCCGCTGCAGGTCCACCTTTTAGTGGTGGTGCTGGAGGACCTGCCGCTGGTGCTTTTGTCCTAGACACTGCTTTCATAGTCTTTGATGGGATAACGCCTGCTTTCTCGCGTCGTATCTCTGACTTTTTTTTTGCTTTATTTATTTTATACTCTTTATACATCTTTTTCGTTTTATTTCCAAGATATTTGGCTCCTTTAATGCCTTTCTTTCCTAGATATACGGTTCCCGCTACCCCTTTATTTATGAGATATTTTGTTCCTTTTGTTAGTCCCCACAATACAGGTATTACTCTCTTAAGTTCGGCACTATCTCTTCTTTTTTTTTCATTATATAACGATTGAGGAACAGGCGCTCTGGTTAATACCCTCGCCACACCCTTATATTTAGGACTTTCACTTTCTTTTTGTTTTAAAGTTGTTGCTGAACTTCTGTATCCGCGATAGTTTTGACGAAGAGTTCTACCTCTATTACCTCTATAACCTACAACACTTACGCTACTTCTATAACTAGGTTTAGAACTACTTTGTGGCATTTGACTACTACTTCTAGAACTACTTCTAGAACTACTAAGGCGATTACTACTACTATTTCGCGACGATGAAATACTGTATGGTTTTACTGATACCGTAGAACGTCGATTCACTCTAGGTGATTGCAATGGTGCTTTTGTATTCGGTTTTACACTTGATAGAGCAGCAACAGGAGGAGCAACAACAGGAGCAGGAGCAGGAGCAGCAACAGGAGCTACCGATTTCTTCTTAAATGTTTTTTTTAAGAAGTTGGTAAACTTTTTTAAACGTCCTTCTTTTTTGGGAAAAACATAAGCTTGCCGTCGCGGCGGCGATGGTGGTGGTGGTGCAGGTGCTGGTACCGGTGATTTTCCTTGATTCTTTAATTTAGCAACATATGAAGACAATTTTCGTTTATAAAGTAAATCAGTATATTGCTTAACGAGGTGAAAATCGAGTGTGATATATTTGAATGAAGGAAGTTGTTGTATATAGCGAAAAAGAGTGTGTGGGTTTGTGAAAGAGGGTGGTTTATTAGCGATAGCGTGATTAAGGAATTGAATTTGTGGTAAAGAGAGTGTATGTGT
>SXGQ01368948.1_pt1 | contig 23332 bp, 8 predicted proteins | sample 3178371 | NCBI WGS metagenome assembly SXGQ01 (sample SAMN11356859, study PRJNA531348) | freshwater metagenome | isolation source: freshwater sample F1-20 | place: China: Fuxian Lake, Yuxi | collected 2017-12-25 | reverse complement strand
ACGAGGAGCGTGAGCGCGAGGGTCGCGGGGATGGCGAGTAGGACGACGAGGGATTCGCGCCAGCCGAGGAAGATGAGGATGAGGATCGCGACGCCGAAGACGGCGATGCCCATGTGGAGCAGAAGCTCGTTGCTCTTCTCGGCGGCGGTGTGGCCATAGTCGCGCGTGATCGTGACGGTGACGGCGGCGGGGAGGAGCGTACCGCGAAGGGTGTCGACCTTGGCGAGGGCGGCATTGACGACGTCGATGGCGTTGGCGCCGGGGCGCTTCGCGAGGCTGATGGTGACGGCGGGCTGAAGGTCGGTGCGCGCGGAGCCGTGGAGGACGTAGTTGGCGGGTTCTTCGCCGGAGTCGGTGATGGTGGCGACGTCGCGGAGGTAAATCGGCGTGCCGGCGTGGGTGCCGACGACGACGGTGCCCACATCGGCGGGGTCGCGGAGGAACGTGCCGGTTTCGAGAAGGAACTCGGTGTTGGCAAATGGGCGGGAGCCGGCCTGGAGCGAGCGGTTGGCGGCCTGGAGGGCGGGGGCGAGTTGGGCGACGGTGAGACTGCGGGCGGCGAGGGCGGCGGGGTTGAGCTGGACGCGGACCGCGCGGCGGACGCCGCCGATGACGGTGGTCTCGGCGACCTGCGTGACGGTCTTGAGGGCGTCGTCGACTTGGGCGGCGAGCCGGCGCAGGGCGAGGTGATCGTAAGTCGCGCTGGAGAGCGTGAGCGCGAGGATGGGGACATCGTCGATCGTGCGCGGTTTGACGAGCGGCGCGGCGACGCCGGGCGGGAGACGGTCGAGGTTGGCTTGGAGGCGTTGGTTGAGGCGGACGAGGGCGGGCTCGATCTCGGTGCCGACCTTATAGCGCACGATGATGGTGCTGAGGCCGGGGCTCGAGGTGGAGTAGAGGTAGTCGACGCCGGGGATTTCCCAGAGGAGTTTTTCGAGGGGGCGGGTGAGGCGGTTCTCGACCTCAGCGGGCGTGGCGCCGGGGAGGGCGCTGAAGACGTCGATCATCGGGACGTCGATCTGCGGCTCCTCCTCGCGGGGGAGCATCAAGATCGAAAACGCACCGAGCAGAATCGACGCGAGGACGATGATCGGCGTGAGCTTCGACGTGGCGAAGACGGCGGCGAGGCGGCCGGAGAAACCGTAGACGGCCGGGGCGGACGGAGGAGTGGAGGTGGGGGAACTCACGGGAGGATGGCGAGGGTTTGGCCTTCGCGGAGACTGGCGGGCGGGGCGATCACGACCCGTTCGCCGTCATCGAGGCCGGCGAGAATTTCGACGCGGTCGGCGCGGGTGGCGCCGGATTTCACGAGGCGGAGGACGGCGCGGTTGTCGGCACCGACGACGAAGACGCGCTCCATTTGGCCGAGGGTGGACAAAGCGGCGACGGGGATGAGGAGCGTGGGCCGGGCCGGGCCGGCGATGAGGACGCGGACGAATTGGCCGGAGCGCACGGCGATGCCGGCGGGCACGGTGAGTTTCGCGAGCACGCTCCGGGCGCCGGGATCGGCGGCGGAGGAAAGCTCGGCGAGCAAGGCGGGGAACGTCAGGCCCGAGGCGGGAACGGCGACGGTGAGCGTGGCGCCGGGGCGGAGGGTGGCCGCGAAGGCGTCGGGCAAGGCGGCCTCGACTTGGAAAGCATCGGTGCCCTCGAGCTCAAGCAGCGGGAGGCCCGGGGTGGCAAGGTCGCCGGCTTGGACGAAGGTGCGGGCGATGACGCCGGCGAACGGCGCGCGGAGCGTGGCGTAGCCGAGCATGACCTCGGCCTCGCGCACCTGGGCCTCGGCACCGGCGAAGCGGTCTTCCAGGCCGCGCACGAGATCGGCGGTACTGGCGTTTTTCGCGAGGAGCGCGCGCTCGCGGTCGAGGTCGCGGCGGACGGCGTTGAGTTGGGAGCGGGCTTGCAGGAGACGGGCGTTGACCTCGCCGGCGGAGATTTTGGCGAGGAGGTCGCCGGCGGCGACACGTTGGCCGAGCGTGATGGGGAACTCGTCGAGGTTGCCCATGACCTTGGCGGCGAGCTGGGCGCGGCGGATCGGGCGAACGGTGCCGGCAATCTCGGTGGCGGCCGGGAGTGGCTCGAGGCGGACCGGGGCGACGCGGACCTGGGCGGGGGCGAGGGCCGCGGCGGGATCGGCGACGGGGGCGGCGGGTTTGCCGCAGCCGGCGAGGAACGCGAAGGCGGCGACGGAAATGATGGCGAACGGGGAGCGGTGGGCGGACGACATGGGAAAAGAGATCAAGGTTGCGGGAGTGGCGTGAGACCGAGGGCGAGGCGGAGTTCGACGAGCGCGAGACGTTCGTCGGCGACGGCGAAGGTGCGACGAAGGCGGGCTTCGAGCTGGCGGGTTTCGACCCCGATGAGATCGGCGGCGAGGAGGGCTTCTTTTTCGAAGCGGGCCCGGCTGAGAGCGGCGCTCTCGGCGGCCTGTTCAACGGCGCGGGCGGAGACGGCGAGACGCTCGTTAGCGTTGGCGTGGGCGAGGCGGGCCTGCTCGACCTCGAGGCCGATGCCGAGGGTGGCTTTGCGGAGCAGCTCTTTCACCTGGGTGAGTTCGGCGCCGCTCTGGCGGATTTTTCCGGAAGTCTGGCCGCCGTCGAAGACGTTGAGGTCGACCGAAAGGCCGGCGAGCCAACTGTCGCCGTGGCGGTCGGTTTTCCAGCCTTGGTCGTATTGGTAGCTGGCGAAGGCGTTGACGTTGGGCCGACGGGCACCGCGGGCGGCTTCGACCATGGCCTCGGCGGCGCGGACGCGGGCCTGGAGGCCGAGGAGTTCGGGACGTTGGGTGAAGTCGCCGGTGGCGTGGACGGTCAGGCGGGCGAGGGCGGGATCGTCGTCGAGCAGTTCAACGGACTCCGCAGTGGCCTCGAGCCCGAGGACGAAGTGAAACGCGCGGGAGGCGAGGGCGGCGCCGTGGCGGGCGGAGGCGAGGGTTTCGCGGGTTTGGGCGAGCTGGACCTCGAGGCTGAGCAAGTCGGCTTTCAGGAGTTGGCCGGCGTCGTAGCGGGCGCGGGCGACGGCGACGGCGGCTTCGTAGGAGCGGACGCCGGCCTCGACGGCGCCGACGGCTTCGCGGGCCTTGCGCAGATTGAGGGCGGCGCGGACGACCTCGGCGACGAGGCGTTGTTGGGCGGCGCGGAGGTCGAGGGAGGCGGCCTCGGTGCCGGCCTTGGCGGCCGAGCGGCCGGCGGTGGCGCGACCACCGGCGTAGAGATTGTAGGCGACGGTGCCGGAGGCGTTGAGGTTGTCGATGCGACCGGGACGATTGAAATCGAGGCCGAAGTTGAAGGCGCGTTGGTTAAGAATGGAGCCGAACGCCAACATCGGGCTGTTGGTGTCGGTGTAGCGGCCGGAGAGGGAAATCTGCGGGCGCCACGCCGATTGGGCCTGATCGACGAGCGATTGGGCGGCGTCGACCCGGGCTTGGGCGACTCGGGCGTCGGGATGCCGCTCCAAGGCGGTGGCGACGGCCCGGTCCAACGTCCACGTCTCGGCGCGGAGGGCGGCCGGGGTGAGGACCGAGCAGGCGAGCGCGGATAAGAGAAGAAGGCGCATGGTGTGGAAAATCCGAGAGGTGACGGCGGGTTAGGTTGAGCGGCCGGAGTAGGCGAAGAGAAGGCCCAGCCCGGTGCCATAGAGAGCGCCGCGCCACCACGTAGAGGTCAGCGGGCAGGTGCCCGACGTGCATTGGCCGAAGTAGCCGAGCGCGGCACCGAGGACGGCACCGGCGAACACGGTCAGAGTAAAACGGAGGAGGGGCGAGAGCATGGGAGTAGGACCGCTGCTTAGGCGCGCGGTGCCCCGCCGAAACGAATGCGGCGGTCGGCATCGATCCAGCCGAGCTTGTCTAGGACGAAGGTGGGCGGGCAGAAACCGGTGAGGGCAGACTGGATGAGGTTGAGGCCGATGAAGGCGGTGAAGAAGAGCCAGCGGGCGTCGACGAAATGGGTGAGGGCCACGCTGAGCAAAATCATGACGCCGGCGAGGATGCGGATGAAGGATTCGGTTTTCATAAGGGAGGGGAGGGAGGTTTATTTAATTACTATATGAGCATATGAGCATATGCTTGAAACAAAGTCAAGAACGTGCTTTGGTTTGGGCATGGCAAAGAAACCACGAGTCATGACGGAGGAGGCGCTGGGGTTGATCGCGCGACGGTTTGCGGCGCTGGCCGAGCCGATGCGGCTGCGGCTGCTGCACGCGCTGTTCGACGGGGAAAAGAGCGTGGGCACGTTGGTCGAGCTCAGCGGCGGCACGCAGGCCAACGTCTCGCGCCACCTGCAAACGTTGATGGACGCCGGGATGCTGACGCGGCGCAAAGAGGGCTTGCAGGTTTTCTACGGGATTGGCGACGAGTCGATCTTCACACTCTGCGAACTGGTGTGCGGAAGTCTGGAGCAGCAGCACGCGCAACGGGCGGAGTCGCTGGCGCGATAGCGCCGGCCGGTGCGATCGCGCGCGTGGCATGGGCCTCTCGCCCGTGAACGGGCGGGCAGCTTGCCGGGTTGTTTCCGAACCCATGGGCGGGACGCCCATGCCACCTTAAGCCCCGATGTCACTTTCGATGGAGCCGGTTTCGTTGGACGGGCCTCGGACAGGCTTGATTTGTTGATGAACCGCCTGCGTTATCGCGTCAGATTTTCGTCCCGAACCACCCCGGTTGCCCCAGCTGTCCCCCGTCTTTTCCCCTATGAGCACTCTCCTCACTCGTCGTCTCGTCCTCAAGCGCGGCCTCGCCGGCATCATCGCCTACGCGGCCGCGCCGAACATTTTCCCCTCGTCGCTTTTCGGCAAGGGCGCGCCGAGCAATCGCCTCAATGTCGGTCTCGTGGGTAACGGCCTCATCTGTAATTCCCATGCCGGCACGCTGCTCGGCCGGCCCGACGATTGTCAGATCGTCGCCACCTGCGATGTGATGCGCAGCAAGGCGGAAAAAATGCGCGACCGCATCGGCGTCGCCTACGGCAAACGCAAGGCCAGCGGTGCGCCTGCGACCGGTCCCGAGATTTATGCGACGCACGAGGAACTGGTCGCGCGTCCGGACATCGACGTGGTCTTCGTCTGCACGCCCGACCACTGGCACGCGGCGGTTTCCAAGGCCGCCATGCTCGCCGGCAAAGACGTTTACTGCGAGAAGCCCCAGACGCTCACCGTCCACGAAGGCCGCGTGCTGGTTGACGTGGCGCGGCGCACCGGCCGGGTTTTCCAGACGGGCACGCAACAACGCTCCAACAAGTCTTTCCGCAAGGCCGCCGAGATCGTGCGCAACGGCTGGATCGGCGAGATCAAACTCATCCGCACCCGCCTCGGCGAATTCCCGCCCGCGCCCGCGCTCTCCGAGGAACCCGTGCCCGCCGGTTTCGACTACGACCGCTGGCTCGGGCCCACGCCGTGGCGCCCCTATAACGAGCAGCGGGTCAAAGGTGACTACGGCGGCGGTTGGCGCTGCTTCCTCGAATACGGCAGCCGCAAGAACGGGGACTGGGGCGCGCATCATTTCGACATCATCCAGACCGCGCTCGGCACGGACGACTCCGGCCCGGTTGAGTTCATCCCCATCGGTCACGAAGGCTGCAAATTCCAGACGCACATCTACGCGAACGGCGTGCGCGTCGAGCGCTTCGACGACCCGAGCCTCAAGGGCATGATCGAGTTTCAGGGCACCAAGGGCACGGTCTGGGTTTCGCGCAACGACGAGTTTTTCTCCGATCCGCCCGAGCTCGCCTCCCGCCCCCTGCGCGGCGAGGACATCCACCTTTACGCGAGCGACGATCACCACGCCGATTTCTTCAACTGCGTGCGCTCCCGCCAACGCCCCATCGCCGACGTCGAGGCCGGCCACCGCAGCGCGAGCATCTGTCACCTCAACGCCATCGCCGCCCAAGTCGGCCGCGCGATCCGCTGGGATCCTCGCGCCGAGAAGATCATCGGCGACCCGATGGCCGCCCGGCTGCTCGATCGCCCCCGCCGCGCCGGCTACGCCCTCTAACCCCAAAAAAACATTTTCGCTATGTCGCGCTCCCTTTTCCCGTTTCCCGTCGCTCTGCTGGTCTGCGCCGGGTTGGTGCTCCCGTTGTCGGCCGCTGATTCGGCGCTACCCGTCCTCGGTTTTTCCGGCAGCCAAGCCGCTCTCGAGGCGCTGGACGGCGACCTCAAAGCCGCCGGCACCGATCCCGCCAAGCTCGCGGCGCTCGAAGCGCGCTTGCTCGCCGTGCTGCGCAACAAAGACGCCACCTTCGCCGCGCGCCAAGCCGCCGCGCAACGCCTCGGCCTTGTTCTCGCTTTCAGCGCGGTGAAGCCGACCGCCGCCACGCTTCGCCCGCTCGGCACGATGCTGGCCGACGAACGCGATTCCGATCTCGCCCGCTCGGCGCTCGAGCCGGTGACCTCCGACGTGGCGGACCCGCTGCTCGTGACCGCGCTCGGCAAAACCTCCGGGCGCACGCGTCTCGGTTTGATTGATACGGTCGCCCGCCGCGGGAGCGTGGCCGCCGTCTCGGCACTGGCCAAGCTGCTCGCGAGCCCGGATGCGCCCACGGCCGCGGCTGCCGCGGAAGCGCTTGGCGCGATTGGCGGTTCCGAGGCGCTCGCCGCTCTGCAAGCGACGCCCGAGCCCGCCCCGCGCGCCGTGACCGCCGCGAAACTTGTCGCGGTCACCCGTTTGCCGGCGGCCGACGCCGTGCCCTTGCTCCAAGGCATCCGCACGGCGGCCGGCGATCCCGTGCACCGTGCGGCCGCGTTGCGTGCCCTCCTCGAAATCGACGCCGTCAACGCTCCGGCCACGACGGTCGCGGTGCTCGGCGGCGACGATTGGGCGATGAAGCAAGTCGTGCTCGAATCACTTTACGCCTCGCGTGCGCCCGGCTTGGCGGCGGCGCTGCTGGGATCGCTTCCCTCGTGGGATGCGCCCACGCAGAGCGGCGTCCTCCACGCGCTCGGCCGTCGGGGCGAGGCCACGGCAGCGGCGGCAGCGGTTGCGGCGACCGGCCATGCCGACGCCGAAGTGCGCGGCGCCGCGATCACGGCGCTGGGCACGATTCCGGGCTCGGCCGAGACGGCGCGGGTGCTGGCGAAAATTGCGGCCGGTGCCGACGCCGCCGAGGCCAGGGCCGCCCGCGTCAGCTTGGCCCGCCTGAATGGTCCGGGCGTGAGCGCCGCCGTTCTCTCCGGCGCCGAGCAGGGCGAAGCCGCCCTGCGGACTGCGTTCATCGAACAACTCGCCCTGCGCAATCAGACCGAAGGCCTGCCGTTGCTCTTGAAATTGCGGGCCGATCCGGATGCGGCGGTGCGCGCGGCGGCGGCTACGGCGTTTGGCGATCTCGCGCCGATTGCCGACGTGAAGACCTTGCTCGACTGGACGCTGGCGGCGACCGACGCCAACGAACAAAGCCGCGCCCTGCGCGCGCTGGTGACGTTGACGTTGCGCAACCCCACGATTGCGACCCGTGGCGCGCCGGTGTATGCGGCGATCGAGAGCGCGAGTGCCGAAGCGGCGCTGCGGTTGTTGCCCGCGCTCGGGCGCATCGGGGGCGAGCCCAGTGCCGCCTCGGCCGCCCGACTCGCGCTCGGGACGGACGCCAAGGTGGCGGAAGCGGCGCTCGCGGCGCTGACCCGTTGGAGCGATACCACGGCGTTGGCCTCACTCGCGGGCGTGGCCGAGAAGACGACCTTGCCGGCGGCCCGGACGACGGCGGTTGAGGGCGTGATGGCGTATTTCGAGCGCACCCGTGTGGCGTGGGACGGGGATGATACGGCGGTGGTCGCCCGGTTGCTCCCGGTGGTGGCCGATCCGGCGGTGCGCGGCCGGCTGCTGAAATTGCTCAGTCGGGCCGGCGACTCGGCGGCGTTGGCGTTGGCTGCGGGGCTCAAGGCCGATGCCGCGGTGGGCGCGGCCGCGCGCGAAGCGGTCGAAATCATCACGGCCAATCTGGCGGGCCCGGCCAAAGTGCGGGCGTCGGCGCCGTCGGGTGCCGGCAACATTATGGATGGCAAAACGAACACCCGTTGGACCGTGCCGCAGGTCGGCGAAGAGTGGGTGGAGATCGATTTCAAAGTGGCGCGGCCGTTGCACCGGCTGACGCTGGACCAGACCGGCCGGACGGGAGACTTTCCGGAATCGTATGCGGTGCACGTGACGGATGACCTGGCTAATCCCGGCGCGCCGGTGGCGACGGGCACCGGGCAGACGGGCAAGACGGTGATCGCGCTCCCGGCGGGTACGCGGGGTCGTTACGTGATCATCAAAAACGTCGCCGAGCGCTTGGACGGCTGGTGGGCGATCATCGAGCTCTACGTGGATTGAGCGGTGCGCTGATTGGTTGCGAAATCGGGTCCGTGGGGGCATGGGCGTCCCGCCCTTGTTGTGAATCCAAGGGCGGGCTCCAGTGACGCGATTTCAAAACAACAGGCTCCGGGTAAAGGGCCCCGGACTCATTTTTCTGCACCCATTTGCCGCTTTGGTTCGGCGGGGAAGGCTGTGAAATAAGATGGCAGGGTAGGGGCGCCTCTCCGAGGCGTCCGCGTTTTCGACGGGATTAATCCTACATGCTTATCCCGTTGACTCCGGTATGAGAGGTGAATCGCGCTCTGCATGGCGCGACCAGATTTCCCGAAAACGCTCAGAGAGTTTCGCCGGCGATTTGCGGAGACGCAGGCTTGTCTCGATTATCTGTGGGAGAGCCGGTGGCCCGACGGTTTTAGGTGTCCACGCTGTGAACATACAGAGATTTCGCAGCTTGAAACCCGACCGCTTTTTGAGTGTCAAGGCTGCGGCTATCAACTTTCGCCGACTGCGGGGACCGTGCTGCATCGCAGTCGGTTTCCGCTGCAGGACTGGTTTTGGGCGGCCTACCTGATGGCGACTCATACGCCTGGCTTGAGCGCCACCCAGTTGCAGCGGCAGATGGGTTGCCGCTACAAAATGGCTTGATTTTTACTGCACCGTTTGCGCCGGGCGATGGTATCGCCTGAGCGCGCTCGCCTGCACGGCCGGGTCGAAGTCGATGAAGTCTTGATTGGCGGTCCCGCCAAGGAGAAACACGCCCGTGGGGTTGCCGCACATCCGAACAAGTCACTGCTCTTCGGCGCCGTGGAGGTTTTGGCCTATGTCGATGCCAAAGGTCAGCAACGCGAACGGGCCGGCCGCCTGCGTCTTTGCACCGCCGCTCGCGCCGACGAGATCAGCATCCGGCAGTTTCTCGAGGCCCAGATCGACCCCGGCACGATCATCTCCACGGACGGTTGGGCTGGATACTCAAAATCCGCACTCGTCGGATTCGTCCACCATCCGAGCGCGCACTTGGCCCTCCACATCCATCGCGCTTTTAGCAATCTGAAGACTTGGTCAAACGGAACCCATCATGGCGTAGAGCCCAAATATCTTCAGCGCTACGCTGATGAGTTCGTCTTTCAGTTTAACCGGCGCAATGCCCCGATGGGGGCCTTTCAGTCTTTGCTGGGTATTGCCAGTTCGATTCAGCCGTGCCCAGCGACGAAAATTAGCCAACCGGACTCAACGGGATAAGCATGAAAGCTCAACCACTCATCACTGGACACCCGTAGCCGGCGGTGTGTCGCTAGACATGAATGTTAGCGCCTCAGGTGAAGTGGCATAAGAGGTTTTCGAGTTCGCCGATACGTAGTTGATATAGGGCAAGGCGTGAATATAAAAATCGTCCAAGGATTGGCCATATACAATTTTGAAGGCCTGTCGAAAACCTGCCATCCCGTCAGGATTTTGCGTCCTTAAAGCGATTTGGCTGACGAGCAAAGAATTTTTAAATCCACCCCATGCAATCAAGTACTCACTTAAAGCTGCACCAGTGGTGTATTCAGATATCTTTTCATCTTCGCCTTCCATTAGCTTTAAATCTGAAATAGCGCGATTAGCCGGGACACGTATCGACCATGAGTCTCGCCCGCCGGAAGCCCAATAATCTCTACCCTGATAGAGCGACATTACAGCTCCGACAACCTGCGCATTTCCTTCGCAAAGCCAGACGGGGTTCCGCAGTAATTTGCCTTTGTTGATCGAAGCTTGAACTTGATGCATTAACTCATGCGGGGTCACCAACGGATCGGCTCGATGAAATGGAAGGCCCGAAGGTAAGTTTCTAAAAAATGATGATCCAATCACGACCACTCTTGGCGCACTCATAGAAAATCCGCCCATTCCAAAATTCTCTGTGCGATTTGGATTCCCCTCAAGAGTTTTGGTCAGATCTTTTATAAACTCCGCGTCTGATGCATCGTGGATTTTACCCAGCTCGATGCCGCCTGCGTTTGTGCTGTAAACAATAAAGTGAATTGCTTTTTCTGAGTAATTTAAAATGTTACCAAAGTGGCTAATGAACTTATCAGCACCTGCTCTAATCATATTTTGATTTTCGATTGGCACGCCACTTTCAAATTGAAATGTAACTTTTTGTGAAGTAGGCGCTGCCGGCTGATCGGCCAAAATCGATGCGCGGGCAAGTGCTGCCACCAAGGGGTAATTAGATGATTCAATATTAGCTTGCGCTACAACTGTTGGAAAACTGTTCGGATCGAATAACTCTGCGACTTGAGTCGGAACCGTATAGAAGTTCCAAGCACCTGGTGAATAGATGTACCAGCGAATGGTTGAACCTATCGCGACCTCTGCCATCGCCCACGGTCTATATAGATTTGTGGTAGGACAACTTGCAGTCGCCTCCCAGCCTTGTGCAGCAACTACATCCTTCCAGACGTTTCCCTCTTTAATCTGCAAAGTTGCAGAGACTTTAGCGTGACAACCATCGGCTTGAAATTTTCTAAGCTGCACGGTTGGCTGGCCACTTGTTGGCAATTCGTAGATTTCCACGAGGGCTTCACCGACACCGCCCGCGACGCCCGAGACGTGAACCGTATACCCACCAGCTGGCAAAGAGACCGTGATGGCGGCATCCTTACTGCCCGCGGTGAGAGGGAAGGCTCCAACCGAGGAAAACGTGGTCGAGAGCGTGGACGACCAGTTATCGTTTTCGGCAATCTTAGTCGTGCCTTGGTATATCTCTACTTTTGGGTCCGACAGGGTGTTTGGCACGCCAAAGGCGCCCAAGGTTGGTCCAATGGCACGGATTAACAGGTTTCGCATGCCTGCTCCCGTCAGACTAAAACCCGCGATCAAGATGTTGTCCCCCGTGCCTACCCGGTTGCGGGCGGACAGGCTGGTGAATTTTTGGCCGTCACCACTGCCCACTTCATAACCTTCGACCAGCACGGTTCCCGCGCTCGGGCCGTAAACATGCGCGGTCCTACTGCCCTCGATGGAGGCAACCAATGCTGCATCGAGACTGGTCGCGGAAGAGTAGGCAAATGCACCGGCGGCTTGAAAGGTTGCAGCCAGACTTGAGCTGCCGCCCCAGTTATCATTCGTCGCCGTTCGTGCTGATCCCGCGTACAAGTCGAGCTTCGGGTCGGACATGGTTTGAGACACCCCGAACGCTCCCAGCGTCGGTCCAGCGGCGCGGAGTAAAACGTTCTTCGCTCCGCCTGACATGGTGAAACCAACGATCAAGACTTGATCGGCCTCGAGCGCCGTTCGCACTGAAAGGCTGTAAAGACGAGGCGCTTCAGCGGCGAACGCTGCGGTCACGGCGCAGAGGCCGAAAGCAAGTGAAGCAATTGCAGAAAAATTCCTCAGCATAAGAGTCATAGGGAATCGATGCATCATGCGGCTTGAGCAAGAATATTGAGGTTCTCCCCATGTCTAAAGACAGGGGATTCTGGCAGGCGAACTGCCGATCACCATTGGTCTGGACCAAGTTTTACCGCGGCTCTCGGGCTTACGCCCTACAGCATCCCCGGAGTTACCCATGGCTGACCGTGCCTTTGATTGCCGAACCGCTCGGTCGGAAGGCTTGCGCCCACCGAGGCCGCGCAGGGCGCGGCGCTTGCAGTTTGGAAGACTCGACACCGGCAATCGCACCAGCGGTTCCGCAGGTGGCCAAGCCGCGGGGACTTGGCGGGTATCGAGCTGATCTTCACGGACGAAGCGGGCGAGAAACGCGCTATACACGTCGCGGTCCACAGGAGCGCTAGCGGCTACTGAGGGATCGGGACCGGGCACCACGCCCAACTGGATGTCACCGCCATGGAGGATACCAGCCGCGTGCGCCGCCGCAACAGTCTGTGCGTCCTCGGCCAAGTGCGCCGCATCGTGATGGGCTGATACCATGCCTGGCGCGACACGCGCAAAAACAAGCGCTAATCAACGCTGAAGGACTTTCACAACACCATGGCTCCGCATCAGCATCGCGAAGCCTGGCGCCTCATCAAAACATAGCACCGGGCAAAAATCCGCCAAAGGCGTGAAGTTTCTCATCGTGTCGGTCCTCGTCGTAGCTCGGCTCCGCAGGAGAGTCGGCCAAGCGGCCGAACGTTACAATTACGCTAATTTCGTAATTATTGGAAATAAAACGATTTATTGATTTGATTTATAGCGATGGTCCCGACCGTCTCCGCTCGCTCTTTGCACCCGCCCCCTAATTCCGCACTTCCCGCCATGAATTCATCCGCCCTCGTGCCCATCGCCCCTCGCCGCCTGCTTACGCTTGCGGTCTTTTTTATGGCTGCAACCGGTGCGCTCGCCGTGCCGACGATTACGACCCAGCCGGCCGCTACGACCAACGTCACGGTCGGGGGCAACGTAGCTCTCACCGTTGCCGCCACCGGGGCGACCAGTTTTCAGTGGCGACGCAACGGCGTCCCCATTGCCGGCGCGACTACGTCCACCTACGCCATTACCGCGCCCGAGCAGACTGACTCCGATGTCTATGATGTGATTGCCTACGACGGCCTCACACCTTCAGCCCCCTCAAATCCGGCGCGCGTCACGGTCTTGCCGACCGCCTTCCCCAACGGCCTGCAACCCTCGGCGGGCTTCAAATTGCCGATGACTTCGAATGTCGCCGGTTCGGGTTCGATTCGGGCCGTCGCGCCCCGTGGCAACCAATTCTATGTCGCCGGCGACTTCCTGCGGATCGGGGGCCAAGTGCGCTCTCGGGTCGCGCGCTTCAACCTTGATGGCACCTTGGACGCCGCTTTCAACCCGCCCGCGTTCGACGGTCTGATTCGCGCCCTCGCGGTGCAGTCCGACGGTAAGTTGATCGTCGGTGGTGATTTCAACTCAGCCGGAGGCGTATCCACGAGCCGGGTAGCCCGGTTAAACACCGCTGGTACGCTCGATTCCACCTTTGTCGGCTACAGCACGAACGGCGGGGTAAACGCCCTCGCAGTGCAATCCGACGGCAAGATTCTTGTGGGCGGCACCTCGACCCAGATTGGCGGGATACCTCGGACCGCCCTTGCTCGGCTCAATGCCGATGGCACGCCCGACCTCGCCTACGATGCTCAGCTTGCCAGCCCTGCTGACGTCGCTGCCTCGGTCTCGGCGCTGGTGTTGCTTGAAGACGGCCGGTTACTCATCGGAGGGACGTTCACGACGGTCGCCGGCGCGACCCGCGGCAACGTAGCGGTGCTCTTGGCCACGGGCGCGCTCGACCCCCTTGGCCCGGTGGGCACGGGCTTCGCCGGCGGCGGCGTCAACGCTCTCGCCTTCGACAGCACCGACAAGCTGCTCGTCGGCGGTTCCTTCACGACCTTCAACGGCACCGCGCAAAACCGCCTCGCTCGGCTCAATCTCGACGGCACGCTGGACTCGACCTTGGTCATCGGCACGGGCCCGGATAAATCCGTTAGCACGATCCAGCGGCTCGCGGGCGGGAGCTTTGTCATCGGCGGCTCGTTTACGACCGTCAATGGCGTCAGCCGCAACGGCCTCGTGCGGATCGCGAGTAACGGCTCCGTGGATACGACGTTCAACCCCGGCGTGGGGGCTAACGTTGACGTGCTCGCCCTCGCGCTCGACAGCGACGGAGCTCTCATCATCGGTGGCGATTTCACCGCCGCCGGCGGTTCCGCCCGCAGCCGTCTTGGCCGGGTCAACGTTGCGACTGGCGCAGTGGACAGCACGCTGAATCCCGCTGCCGAATTTCCTGCCAGCGTTTTTGCGGTCGCCGCGCAGCCCGGTTCCGGCGGCAAGATGCTCGTGCTATCCAATGCCACCCGGGTCAATGGCACCGCGATTCCCACCGGCCTCTTCCGCCTCAATGCCGATTTGACCCTCGACCTCACTTACAACTCCGGCGGCGCGGGGATAGTATTTAGCGGCTCGGTCGTTGCTTTTTTTCCCTTCCGTCTCCTCGTCGCGCCCGCCGGCAAAGCCTACGTCGCCGCGCCGATGACCAACTACAACGGCACCGCCCGCGCCAACCTCGTCCGCGTCAATGCCGACGGCACCCTCGATCCCACTTTTGTGCTCGGCACCGGGTTTAACAACCCCGTCGCCAACGCCCCCGTCACCTCTCTGACCCTGCTCCCGGGCGGCCAACTTCTCGTGGCTGGCAACTTTACCACTTACCAAGGCACCGCCGCTAACAGTATCGTTCGCCTTGAGGCCAATGGCACCCGCGACTCCACTTTCACCTCGCCCGCTACGGCTATCCTAAACGCGGCCATAGGCACTGCCTCTTCCGGTCTCGTCACGGCCCTCGCCCCCGATGGCAAAATCTACCTTGGCGGCACCTTCATCACTCTCAGCGCACCCACCGCCACGGCCCGTAACCGCATCGCCCGGCTCAACGCCAACGGCTCCCTCGATACCTCGTTCGATCCGGCCGGTGGACCGAATGGCACGGTGAATTCCATCACGGCGCTCGGCGACGGCCGCGTGCTGATCGGCGGATCTTTCAGCTCGGTGGACGGGATTACGCGCAACGGCGTCGCGCGGCTCTCCGCCACCGGCGCGCTGGATCGCACGTTTGGCAACACCACCGCGAACAGCGGAGCAACGATTAACGCTCTCACCGTGCAGCCGGATGGCAAAATCCTCCAGCGCGGCAACTTCGTCTCCGTGAGCGTCGCCCCGGTCGTGAACGGCACATCTAAGACGACAACTAGCAGCTTCGGCCTTGTGCGGCTTAGTGCCAACGGCATTCCCGAATCCTCGATCAGCGTTAACAACGTGGCAACACTCGCGCAGGACAGCTCGGTCATCCTTGACGATGGGCGCGTGCTGGTCGGTCACGCGAACCCCTCGTTCGATGGCAGTGACACTCTTCGCACTGGTCTCACGTTGCTCGTGCCGCAAGTTGGCCCCGGCCGCGGTGGCGCCCTGCGTCCGGTCCTGTTGACCGAGGGTGGCAGCGGAAGCTCAAGCACCGTTTTTGCCGGCAACACGACCGGTGTGGTGACCTACCAATGGCGCAAAAACGGCGTGGCTCTCGTGGCGGTGCCCGACCGGATCATGAGCACCAATGCCCGATCCCTCGTTTGGACGAATGCCGTCGCAGCCGATGCCGGCGACTACGATTGCGTGGTCACCGACGGCGCGGGCAGCTTCACGACCAATTCGTTCAAAGTGACCGTGGTGGCGACCGCGCCCACCGTGAGTTTACCGTTTGCTGCGACATCTGCGGTTTCCCCGACGGCATCGCCTGGTCTCACCTACACCGAGGGCACTCCACTCGCCCTAGAGGGCAACGTGAGTGGCACCGGTCCACTCACTCTTCGGTGGCAACGCAACAACGTCGATGTACCCTCGTCGGTGACGGGCTACAACGCGTTGATCTTAGAACTCGGCACCTTGACCGCCGCCAACGCGGGTTCTTACACGCTCAAAGTGACGAGTGCGCTCGCGCCGACCGGAGTGTCGAGTGCCGCCCTCACGCTGACCTTGGCCAACTCAGGGCCCGTCGCGCCGGTAATCGTGCAGAATCCCACCCAAACTACGGCAGTTCTCGGCTCGTCTACGGTGCTGACCGTGGTCGCCGCTGGCCCCGGCCCGCTCACTTATCTATGGAAGAAAAACGGTGCGGCGCTCCCGACCCCGCCCGCAAGCGCGACCGAGGCAACTTTGCTGCTTGCTAACACCGAATTGGCCGATGTTGGACGCTACACGGTCGATGTCACTAACGCGACCGGCACAACGACCAGCGCTCCCGCCCAGATCTCGATTGGCAATCCTTCTATCTGGGGCTGGCGTCACGTTCAACCCTTTGGCGGAGCTCATTCAAAAACGGCCTTTGGCGCCGGTCGCTACGTCGCGGTCGGATTTACCGGGGCGATCTCGACCTCGACGGACGGGGTGACGTGGACACTCCTCGGCCAATTTGGCAGCGCCTACAACGATGTTGTCTTTGCTGCCGGCCGTTTCGTCGCCGTGGGTTTCAACGGAACGGTCAGCACCTCGGTCGATGGGCTGAATTGGGTGCGGGCAAATCTCACCTCGACGCCGGTGGTCAACTTAAACGCTGTGCTGCACGACGGCACCCAATACGTGGCGGCGGGCACCCGGGGTGCGATTTTCACTTCGGCCGACGGTGCGATTTGGACCCTGCGGGTTGCGGCAGTGACGCCGTTCAGCGACTATTTGCCGGTGGGCGTTCGTGGTCTGGCGTTTGGTGGTGGCACCTACATCGCCGTAACCCTCGATGGCATTTACACCACGACCACGCTCAACGGGACTTGGACCAGAAACTCGCTCGTGCTCCAGTTGGCTACGCTGCGCGCGGTCACCTTTGCCGGAGGGAATTTCTACGCCTCAGGCTCTAACGGCACCTTCCTGCGCTCGACCGACCTCGGCGCGACGTGGACCGCGGGAAGCTCAAATTCCGTTAATCCTAACGATGTTTGGGTTTCCCTAGCAGCAAATAGTGCCGGCACCCGGCTGGTGGCGGTTAATGGTGGCTTTGGCTCGATCGCGACCTCCGCTGACAGCGGTCTCACTTGGCGGATCGTGACCGATTTCCCCGCCGACCTGCAGAACTTCATCGGCGTGAACTTCGTCAACGGGCAGTTCGTCGCCGTCGGTAACGGTGGCATGATCTTTACCTCGGCTGACGGGCTCGCATGGACGCAGCGTTCCTCTAATCCCCTCGGCCTCGGTGACTTTAATGCCGTCGCGGCTGGAATCTCGGGTTTTGTTGCGGTCGGCGTTAACGGGCAGATCGTCAGTTCGGCCGACGGCCAGACTTGGACCGTGCGAGATTCCGGCACGGCGGGAACCCTCACCGGCGTGGTCTTCGGAGGATCCAAATACGTGGCGGTTTCCAATTCGGTGGTTCATTTGTCCGCAAATGGAGCCGATTGGACCAACGTCTCGGTCGCGTCGTTTAACGCCGTCGCCTACGACGGCAGCCAATACGTGGCCGTGGGTAATCAGGGTGCCGTTCGCACGTCGCCTGATGCGTTGACGTGGACCACTCGCACGAGCGGGCAAACGACGGCTCTGCGGGGTGTCGCCGCCGGTGCGGGCGCGCTCGTCGCCGTGGGCGATACCGGCCTCATCATTCGCTCCAGCGATGCCGGGGTCACCTGGGCTTCGCCGACGGTTCCCACCTCGGTGGGTGTAGCCACGACCTTTCTCCGCGCGGTCATTTTCGCGGGCGGGCAGTTCGTTGCCGTGGGCCAAAACCAGATCGGCCAAGTGCTCTCGACGGTGATTGTGACCTCACCCGACGGCAACACGTGGACCCGGAGCACGGTGCCCTACACCCAGTCGGCCCGGGCGATCACTTACACCGGCAGTCGCTACATTGTGGGCGGCGGCTCGGCGACGATCCTCACCTCGGCCGACGCCGTCACGTGGACGGCCGAGTCGTCGAACAACTCCCAGCTCATCTATGGACTCGCCAATTCATCGGCAGGCACCGCAGCCGTGGGTAGCGCCGCCGGCATCCAATTCGCCAGCAATAGCCCGGCGCCCGTCATCGCTTCGATCTCACCGGTGACCGGTGCGAGCGGCGTGACGGTCACGCTGACCGGCACCGGTTTCACCGGCGCAACCGGAGTGCGCTTCAATGGCGTGGCCGGCACGGCGTTTAACGTCGTCTCTGACACCTCGGCCACCGTGGTAACGCCCGCGAGCTTCACCAGCGGCCCTGTCATCGTTACCGGCCCCGGCGGCACGAGCCTGCCGACGGTCAGCTATGCATTTGTCGCCGCACCGGCGATCACCACCCAGCCGGTCGCGCTCACGGTGAGTCAAGACGCCTCGGCCACCTTTACCGTGGTCGCCACGGGTGGCGGCACCCTCGCGTATCAATGGAAGCGGGGCACGACCGACGTCGGCACGAATTCCGCCAGCCTCACGGTCGCTTCCACCCAGGCAGGCGATGCCGGCAATTATACCGTCACTGTCACTAATTCCAGCGGCATCGTTACCAGCACCGCAGCGACCCTGACGGTTAACCTCAAGCCGGTCATCACCGTCCAGCCCGCGCCGCAGGCCATCGCAGACGGGTTCAACGTCACTTTCTCCGTCACCGCCACCGGAGCCGTTTCTTTCCAATGGCGAAAAGGGGGCACCGACATCGAGGGCGCCACCGCCACCACCTTCACGATCACGGGCGCCCGCGCTGTCGACGCGGCAAACTACACGGTGGCCGTGACCAACGCGGTCGGCACCACGCTTAGCGCCACGTCGACGCTCACGATCACACCCTCAGCGCCCATCAATCCCATCGTCACCAGCGGCTTCGGTCGCGCGGTGCCCGCCGGCACCAGCTTTTTCTTCACTGCCGAGGCCGACGCGGGCTCGCTGCCGATGACTTACCAATGGAAGAAAAACGGTGCCAATATTCCCGGTGCCACGGGCAAGAGCTATTTCCTTTTTAATCCCCAGGCCTCCGACACGGCGCTCTACTCGGTCGTCACCACCAACACCCTCGGCACCGCCACCTCGGCGGACTACCGCCAAGACTTCTCGCCCGAGACGGGCTGGACGTGGCGCAATCCGACCCCCACCGGCAACGGCCTCTCCGATGTCACCTTTATCAATGGCCAATTCGTGATGGGCGGCCTCCGCGGTACCCTGCTCACTTCGCCCGACGGGCTCAATTGGACCACGCGCCGCGTGCCGACCAACGCCAACCTTTACGGTATCGCGTTCAACAACGGTCAATACGTCGTCGTGGGCGGTTCTGCCGGTCTCTTCACCTCGCCCGACCTCGCCCTTTGGACGCCCCGTCAACCTGGCGGCATCGCGCCGCTCGATAACCTCAATCCGCTGAGCGGTCTCGCGCACGGTGCCGGTCGCTATGTCGTAACCATGAATGCCACCGTGCCCACGGGCGTGACCTTGGTTTCGGCCGACGGGGTGACGTGGACTCAAGGCAATCTTGGCGCCGCCGAAAACGCCTCCAGCGTTGCCTTTCTTAACGGCAAATTCTTCGCCACCACCAACAGCGGCAAAATTTTCAGCTCGGCCGACGGGCTCACTTGGACCGGCGCCACGACTCCCGTTACCACTCAACTGCTCCGCGCAGCCTTTGGCGCTGGGCGCTACGTCGCGGTGGGTGTCTCCGGGGTCATTCTCACCTCGACCGATGGTGCGACTTGGGCTGCGGCGACATCCGGGATCACCTCCATGCTCGTGGGGGTTGATTTCTTGAACAACCAGTTTGTTGCGGGTGGTAACTCGGGCCGGATCCTCACCTCGCCAGATGGTCTCACTTGGACCACGCGCACCACGAGCTACACCGGTTCCATCCGGCGTTTCGCCTACGGTGCCGGACTCTACGTCGCCGCCTGTCAGGGTGGTCGTCAAATCCTCACCTCGCCGGACGGCGTGGCTTGGACCTCTCAGGTCGCTGGTCCGGCTCAAGGCACCAATCTCAAGGGCGTTGAAAGCAACGGCACCGGCACCGTGGTCGCAGTCGGCAATTCCGGCACGATCCTCCGCTCCACCAACAGCGCAGTCACGTGGTCATCGGTCACGTCCGGCACGACGCAAAATCTAACGCGCGTCGCCTTCGGCGGCGGACTTTTCGCCGCCGCCGGCTTGAACGGCACGATTCTGACCTCGGCCGACGGTGGAACCTGGGCTGCCCGTACCGCTGGCACCACGGCGTCGTTTAACGTTGTGCGCTTCATCAATAATCAATTCGTCGCCGCCGGTAGCGGCGGTGCACTCCGGACATCAAGCGATGGCACGACGTGGACGGCTGGAAACGCCGGTTCGACGAGCAGCCTTAACGGCGTCGCCTTCGGGGCCTCGACCTACGTGATCGTGGGCGGCGGCGGCCTCGTCCTCACTTCTGCCGACGCCGTGACTTGGACGCCCCGTACGAGCGGCACGACCGCAAATCTCAACGATGTCACCTTTGGCGCCGGCCTCTTTGTCGCTGTCGGCAACGATGGCTTCGTTGCTACTTCGCCTAATGGCATCACGTGGAGCGACCGCACTTTCACCACGCCAAACTTTACCAGCGTCCGTTACTACGCCGGCCAGTTCATCGCCACAATCAATAGCAGCCAGTCCTACTATGTCTCAGCGGACGGTATCAATGTGACCGGTCGCTCCACCGGCGCCTTCGACCCCGTGGTCGACACGGCTCAAGTCAACGCCACCACCGTCGTCGCGGTCGGCAACTTCGGCACAATTCTCACTGCTGGCGTGCCTGAGCTCTCCGGTCCCGTGTCCGTCACCGTGACGGCTCCTCAGCCCGCCGAACTTCGCGTCCTCGGCGCCAATTCACCCTCTGCCGTCATTTACCAGTGGAAGAAGAACGGGACCGATATCCCCGGCGCCACCGCCCCGGTGCTCTCGTTTGCCTCCACGGCCACAACCGACTCCGGCAGCTATACCGTTGTCGCCACCAACACCCTCGGCGCGACCACCAGCACCGCCGCGACGCTTACCGTCAACGCCGCGCCCGTAGCGCCTGCGATCACTACGCCGCCCGTCGCGCAGACGGTGAACGCCGGTGCCAACGTGACCTTCGGCGTGGCCGCCACCGGCACCGCACCGATCACCTTCCAGTGGAAGAAGAACACGGTCGATGTGACCGGCGCGACGCAGTCCACCCTCACTCTGAGCGGCGTGCAGTTTGCCGACGCCGGCAACTACTCGGTCGTCCTTACCAATCCCATCGGCGCGACCGTGAGCACGCCCATCGCGCTCGTCGTCAACGCCGCGCCGCCCACCATCGCGACGCCGCCCGCTGCCCAGACCGTCAACGCTGGCGCCAACGCCTCGCTCTTCGTCGTCGTCAACGGCACAGCGCCCTTTACCTACCAATGGAAGAAGGGTGGAGTGGATATTTCTGGCGCCCTCGGCTCCTCGCTCGCCTTCGCGCCTGCGGCCCTTGCCGACACTGGCAGCTACACGGTCGTCGTGACCAACGCCGGCGGCTCCACCACCAGCACCGCCGCCACGCTCACCGTCAATGCCGTCGGGCCGACGATCGCGTCGCAACCTGCCTTTCAAACGGTTACCGCTCCCGCTACGGCCACGTTTACGGTCGCGGCCAACGGCACGACTCCGCTCGCCTACCAGTGGCGCCTCGGTGGCGTCGATGTTCCCGGCGCCAACGCTGCAACCTACACCACCGGCATGGCGGGCGTCTACACCGTCGTCGTCACCGGTCCGGCTGCCTCGGTCACAAGCAATGCCGCCACTCTCACCGTGATCGTGCCCGCCGTGCTTCCGAGCTTCACGAGCCCGGCCGCTCAATCGGTCATCGCCGGCTCCGCCTTCCAGTTCTCGATCAGCCCCACCGGGACGCTACCGATCACCAACCAGTGGTTCCGGAACAACGTCGCCATCCCCGGCGCCACCGGCTCCAGCTACGGCCTCGCCAGTGCCACCGTCGCCGATGCCGGCAGCTACACCGTCGCCGTCACCAATCCTGCGGGCACGGTCACGAGTGCTGCCGCCGTGCTCACGGTGGTTGTGCCCTCGGTCGCCCCGATTGTGACCGCACCCGCGCCGCAAACCGTCGCCTTTGGCGGAGCGGCCTCCTTCAGTGTCTCCGCCTCCGGCACCGCGCCGTTTGCCTACCAATGGTTCCGGAACAACGTCGCGATCCCCGGCGCCACCGCCGCCACTTACGCTCTCGCGAGTGCCCAGCTCACGGATGCCGGTAGTTACACCGTCGGCGTGACGAACTCGGTTTCCTCCACCACCAGCGCTGCCGCCACGCTTACCGTCACGAGCAGCGCTCCGGTGATCACCGGCCAGCCCGCCTCGATCACGATCGGTGCCGGTGCGAGCGCCTCGTTCAGTGTCGTCGCCAACGGCGCGCCGCCGCTAACCTACGTCTGGCGCCGCGAGGGCAACGTCCTACCGGCCTTCACCGGCTCGGCCATCACCCTCACCGGCGTCTCCGCGGCTTTCGCGGGCGACTACACAGTCACGGTGACCAACTCTGCGGGCTCGACGCCGAGCGCCACCGCCACGCTCACCGTCAACACCCCGCCGATCATCACGACGGCGCCGGTCGCGCAAACTGCCACCGTCGGTGATAACGTCACGTTCACCGCGGCGGCCACCGGCTCCGGTGCCCTCGCCTTCCAGTGGTCGCAGGCCGGCGCGCCGATCGGCGGCGCCACCACCGCTACGCTCGCGCTGCCGACCGTCGCCCTCACCGACTCCGGTAACTACGCCGTCACCGTCACGAGCGCCTTTGGCACCGTCACCAGCAATCCCGCGCTCCTCACCGTCCGCGCCGCGCAGATCGCGCCGTCGATCACGACCCAGCCGGCCGCCGCCGCCGTCGTTACCGGCTCCGCGGCCACGTTCACCGTAGTAGCAACCGGCTCGGCGCCGCTCACTTATCAATGGCGCAAAGACGGCATCAACCTCGCTGGCGCCGTTACTTCAGCCCTTTCGATCCCCAACACTCAGCCCGTCGCCGCTGGTAGTTACTCGGTGGTCGTGACGAATAACGTCTCGACGGTCACCAGCCTCGCTGCCGCGCTCACCGTGACCGTTCCGGTGGTGCCGCCGGTAATCAGCAGCGCCAGCGCCGCCGCGGTTGGGCTCAACGTGCCCTTCGCCTACTTGATCACGGCGAGCAATACACCGACGTCGTTTAACGCCACGGGCCTCCCCGTCGGCCTTTTGGTGAACACCGCGACCGGCGTGATTTCCGGCACGCCCACGGCGGCCGGTTCCGCTACCGTCACCCTTACCGCCAGCAACTCGGCAGGCGCTGGTATCCTGGCGCTCACGCTCAATGTCGCACAACCGGTGCCGGTGATTTCAAGCGCCGCGGTCGTTACTGGCCGGGCCGGAGTGGCCTTCGGGGGTTATACCGCCACGGCGACGAACACGCCCACGGCGTTTTCCGTTGCCTCCGGATCACTGCCGGCCGGGCTGACGCTCAATCCGGCCAACGGCCAGATTGCGGGTACGCCCACGGCCAGCGGGACCTTCAACGTCACCTTGATTGCCACCAACGGTGGCGGCACCAGCCAACCGTTCCCCGTGAGCTTCCGCATCGCCGCGGCCGCCACCGTGCCGGTGATT
>SXGQ01762480.1_pt1 | contig 23333 bp, 20 predicted proteins | sample 3178371 | NCBI WGS metagenome assembly SXGQ01 (sample SAMN11356859, study PRJNA531348) | freshwater metagenome | isolation source: freshwater sample F1-20 | place: China: Fuxian Lake, Yuxi | collected 2017-12-25 | reverse complement strand
GCCTTCAGCTGGTTCTGGTTGTCCTCGATCGGGACGCCGGTCTGGGTCGTCAGCCGCGTCCCCTCCGACCGTTCGGCGCCCTCCCGCAGCTGCTCGGCCTTCTCGCTCTGGGTCGGGTTCTCCCGGTCTCGAGGCATGCCTCATCCTCCTCCATCGGCTGCGCGGCGGCAGATCAGCCAGCTGCTTTCCGATGTACCCCGGGCTTCAGTGCGGGAGAACCCCGGTCGCTTGACACGGATACGGCCCGGAACCGGGCAAGGAAGGGGGCGCAGAGCAGCGCATACGTGGCGATAGCGAAGCCCCGGACTGCCTCCTATCGTTCACCCGCGACCATCGCTGCCGTGTCCGCAACGTGCCGTTGAGGGCGAGGGATTCGACCTATCCCCGAAGGCCATTGGGAGTGAGCGGACGAGCCGAAGGGCTTCCAGCGCCGAGCCGTTTCCGTCACTGTGACGAATCACTGCCGGTACGGTGGGGCCTGGCTCGGGGATCGGATCCGCTTCCGGCCGGTACTACAGGTCGAGGTAGCGCGATGGCGGATCTTGCATGATTTCGGCATCGGCGATGTACGGCTGCAGACCCTTCGTAGTCGTGTGACCAGTCGTCGACGCGATCGTGCGTTCAGGGGCGCCGTTTCGTGCAGCCTCGGTGGCAAACCCGCGCCGGAGTGAGTGGCCTGCGTACTCACTGCTCGGGTAGCCGAGGCGGGTGACATGCTTCTTGATCACGTCGGCCACGCTGCGATCGCTGAGCCGCCGCTCGGCGACCTGACCGTGTCGGTTGACGGCCCGGAACACGGGCCCGGAGTCGATGCTGGCTTCGTCGAGCCACGTGCGGTAGGCGCGTACAGGGCAGGTCACGACGTGGTTGCCGTAGGCGACCTCGACGCGGTGCCCGCGGGATTCCTGGTCGGTCTTGGATCGCCGGCGCCACACGAGCAGGCCCTCCGGGTGGTTCTCGATGTCCTCGACGTCGAGGGCGACGAGTTCGGAGCGGCGCAGCGCCGTGGCGAACCCGAGGAGCAGGAGGGCCTTGTCCCGGACGTCGATCAGTTGGGTTCCGTCGAGTGCCTCCACGATGGCGCGGACGTCCGCGGTGGAGAGGCCGACCTTGCGGTGGCGGGGTGCGACGCCGATCTGTCGTCGCACGCCCTTCATCACCTGCTTCACCAAGGGGTCCATGCACGGGTTCGGTACGCCAGCGTGCTTGTGGGCTTCGCCGATGCCCGCAAGGCGGCGCCGGATCGTGGACGCGGCCATCGGTGCCCGGTCGTCGGGTGGGGAGGCCAGCTCGGCGACGTACGCGGCGACGGTGGCTGGCTCGGCTGGCATCCAGTCGAGGCCCACGCTGCGGCAGAACTCACGGAAGTCGGCGACGTCGGTGCTGTAGGCCCGAAGCGTCGCCTCGGCCCGCGACGAGCGGAGCGCGTCGGCGACCTTCGCGTCCAGAGCGGCGAGGCGCTCGAGGTCGACGCCGGCGCGGGCCAGTTCGATCTGTTGGGACACGACGTCGGCGACCACCCGTTCAGGATCCTCACGAGGTGTGACAGGTTCGTCGTCGGGCGTCGCCACACTCCGAAGAATACCCCGATTCTGACTTCTGGGAAGCGGATGTTATCGGAAGTTAGGCTGATTGCCCGGGCCCGCAGGCCGCTTCGCTGGGCTACAACGGATGCGCATGGAGTTCCTATCGAAGGCGAAGGACGCGCTGCTGGGAGGCTCACGCGCAGATGTCGTCCTCGACGTGCCCGGTGCTGCCGAACTCGGCGAGCCCCTCCGAGTCGTTGTCACCGTGACGGTCAAGGACGCCGCCATCGAGATCAGGTCAGTGATGGTTGAGGTGACCTGCGAGGAGATAGTCGACGCCAGCCAGATGAGGATGGAGGGTGCCCTGACCTCCAACGAGCGCGAGGACTCTCTTGCGCCCGAAATTCGGACGACGCTCGCCTCGGAGACAGTCGCCGTCAGTGGCGCTGCATCGCTCGCCGCCCGATCGGTCACGCAGTTCGCGGGGACGATCGTGCCACCGTCGACGGCGCCGCCGTCCGCGCACGGCCATCACGCCGAGTTCTGCTGGACGATTCGAGCTCGAGTCGACATGAAAGGCCGGGACCCCCGAAGCGGGTGGCAGGCTCTCGAGGTGGCCTCCTGAGTCGATCGTCTGTCCAGCAGCCCTGGGGTTCTTGTCACATGGTGTCCGTACCCTCCGTTGATGCCGCTGACATCGCGGTTGGCGACCGGCGAGGTCCTCGACTCGACCACCTGCAGCGACGAGGACTGGGAACGCGTTCACCGAGCGCGCCCGCGCGTCGAGCTCACGTGTCGCGGCTGCGATGGCTCCATGCACGCCAAGCGGTCTCGGCGGGGGCTCCGGTTCTTCGCTCACGACCAACTCCGGGAGGACTGCCCGAGCGCCGGTGAGACGGCGGAACACCTGCTGCTCAAGGCGACGATCGCCGGGTTCGTCCGGGACGCCGGCTGGCAGCCGATCATCGAGGCGACGCCGACCACCGACGATGTCGGAGGCTGGCGCGCTGATGTGCTCGCCGTCGGGCCCGCCGGCGACCGGGTAGCCCTCGAGGCGCAGCTCGCGCCGATGACGACCGCCGTGGGCGAACAGCGCACCGCCACCTATGCGGCCGACGGGATCAGAACGCTCTGGTTCACCACCAAGAACGCGCCTTGGCTCTACGAGATCCCTGGGGTGAAGGTCGTCCAGGAGACTTCAGGCAACGACAGCGAGTCCGAGCGCCTGATCGCCACCCGCGGGTGCGTCCAGCTCGATCGAGGATCCGGTGGAGAACTGCATTGGCTCATTCGCACCGACCTGGATGCCGCGCGCCTCGTCGACGGCTACCTCAACGGCCGATCCGTCGCCCACCGGATCGGGCACCTTTGGGACACCTATGTCGCCGGGAGCCAGCCCCGGTACGACTCCCACACCGACGCCGTGGCGATCGTCCCCAGCGCCCACGTGGACGAGATCGAACGCCGGCGGCTCCTTCGCGAGCGTGAGCGTCGACGTCGACAGGCCGAACAGGATCGTTGGGCTGCACAGCGGGATTATCGTGAGCCAGACGCTGGTGGAGGCTGTCGATGTAGCAGGGCCAACAAGGGTCAATGGCGACGGCGGAGGCGCTTGCGGGCGCCCTCGGCGTTGATGCGCCACTGCATCATCTGGGTCGAGACGTTCATGACGTCGGCGGCGTCTTCCACGGTGAGGCCGCGCTTGAGGAGGCGCATCACGGCCTGCTCGGGAACCAACAGGACCGAGCCGAAGTAGTTCGCCTCTGCTTCGACGTCTGCGTATACCTCCCGGCAGCCGTTGGGCTGAAACGGAGGGGGCGCGTCGTGGTCGAGGACGACGTGGCCGAACTCGTGCGTTGCTGAGCTGCGCTGGCGGTACTCGTCGTGGCTGTCGTTGATGACGATCAGGCGGCGATCGCCGTTCAACGGGATCGTCAGTCCGGAGAACGCTCCGGTGTCGATCTCGGTGAGCTGTTCGAGGTGGTGGCCGTCGACAAGATCGCCGAGATCCTTGGTGAGACCGACGACCATGGCGCGTAGGTGCCGCGCGACCGCGTGAACGTCCAAGGGTTCCACGTAGTCATGGCCGGTTTCCTGGCGCACGCGACCAGCGAGCCGCTTGGCCTGGGCCTTGAAGCCGTGGCGGAGCTTGCGCGTGCTGAGTTGGCTCGGGGTGACGAGGTCCTCAGCCTGGTTCGAAGTCTGCGAAGTGTTTGTAGGCGGCAAGGATCACCTCCTCGATCGCCTCCGCAGACGCTGCGGTGAGATGGGGATCGGCTCGAAGCAGTGCCCCGATGCGAGGCAGGACGTCGTCGGGGTCGTCGTCGCGGACCCCGTCGATGAAGTCATCGACGTCGAGTGCCGCCCAGCGCGCCAGTGCTGCCATTGAATCAACGTCCGGGCGCTTGCCCTGCTTCATCCTGGTGAGCGTCGAGGGACTGATGCCGGCGGCAGATGCGACACCGCGCCACGTCATCCCCTGTCGATCACGGGCCCGGTCAAGTGCCGAATAGAAGGCGTCAGCGTTGAAGCCGGCTCGCTCGGTCACTGGTCTCCTCGCACGGCAGATCCCCCGTCTTGTGTTCGATAGTTGCAACAGCGTTGTTGATGTGAAACACTCGCCTCATCGGTGTTCGACAGTAGCAACACCGTTCCACACCTGCAATGACCGCATGGAGGTCAAACCCATGGCTCACAAGCCCCACCACGACCCCGACGACCGCACGGTGCCGGTGTTCGTCGATGGCGAGAAGATCGATCTGCCCCGCGGCGACACGACGGCGAGGGCTGTCTTGACTGCCGCAGGTGTCGACCCCGCCCACTTTGATCTGGGCCACAAACACGGGAACGACACGACCCGCTACCACGATGCCGATCTGGTCGAGATCAAGCCTGGATTGCGGTTCTTCACCATCCGCGAGTGCGCCACCGTCGCATGAGCGTCGAACGATTCGTCGCTGATCTGGCCTCCATCGGCGTGGCGGCGGAAGCCCACCAGGGCCTCGTGATCTTCGAGGTTGCGATCTCTGGTGGGCAGCTCGACGGCACCACCACCGAGGCCGCCGTCGAAGTCAAGGAACTCAGCGGTTGGCCACTCGTCCACCCGCACTGGCTGCACCTCCCGTCGAGCATTCAGTTCTCGAAGACCAACTCCCGTCCATCGAGTCGAGCGGGATGGACACGTCACAGTCGAGCCCAAGCCACTCCGAGCAGTGCCAAGCGGTCAGGTGCAGATTGGGTCGCCCACGTCCGCGGGATTCTCACCGAGGCGGCATGAGACAACCCGAACGTTCTGTGGCAATGACTGGCAACCTCGACGACGACCTGGCTCGCCACCTCCTACGCAGCGATGGCCAGGAAGACCTCTGCCTCGTCACGTGGCGGCCATCGACAGGTGCGGCCCGAACGACCGCCCTTCTTTCCGAGGCTGTGCTTCCCCGTGATGGCGAGCGACGAGTTCAGGGCGTCGCGACCGTCACCGGCGACTACGTCCTCCGAGCCGCCGAGCACGCCGCCTCCATCGGCTGCGGCATCGCGCTGGCGCACAGTCACCCGCTTGGCACGGGTCACCAAGCGATGAGTGCTCCAGACTTCGACACGGAGCGTTCCTACGCTGGGTTGGCGTCCGAGGTCACTGGACTCCCGCTCGTCGGCCTCACGCTCGCAGGTGACCGCTCGTGGTCGGCACGGTGCTGGGAATACGACTCGGCCGGTTCCGCGACGCCGGTCGGCGCGACGAATGTTCGAGTCGTCGGCACCTGCTTGGCCGTGACCTGGAACCCGCTCCTCCGTCCACCCCCGAAGGAACAGGTCTCCCAGCTCCGGACCGTGTCTGCCTGGGGGGACAAGACCCAGGCCGACCTCGCCAGGCGCCGGGTCTGTGTTGTCGGCGCCGGGAGCATCGGCCTCGACATCATCGTCCGGCTCGCAGCGTCGGGCGTCGGGCACATCATCGTGATCGATCCCGACATCGTGAAGCTCCACAACCTGGACCGACTGATCGGCGCAACGATCGAAGATGCCCGTTTGGGACTCGCGAAGGTCGACGTCGCCGCCCGCGAGGCGAGACGGAGCGGAACGTCTCCCGCTCTCCACGTCGAGACGATCCAGGCCAGTATCGACGAACCCCGGGCGTACGCAGCTGCGCTTGACTGCGATCTGGTCTTCTGCTGCGTCGATCGGCCGTGGCCGAGGGCCGTCCTCAACCAGCTCGCGTACGCCGACCTGATCCCGGTACTCGACGGCGGCATCGCCATCGACACCTTCACCGACGGCAGGATGCGATCCGCAACCTGGCGTGCTCACATCCTCCGCCCCGGTCAACCTTGCGCGATCTGCAACCGCCAACTCGATCCCGCTCTCATCGCCGTGGATCGCGACGGCCTGCTCGACGACCCGACCTACATCGCGGCTTCGGGGCTGCAGTTCGCTGAACCGGCAGGTCAGAACGTAGCTGTGCTCTCCATCAGCGCCGTCGGTCTGCTGCTCGGGGCGTACACCAGCTTCTCCGTCGCTCCCGGGGGATTCGGTGACCCCGGGCCACTGCAGTACAGCCTGGCAACGCACTCCCTTGAGACGCTGACTTCAGCGACGAACGAAGACTGTGCCTACGAAGCTGAAACCGGCCGGGGAGATGCTCGGACGCCGCTTGTACCCGCCCTCGCCACCGACGAGTCCTGAAATGGGCCGACTGGCCACGGGGAGCGCATCCCGAGCCTGGGAGAGACCACCCGCGGCGGTCTCATCGCTTCCGCCATGGTGAGCGACCGGCTCCGCGAGCTGTGTGGCCGCCTCGCTGGAGGCGGTGCCGCACGCCTGCGACCTGGATGCCGGTGAGCATGGAGATGTGGGCGGCCGACAGCCCGACCTTCACGTAGAGCGCTTCGAGGGCTTCGGTAGAGAGGTCGACCGGTTCGGGCCACCGTTGCCTCAGTTCTCCGGCCTCGGGCCGGGCTGGGATGCCGTGCTCCTGTAGCACGGCTCGCACCTCGGGGTCTTCGTAGAGGGCGTCGAGGAGTACCACGGGCGGCTTCCGAGAGGGACCTGAGGGCCGGACCGGGATGCGTTGGGCGTGGAGAGCGGTCGTGATGACGTTCTTGGTGACACCGACCTCGGCGGCGATCTCTGCCGCAGTACGCCCTTCGGTCACGTACAGCCGCCACAGCGTCGTGTGATCGAGGTCCAGTGGCTGATCGGGTCGGCGACCCGCCGAAGGTGGCCGCTGCCGGAGGGGGATCTGGGCGATCTCGAGCCATCGGCGGACGGTTGGGTCCGGAACCCCGTAGTGGGCCCCGATGTCGGCCAGGGTGCGTCGCTGGGTCTCGTAGAGCTGCTTGAGCTCGGTGCGGGCGGGCATTGGGACGTCTCCGCCGGGGAGCACTCCGTTCGGGCGGCGTATGCCCGCCGTGCGCAGCCGTTGGCGCACGGTCCAGGTGGCCACGCCGTAGCGGCGGCCGATCTCGTCGTCGTCGACGCGTTCGTCGAGGTACAGGCGGGCGAGTTCGGCATCGGTCAGTCCGAGTTCTGATGCTTCGAGCGGGCGGCGGGCGATGCCAGCGCGTTCGAGCGCTGCGGTGACTCCGCTAGTGGACATGCCGGTGTGCTGGGCGATGTCGAGGGTGGACTGGCCTTCCTCGACGTACCAGCGGCGGAGGTCCTCGGGGTCGAGCTTGGGGGCGTTGCCGCGCTTGCGGAACTGGACGCCGGCGTCTCGGAGTCGAGCCCACACGACTCCGGACGACTTCCCGACACGTAGGGCGATCTGGCTGGTGGAGAGCTGCTCGTCGACGTAGAGGCGGACGAGTTCGTCGATGTCCTCGGCGTCAATCGTCACCGCAAGCCTCGTCGGCTCGGGCGCTGAGCGCTGTGAGCCGTTCGACTATGTCGGCGACCTCTGCGCGAAGCATCGCGATCTCGACTCGGAGCGCCGCGATCGTCGCGTCCCTCTGGGCAAGGTCGACCTCCAGATCTGAACGTGACTGCTCTGCCGACGGCGATCGTTCGTCAGCGTGCGACGTTGTGTCCTCCCGTCGTGTCGCGCCTCGTGTTGATTCCCGGGCTGGGCGGATAGTCGCGCGCATTGCCTGGATGCGGTCGATCGCCGCCTCCCTACCAGTTGGCACCTCGTCGCTCTGGCCGGTCGCCACTCCCCCATTGTCGGGCGGGAAGCAACCGTCTTCAACGAGCCCAGGGCCCACCCCTAGCTCGGGTTGGAGACGAGACGATGGCCGCGCAGTGACTTCCCAGCGGACGTCAAGGCCTCTTCCCAGCTCCGCTTCGTGCCGATGCGGTGAGCCTCGTCGAAGAGACCCGCACGTTCCTCCTGCTGCGTAAGGCGAGCAAACTTCGCAGCGCTGTGGTGAGACGCGGGAACGAAGGTCTCCTTTCGATGGAGCACCGGGGGGTTCTCTGACTCTCGGTAGTCGCGCCACTTGACGTGGAAGGTCCGTAGGTCAGCACGGAGGGAGGACGCAAGTGCAGGATGTGGATCGCGCTCAAACCTTGGATACGACAGATATGACACTCGCCTCTCGCGACGGGACAACTTCACAATCGTCGTGTCTTCAACGCTGCCGAGCAGCGCTCGACCTGCACCTTCATATACGCGGACGAGCGGCGGCAGGTCTTGGAGGTACTCGGCGTGAACGTATACGGCGTCCGGAAGTACTTTGCCGAACGGGATTGAGCGGAGCGACTCGTCCATTCGGGTGTCATCAGCCATCGAATACAGCAGCTCGTCGGCACGTTCACAGGCGTGCTTGTACGAGCCAAAGTGCGCGCGGACGTCGAGTTGAACGTCGTCGGGCAGCGCGGAGAACTTGGGTCTGCCACCGAACGCCTCGAGGGCGACGAAGACCAGTAGATCGTCTGCGGCAGCCTTCGCCGCGTCATGGAAGCGCTCCTCTCCGACAACGCGCCGAATGACACCTGCTGCACGACGCAACGACCCGACAGCCGCCTCAACGTCATCTGCCGCTGGGATCTCCCACCGCTCGGGTTGTCTTCCTCGGTCTTCCCAAAACTGTGCAATCGGCTCGAGAAGGTCGTTGAACTGCTCCCACAACTGGTCGGCGACCCGCGGGCGCGGCGTGGCGTTTCGACGGTGACGGAACCGACGTGCGCGGACGTGCGCCGCGTCGGCTTCGTTCCGAAAGACGTAGAAGATCCCGGGCGCGGCGGCGACGGGATCGCTCTGGCACGCGGCGCTGATCAGATCTCGGAGTTCATCCTGGGCGAAGAACTTCTGAAAGGTTCCTTTGGAGGTGACGAGTCCGTCGCCGTGCACACGACCGCGGACTGCTCCCGCTTCCCAGTCGGGGCGGGCCGCGACGACGAGCGCCGAACGAGCCAGTTGCCACGCTGCCTGCAGCGTGGTGACCCGTTCGCGAGCCTCCTCGATCACGTTGAGCACATATCCGAGGTTGACGACGTCGGCTTCACGCAGACTGGCGTCGGGGGCGTGGGCCGGATCCCAGCCACTGATCTGGTAGCCGTCTTGCCGGAGTCGCTTGACGTCGCCTCCACGTCCGCAGCCGTAGTCGAACACGGTCTTGCCGGGGCTCAGGATGCCGTCCTCGCGGGCTAGCTGAAGCGGCTTGGACAGGCTCGTCCGGCTCATGGCGGTGCGCGCTGCCCGGTCGGACGTCCGTGTTGGCATGCGCTGGAAGGTACCGAGTTCGCCGGCGTTCCGCCGGGAGGCGGTGTGGCGGGAGCTATGTCAGGTCCGTCGCCGTATGACCTCGCTGTGGCGCGGCCGACTGTACTCGTATCGATTCGGCAAGAAGTGTCGAAGCCAGCGGATGATGGTCTGCCAAGCCTCGTCTGCGGCCGCTCGGTCGAGACCATGTTCCGCCATCAGGAAGTCGCGAACGGCACCGAAGCGTTGCGGAGTCGAGACGAGGCTGTCCAGGCCGTGGTGGACCGTTGTGGCCAACAGCGAGGCTGCGGCAACGGCGTTGAACGCACTCTCTGGAAGCCCCGGTGGCACCGCAAGCACCGTGAGATCAACGGACGCGCGAGAGCGCATGGGTCGCGGAAGTGAATCGGTGTCGGTAGTTGCGTAGACACGATAGAGATCCTGGGGCTGTCGAGTCTGTGGGAGCCAGGTGTGCGCGGCCGGGGCGGGAGCGCCGCTGCTCGCGACGGGAAGTTCGTGCGGCGGCCTCGGGAGTGAGTTGGTCCACTCCGCCTCTGCCACCAGAAACTGCTCGTAGAGGTCGTCAGTGACCAGCACGCAGTGCCGACGCACCTCGCGCTCGAACGCGACCGCGTTCTCGTCAAACCTGTCCAAGGGCACGAGAAGCTCGAGGTTGGGCGACGCGCTCCATCCAAGAGCCGCTCCGGTCAGGTTGGCGGATCCGACGAGAACATGGTCGTCACCGCGGAAGTACTTGGCATGTAGGTCGTGGCGAAGCCACAGGGAGCCGCCTGAGTCTCGAACAGTCTCGTATACCGCGAGATCGCTGACGCCGGCGGCGATTTCGACCGGTTTCCATCGCGTTATGCACCCGAGCGATGTCGCAACGCAGCCAGACAGCACGCGATCGATGGCGGCGCGTTTAATGAACGGGGCGACGAGAACCACTTCATCCTTGGCTTGCGCGACCGTCTTGACGACCTCGTCGCCGAGCGCTGCGTTAGCGATCGTCTTCGAGGAAGAGAGCGGCATACCGACCCCAGTCGGTTCGGAGGTCCTGGATATCTTCGCGCTTCTTGTCCGGAGTTGCCTCGTCCTCAAGCCTTGCCCAGGCCATGAGCAGGAGTCGTAGCCCGTTGTTGGCGCGGCGAAGCCTGTCCAAGGCCTCCTCCATGGAGAGATCCTCGTCGATCTCCTCCAGAACCTCGACAAGGTTCTTGTAGGCGGAGTGGTTGATGTTCAGCTTGATGACAATCTCGCCAGCGACCGGCTTGACCGTGAAGAAGGTCCGGCCTTCAAGGTCGGCCTGGGTGAACGTGTACTTGATCCCGTCACCCACCTTTCGAGCAGCCATCTCCTTGGCTTGCTCCTTGGACAGCCCCGACTCTTCGAGTTCTTGTGCGAGCGCTGCTTCGCGTTCGGCAGGATCGAGACCCTCGTCTTCGTCGCTCTTGCCGGTGTGGCCTTCCTCTTGGCGCGTCTTCGTGATGCTGGTTGCGCGGGCTTCCGGAGAATCCGGATCCTCGTGCCTCTTCCTGGAACGCTGCCCCTTCGTCTGTACCTTCAGGATCTTGCGGAGGCCTCGGATCCGCCGATCGATCAGGTGGACGAGTTCGACGAGTGGCGCGCGCGGGTCGTCATCGTTTTCCATCTCTTCGATGAGCTCGGAGACGGTTTCGCCTGCTGCGAGGATCTCCTCGAGTGATTCGGCCGTCTCGGTGAAGTGACGGGCCGATTGCTTGTTGTTGGTGACCCCGAAGATCTCATCCAACGCAGCGGGGAATTCGACTTCTACCGCCCACCATCTCTCGGTGACGTCGGCCGGGTTGACGAAGGCCGTGTCGAGCATCAACTCTCGGTCGGCGCGCATGAGTGAGACACCGAGGTTTCTGGCGGCGTGCTTCCCGAACGGCTGCGCGCCGGCGTTCGGGGTCGATCGAACAGACTCGTCGGCGACCGTGAATCGCACGGTGACGAGGTGCTGCTCGCCGTTGAACTCGATGGTGTACGGCATCTCCCACTGATCGCCGTCTTCCCGGAACATCGGGGACTGGTCGTACGGCGCAGGGGTCGAGCTTGGGACCATCAGGTAGCCGGGGTCGTTCGCCTTGGCGAATTCCGAGAGAATCGGGTCGCTGGGCTTGTCCTCGACGAACGCAGCGAGTCGGATGGTCGCACGGCCATCGTGGATGAACCGCCGGTACATCCGCCCGATGGTCTCTTCGGAGTTTCGGATGATCGTCCGAGCGGTCTTCCATAGGCAGCGGTCCAGCCGCGACCAGACGACGAGCGTGCCTGTCGCGCCGAGTGACTCGGACGCTTCCTCCCACATCTCCGGCATGAGTTCGCCGTCCGGTTCGGGAACTGTGGTGAGCAGTCCCTTTTCGACCTCGTCGAGATCGATGTAGCTGTGGAGGGCTGAAGCGGGCCCGTCTTGCCAGGTCCAGACGTCAACACGCTGACATTGGGAAATCGAGGAACTCGGGAGTCCCATGCCGAATCGGCCAATGCCGCTTCGATCGTGGAGGTATGCGCCATTCCCGAACTGAAGAGCCGTCATGAGGCCGTCGTGATCCATACCGGTGCCGTTGTCGAGCACCGCGATCTGGTGGATGTTGCGCCGGTTCCGCTGCTGGACGAGCGCCTCACGTTCGCAGCACAGGAGCTCGACGGCGGTGGCCTTCGCTTGGATCGCGTTGTCAATCAGCTCGGCGATCGCGTACGCAGTGTTGCGGTAGCCGTTGTCGCGCATCGCTTGGACCGCGAGCTTTGTGGGTACCAGATCGAAAGTGGTCATCGTGTCTACTCCCAGACGTCTTCCCAGTTTGTGAATGCTTCCGCCATGTCGCCGAAACCCGGAAGGTGGGTGTCGACCACAGTAAGGATCTCTGCGGTCTTGTTGCCCCCGGCGCGCTCGCCGCGGGTCGCTCTGCCGACCATCTGGCTGAACAGAACCAAAGACTTGGTCGGTCGAGCGACAACTGCTGCGCTCGTGCGAGGCGCGTCGAAGCCGGTTGTGAGCACTCCGTAGTTACAGAGCACCATGGGTTCGGGGTCATTGTTCTTGTATCGAGTGATGATGCGCTGACGATTCGCCGGGGCAGACTCTCCGGTCACGGAGTCACTGTTGACGCCACGGGCCTGCAATACGGTCGCTAGGAGTCGGGTGTGTGGGACAGTCGCAGCGAAGACGAGGATTCGAGTGTGGCCCCGGCGTAGGAGTCGTTCGACGGCTGCGACGATGACCATGTTTCGTTGATCGTCGGCGGCGAGCTGCTCGAGGACCGACTCGGGCACGTCGAGGTTCTCTGCAAGTTGCTGCAGCTGGCGGTTGTCCAGACCTTCTCGAGGTTCGTAGTTCAGCGCCTCGAACTGCGGTTCTGCGAGGTACCGCTCCGCGATCAGGTAGTCGATGGGGTTTTCGTAGCCCTCGACGCTGAGTGTCACCTTCTCGCGCCGGAAGAACGCAGCCAGTTCTTCGTCTTGGGCTGGGTCGTTCCAGGTTCGGCCTGGCGTTGCGGTGAGACCTAGAAGCGAGGATCGTTGGTTTCGTTCGACCAGATAGTCGAGGACGAACCCGTAAGTCTCGGCGATCGCCTGGTGCGCCTCGTCGATTACGACGAGAGTCGACCGGTCAGCGAGTCGCGCGAGGAAGTCCCCGTCGCGTTTCGCTCGTTGGTAGATCTTCGCGAGTCCGGCAACCATGAACCCGTCGCGGACCTCTCCGATGTTCAAGTCTCTGCCTGCGCCCCAGAACCGGTAGAGGTCGACTTCGCGGTCGCCGAGGTAGCTCCATGCAGATTCGAACTCCGATGCGGCTTGCTCACAGAGTTCTTCGGAGTAGGCAAGCCAGACTGCAACAGTGGGCTCGCGCCTGCGGAGTTCGTGGGCGATGACATGAACGGCCGTTCTCGTCTTTCCGGCGCCCGTCGGCATGTGCAGCAGCACGCGGCGCTTGGGGCTGTGGAGCTTCTCAAGGACCGTCCGCTGCGCTCGTCGCTGGTGGGCGAAGAGCGCGTAGTCCGCGGAGGCGGACTCGAGTGCGTTGGTTGGGGGGCCAGGTGGTCGCTCAGACTGGGGGATGCCGAAGTAGCTCAGAAGTGCTCGCTCTGCGGCTGAGTACGGTCTGAGCTTCGCTGTGAGGAGCGAGCGGAAGGGATCGCTTCCGCTGAGGCCGAGTTCGTCGCACAGCTCCTCGGCGTTCGCCCTGCGCAACAACCCGAGCAGGAGTTGCCTGGAGTTCTGGGCTCTGAGCAGATCCTCGGGGGTGTGGAGCTTGGTGACGATCCCGCGTAGTTCGCGGGGCCGGGCTAGGTCTGTGTCGAGGGAGTTCAGCAGGCGAACTGTCTGCTGACCAACGAGGCTCTGCAGGGTCTCGTCGTCAGCGCGACTCAATAGTTCGTCGAATGAGATCCTCGGCAACGTTCGGCTTCCTAGAGCGCACAGACCTGGCAGGGAAGCGCATCGTCGTCGTCGTCAAATGCGTCTGCAAGCACTTCGACGAGCGGAGCGTTCGGTCGGCGATTCCGGGCGCGGAGTTCTGCAGCCGCGTGGCGTTCTTTGATTTCGTCCGATCGCGCCCTTAGCTGGACCAAGGTCTCCGCTCCGGACCACGTGTAGGCCCTGCCCTGCATTGCGGTCTCGGAGAAGTCGGCGTCACCGTCGATACCGGCGTCGAGCAGAGTCTTCTGTTCGATCGCCACTGCCTTCTCAAAGAGGTCCGGGTGTCGTTCAGCCAGGCCCACCCACTCGGCCTTTCGCTGGTAGAAGCAGAAGTAGCATCCTGACCGGGTGCGCCACTCGTAGTAGTCCGGGAGTCCAATGCTGGCGTCTTCGAGGATGCGGAGAACGCCGTCGTGGTCGATACCGGCTTCGATGAATGGGAACACAGCTCGAATGTTTGGCTTGGTAGAGACGTAGCCCTTCCGGTTGGACTCATCGGCTCTAATTGCAACGTATGAGACCGCATCGTCTGCTCCGAGCCATTCCTCGAGGGGCGCGATCTTCATCTGTCGCGTGCACCAACGGGCCTGGGGTGACGGGAGCATTCCGCGGTACATCTTGAACCAGTGGTCAAAGCCTCGGTCGGAATTCAGGCGCTCGATTCGCTTGCCGAGGACCGTCTCAAGCTTGGTGAGATAGTCGTAGGTCTCCGGCAGTTCGGCGCCCGTGTCGCAGAAGAAGTACTCGACATCGAGTTCGGGGTAGTGCTGTCGAAGGTGGATGGCGAGGGCTGAGGAGTCCTTGCCGCCGGAGATGCCGCATACGTGTCGCATCTGTCTCGGGCTCCTTTCAGTCGGTCGTACCTGTTGCGTCGACCGTACCGGCTGGGTGTGACGCGAGGCCGGCGTCATCGGGCAGGAGGCGCTCGCCAAGCAGCGCGAGGATCGTCTCGATCTCAACGGTCTGGCTCGAAGCCTCATCGACGAGCCTGTCTAGAAGCGGTTCTAGCCGCGCTCGCTGGTCATCGGTGACGCCGACGACGCGTGCCTCTTCGGCACCGTCGGACCGGGTGATGGTGACGCGTAGAGCGTCGAAGCCCTTCTCGTCGCGAGCTCGTCGGTCGAAGTTGATTGCTTCGAGTCGTCGGAGAGTGGCCCCGAGCTCTGTGATGTTCGCGAGGTACTGCTGACGTGTGTCGTCGGTCCAAGAGTCGATCGGAGGACCGGTCACGGCCATTGCGACGTACTCCGCCCATTCCTCGTCAGTAGACATCGGTTGCACGAGCGCAGAGATCAAGCCCCGCATTCGCTGATCGATGACCCGCCCCTGCAGGTGTTCGGCGCGAACGTGCAGTTCGGCTCGGTGGTCCTCACTAGTCGAGCCAGTAGCTGCTCGAAGGCTGTCGATGACCTCGGCGACGAGGTTGCGGCGTATGGACTCAAGCTCGTGCACCGCTTCGGTGAGGTGTGCGGCGAACGCGGCAGGGTCGATGGGGTTGTGCCGGCGACGAGCCGGGATGGTCGGGTAGCCGAGAGCTTCTGGGAGGGTGTTGAAGAGAAGCACGTCCGGCTCCGTGGCCCGATAGAGGGCCTTCCGAACCGCCGCCGCGCTCTCGGTGACGCTGCTTGTCTGGCGGGCGTATCCGGGAAGAGAGTTGGCGGTGGCAACGAGGTGCCCGACGACCGACAGAACTGTCGGTGCCCCGGTCAGTGGCTGGATGCCGAGGGCGTCAGCGACCAGTTCGACGGTACGTCGGCGGGGGCCTCGAGTTGCGGCGTAGTGCTTGATCTGGAAGTGCGCTGGGTTGCGGAGGAATCGCTCGAGGACGTCATCAGTGAACCTTGGCGTGTAGGTGCCGTGTTCGTAGAGAGCGATCTCATCTCGGTGGACGAGAATGGCCGCGACAATCAGAGCTGGCGCAACGCCGATTTTGAGGCCGACCGGGGGGGAGGCGAGTGTGTCAATGATCTGTTCGATACCGACGCGGTGCTCCTTGGCTAGCTCCAGCATCGAGACTGCTGAGTTCCAAGCCTTCTTCCAACCGGATCTTGTTCTGGGAGGACCCAGCACGTAACCGCCATCTTCGACGCGGTGCATGCCCGTCGTAGCGAAGACAGCGTCGTACATCGCACGCTGTGGTGGGAAGCCGTCGATTCCGAGATGCTCATGGGATGGTCGGGCGAGAAGCGACTCCAGCAGGAGCCGCCTTGCCTTGGTTCCTTGCGACGTGAGTTCGTGCCGATTGAGCATCTCGTTCGCAACGGGTGGGGAAGCGTCATAGACCTGATCGCACACATCGGACAGCAGAGACGCGACGGAGACAGGCGATGGCAAGTCTTCGGGGGGCTGCGTCGTACGTAGGCGGTACCAGGTTGCGTTGTCGCCAGCGTTGTGTCCCACGGTCCTCTCGAAGACGCTGTCGAAGCGGACCAGTGCTTCTGCCTCCCGTTCGGTGAGTTCGCGCCGAGCGACCCAGTCCTCTCCAATTGTCTCGGGATCGTTTAGGACCTCGCGAATGGCGGTCAGGTCCACGGCGGCCTGAAGGAGCGCTTCGGTGTCTTCCGGTCGGACCGCGACGACAGGTTTCGGGGTGTGGTCGACTCGAGCGACGGTTGGGATCGAGTCTCCAACGACGTAGACGAGCAGGCCGTCGGCGTGATCCTCGGGTCCGGGAGGGATCACGCGGCCGTCAGAGTCCCAGGTGCGTGCGAAGGCGCGCAGCGTTCCGGTCTCGATTGAGTGCCGAGCAGCGACGACTGGCGACATCGGGCGGGCGGCGGTAAGCAGCTCCTCAGCCGATGAGGCGGCAAGCCGGCGACGCGCCGCGGTTACTGCGGCGCGGATGTCGATGTCAGAGCCGCGCCATAGGCGGAGCTCATCTGCGAACTCGCGGTAGGTCAGGCGCCCCGTTCGTTCGAGGTCGGTCAGGAGCGCCTCGACGTCGGCAGCCGTTTCGGTGCCCGGCTGACCGTCAGCGCACGCCCAGGTCAGCACCGCGCGAGACGCACGGGTTGTCCCCCCGGCAGAGACCAGGTTGAGCAAGCCAACTGCCTTGAGAACTCGTCGGTGGGCTTCGGAGAGGTTGGTCGTGTCGCGGATCGAGGTCTCGATCTCAACCCATCGCGACGCCGTCTGCGCGGCCCCAACCATCGTGGCTGCGGACTCGACGAAGTAGTCGTAGACCCGGTCAAGGCGGACGTCCCCGAGCTGCTCCCCGACAGTCGCCTCGTGGAGCCATGCCGGTACGGCTAGTGGTTCTGAGGACGCAAGAAACGAAAAAAGCGTGCGTTCGTTCTGGCCGTATCGGGCACACAGCTCCGGGAGGACGAGCAGCGTCGATGGATGGAGGGGCCATGCATCGGCGACGACTCGTTCGTCCACGTGGTGGCCGAGGCCGAGATCGCGCAGTCCGCTGAGGACAGCGTCGGCCCAGGCTTGTCGCGCTGCGAGGTACTCCGGATCGGGGCTGTGCTGGTGTACCTGAGCGATCAGGTGTTGAGTCTGCGCGGGCGAGTCGACATAGGGGATGTCCTCAAATCGGCCCTGCACCTTCGCCCACTCGCGGCGCAGCGTTTGCGACACCGTATCGAGGTACTCCTCGAACGCGAGGTGCTGCATGGTGACCATGAGCAGTGACAGCCGGCCATCCGTCGACGTGTGCGACCACTCGGCGAGTTCTTGAAGGAGGTAAAGGTCTGCTTCGGAGCGTGAGTCGGTGAAGGCTTCGAGGTTCTTGCCGAACTCGTCGATGACGAGAAGCACGGGCGCGTGAGCTGCAAGTTGCGTGACTGCGTCGACGATGAAGCGATTGCTCGGAAGGGCCCGGTTGCGGTCCGACAGACCTTCGGCGGCGGTGGCGAGTTCCCTTTGCAGCCGGCGGAACCGTTGCTTTCCTTCGTGGGGTCGAAACTGTTGAGCGCCGGAGTGCAGCGCTCGTACGACGGTGGCGGCGATGGGCTCACGGCTAGCCGTCACAACCGCTCGAACGAATCCCTGTTGGGCGAGCGGGCTCGCTTCGATCAGCTGTGCTGTATCCGGATCGGTAGCTGCAAGGATTGCCAGCGCCGCCGCGTGCTCGTCCGCGTCTCGTGGGGCAAGGAGAGCATCGAGGAAGACAGCAAGACTTGACTTGCCCGTGCCGTAGGGGCCGGTGATTGAGAACGCAGTGGAGGCGTCAGCGCGGACGATGGCGCGGGTGACTCGTCCGACGACGTCGAGCGCTCGGCCAGTAGGGAGATAGCCATCGAGCTGTCCGGCTCCTGCGTCTCGTTCAATGTTGACGGATCGTGCGAAACGTCCGCGGGGCTCGACGTAGTCCGAAGCGGCGGTCATCCCCTGACTCCAGCGTCGATCTTGTCCTGGGTGAACTTCAGGCGTTCAACGGGGTCGTCGGGCGGTGTCGAGTCGAGTGACAGCCCCGTTCTGCTGCCGAGTGAGAGTTGGACGTGGGCGTCGAAAGGGGCGTCGGCACCCACCGCAGAGAGATCGCTTGGGATCCCTGGTCCCGGTCCGAGGCTGAGGGTTTCGTAGTGAGTCCGTAGGACTTCAGTTGCAGCGGCGGCCGCAGACCCGTTGAATCCGATCTGGGCAACGCCGGCTGGCCGGGCAAGGGTGATCAGTCCGGGGTGAGGTCGGGCCGCGAGGGTCAGTGCTTCGGTGAGGTCGGTCTCGGTCAACTTGAAGATTCTTCCTGGTGCTCCAGCTTCTGTCGCGAGGCGGGAAACGGTGACGGTTTGGCCGGTCGCACCCGTTCTGGCGAGGAAATCCAGCGATGCGTAGAGAACCAGGCTCGGTGGGAGGGTCGCCTTACTCCCGATTACGAAGCGGAAGGTTCGTGTCGAGGCGTCGGTGCAGCGCAGCAGGCCCAGCTCCCGCATCGGCCCGTCGACCATGTCATCGAAGGCTTGGCGCTTTCCCTTGGTCCTCGGCACGCTCGCGTACGTGCGCAGCATGCAGGACACGTCTTTCGCGATGGTGCCGGGGTGGACTTCGTTCCAGGACGAGGTGGCATCAATCTGGTCTTCGACGAATGCCTGCAGCTGGCTATCGGTGAACTCGAGCGCGCCAAACTCAGAGAACGCCGTCCACCAGACGGGCAACTCGCTTCGGGGGGCGAGCATCAACCAGTGGAGAAGCCACAGAGTCCCGGGGTGCTCGGTGTAGGGATCCCATCCATGGTTGCCGAATACGGCCCAGCCGATCCTCGTCGGGACGGAATGCGGCACGCGGCTGTTCTCGGGATTCGGGACGTGCGTGAGGGTCTTGGTGGCGTGGCCCCAGAACCGGATGGCGCGCACCATGTTCTTGCCGACGCCGAGCCGCAGAGTCGCATCGTCCGCTGTGAACGTGGTGGGGTCCACACCGGCGTCGACAGCCTTCTTGATCCACCCCCAGCGGGGGTGGAAGGTTTCGTGACGTCCAAAATGGGGTTCGCAGGCTTCGTCGAGCCTCATCGAACCATCTCCTTGTTTGGTTTGTTGTGGGCACCCTGCGCCAGGCGCCGAACTGTCTCGACTGCTTGCACGATGTGGGCGGCCGCCTTGTCGATGTCTCGTGGTGTCGTCTCGGCGCCCACGGAGAGCCGCACTGTTTCAAACGCAGCGGTCTCGGTGACTCCCATTGCTCGCAGGACGTGCGACGGTTCGGGAATGGCGTTGGTGCAGGCGGATCCGAGCGACATGGCGACGTCTGGGGCGTGAGCCATGACCGCCTCCCCGTCCGCACCAACGAACCGAACCGACAGCGTGTTCGGTAGGCCAAGGTGATGGTCAGAGAAGATCTCCAACGGGTGTGCGGGGGCAAGTCCCTCGAGGAGCTGTTGGGAGCGGGAGCGCATGGCCTTCCTACGATCGTCCAGGCCTTGTGCAGCTCGTTCGGCCGCTTCCCCGAATCCGACGATGCCGGGAACATTCAGAGTGCCGGAGCGCAGTCCGCGCTCGTGCCCGCCACCGGTCATGACCGAGTTGATGGCGACTCCGCGACGGACGAAGAGGCAGCCGGTTCCCTTCGGTCCTTCGATCTTGTGGGCGGAGAAGGACGCGAGGTCTACGCCAAGCTTGTCGAGATCGACAGGGATCTTGCCGAGCGCCTGCGTTGAGTCGGTGTGGACGAGTGCACCTACCTCATGCGCGATGGCGACGATCGCCGGGAGATCTTGGACCACGCCGGTTTCGTTGTTTGCGAGCATGACGGATACGACGTGTGCGTGTGGAGCGGCCGAACGAAGCTCGTCGAGATCGATGCGCCCCGTGGAGTCGACTGCGACCACTGTGCAGCCTCCGGGGTGCGACTGAGCCGTGTCCAGGGCGGCCTTGTGCTCTGTGGCCGCGACGACCACTGGTCCGGGTGTGCCGCGTAGGGCGAGGTTGGTCGCCTCCGTGGATCCCGAGGTGAAGATGATCTCTTGTGGGCGCGCGTTGATGGCCTCGGCGACCTGGCGCCTAGCGGTATCGACGGCGGTGGCAGCGCGGCGGCCGAGCGCGTGAGCTGAAGCCGGGTTGCCCGGGTGCTCACGGAACCATGGGAGCATCGCCGCGAGGACCGCTTCTGCGACTGGAGTCGTTGCGTTGTGGTCGAGGTTGATCATGTCGGTCGCTCCCCGTTCATCATCCGTCATCGACTGGGCCATGATCGTGGATGGGTTCGGCGTCGTCTCTCTGGTATCGCCGATGCGCGATTCTGCGGTCGACCACAGTTCACCGTCCCGAGGAAGTTGCATCGTTCGAGTCGGTGACGGTGCTGTGGCCCCCGTTGGCCGGCCGCCTCGTCGCAGATCCCCACTTGTTGAAGGCCCCCTGCCGGGTCGTTCCCCACGCTTGTCCGATCTCGGCCCATGTGCAACCGGCGGCGCGCGCTTCGGCGACGGCGTCGAGCTCCTGCTCGGCGAGATCGTCGAGCAACTGCCGGAGCGCCTTGAGCCGAGCGAGGGCAGGGTGCGCTTCGCCTGCTGTCGAGCGATACACGCGGTTGAGCCGATCAGCAGGGCTTCCCAGGAGTGGGATGCATGGCTCGGAGGAGTCGTGCTGTTGCCCGCAGATGGCATGTGCGGTCGCAGTCACACGTCAATCGTACACCTATCATGTACACCTCGTACATCATCGGTGTACGAGGTCCTGCGAGGAGCCCGTGCGACGCTGTCTTCGAGACTTCAGCGCGGCGTCGAGTACCGCTGCGGCGGTTTCCCTCGCGATGACCACTCCGGATCTGGCCCGTCCTCCACGAGCCGCCCGTCCTTGAGCATGGCTCCGATGGCCTTGCGGACGGTTCCAGTGCTCGCCCCGGAAATGTTCACGAGGTCCTGGACCGAGAGCGGTCTGCCTGCATTGAGAGCCTCCCGAACGACATCGTCGATGCTCACTCGTTGTCTCCTCACCGCCGCAGTTGGTTCGCTCTGGTCCAACTGGAATCCAGCATCAGCAAGGTCCTGACGAGGAACCCCGGCACTCAGGAGGGTGTCGTGGTGCACGCCGACGGACAACGCCCACGGCTTCACCGACTTGAGGAAGGGACCACGGACGGAGTCTCGGTCAACGGTCTCCATACGTCTGGCGACCTCCAACGCAAGGAGCCGGTCAATCGGGTCCGGCTTCTCAAGGGCTGCGCGCCGTGCGTCGCCAGCGGCCGTCCGATCGACCAGGGATTCAGGGTCCTCGAGGAACATCAGATACCGCCGAACGTCTTCCTCGGCTCGCTGATCAGGCTTCAAACCGTCGATCGCCTGGTCGTCGTTGCCCATCGGCCGAACGTTATCCGCAGGACCTACCACCTGACCCGTGCGAGTTGAGTCGAGAGGGTGTGCGGGGGCGCACGAGTCGTGCGGAAGGAAGACCATGCGTCCGAGTTGTCGGAAGGGCTTCCTTGCCGGTCCGACGACCCAGATCGGCATTGGCTGGGTATGGGCCATCGACGACGCAGAGCCGTCCTGTGAGCTGGGACGGGCCGGACCGCTCCGCCTCCCACTACCGAGGCCAACGGCCGGGGAGTGAGTGGGATGAGGTCTTCGGCGTCCTGCTGATCGTTGTGCTCGGCGCCATCGCCGGCGTGCTGGCGATCGGGCACCTGTCGGCGGTCGTCTTCGACCGGGCCTGGCCGGTGTACGAGCTAGCCGACGTACCGTCGATTCTGGGCAGAGTCGTCGAGGAGCCCGGCGACCCGGGCCGGGCTTGGGATCCGGTCAACTCGGGCGGTCGTCCGCCGGGGCCGGTGGCGTTCTGGGGCACCGGCCTCGCCATTGTCGTGGCCGGGGTCGGCTGCTGGATGTTGGTGACCCGGGCTCCGTCGCCGTCGAAGTCCTCCGATGACGGCTTGGAGTGGGCGACCCGGTTGCAGTGGCGACCGCTTCGCGTCCGCCGACCTGGACAGCCTCGCATCGTCATCGGCCGGGCCCGATCGCGTCTGGACCGGGGCTTGGTCGCTGCGGAGGAGCGTCATTCGGTGCTGGTGATCGGCACGACCCAGTCGGGCAAGACCTCCGGGTTGGCGGTCCCGGCGATTCTGGATTGGCCGGGCCCGGTCGTTGCGACATCCACGAAGGGTGACTTGGTGGACGACACGGCAGGGTGGCGGGCGCATCGGGGGCGAGTGCAGGTGTTCGACCCTGCGGATGTGACGTCGTATCCGGGGGCGTCGTGGACGCCGATGGCGAACTCGATGACCTGGGAAGGCGCGATGGCCGACGCCGCCGGGTTGTCCAAGGCCGGGCTGATGATCGCGGGCAAGGACCTGCGAATGGGCAAGTTGTGGTTCGACGGCGCCCAGAAGCTCCTCGGCCCCTACCTGTACGCGGCGGGCCGGGACGGTCGGACGATCACCGATGTTGCCCGGTGGATCGACGCCGAGGAGGTCATCGGGGACCTGCTCACCGATTGCCCGGATGCGCTGTTGGCGCACGAGTCGATCTTCCGGCGCCGCGACGAGTCGCGGTCGGACCTGTACCAGATCGCCCAGCAGATCCTCGGCGTCTACCTCGACCCCGTCGTCGCCCGCTCGGCGTTGCGCTCCGAGATCGTGCCGGGCGATCTATTCGATGGCGGGGCGCACACGTTCTACGTGACCGCCCCGGACAAGGACCAGGACCGGTTCGAGGCGGTGTTCTCCACGATCATCGGCCAGTTCTTCGACGCCGCGGACACTGCTGCGGCGCGGAACCGGGGCCGTCTCGAGGTGCCGTTGCTGGTGGTGCTGGACGAGGCGGCGAACATCGCCCCGCTCCATGGGCTGGACCAGATCGTGTCGACGGCCTCGTCGAAGCGGGTGTCGGTGATGACGATCTGCCAGGACCTGGCCCAGCTCGAGAACCGATACGGCACCGGATCTCGCACGATCATCAACAACCACCGCGGTCTGGTGCTGTTGCCGGGCAACAAGGACACCGAGAGCCTCAACTACGTCGCCCAGCTTGCCGGGGATCACAGCATCGACCGGTCCACGGTCACCCGCAACGAGGGCGGCAAGCACTCGACTTCGACGGGCGCGGAGTGGCGGCCCCTGCTGTCGGCCGCTCGGGGACGCACCCTGCGCAAGAACCGGGGTGTTCTCATCTACTTCAACCTGCCGCCCATCCTGTTCCGGCAGCGCCCCTGGTTCCGGAGCCTTCACCTTCGACGTCGCGCCCACACCGCTCCCCCGCCCGGCGCGTTCGACCCCCAACCGGTGACCCAGCACCCGGTCCCACTCCCCCTCTCCCCCATCACGCGTCCTCATGCAGGCGAATCGAAGCCGGTTGGGAG
>SXGQ01183595.1_pt1 | contig 23335 bp, 19 predicted proteins | sample 3178371 | NCBI WGS metagenome assembly SXGQ01 (sample SAMN11356859, study PRJNA531348) | freshwater metagenome | isolation source: freshwater sample F1-20 | place: China: Fuxian Lake, Yuxi | collected 2017-12-25 | reverse complement strand
GCTTGCGATCGGGCGCGCGCTGATGGCAAGGCCCTCGCTCCTGCTGCTCGATGAGCCCTCACTCGGGCTCTCGCCGCTGCTGACACGCGAGATTTTTTCGATTCTTACCCAGATCAACGCCGAACTTGGTACCGCCATCCTGGTGGTCGAGCAGAACGCAGCGATCGCGCTCGCCACCGCGCGGCATGGCTACATCATGGAATTGGGCCGGATCGTAGCTGATGATCCATGCCAGGCCCTGATGGCGAAAGATGACGTTCGCGAGTTTTATCTCGGTATGGGAGGAGGCGCTGCGAGCGAACGCACTCACCAGCAGCGCTGGAAGCGCAGGAAAACCTGGCGATGACGGCGCCCGATTCCCGGTTCCCGGAAGGCGCTTTCCCGGTGCGTGACCCGGGCTGGCTCGCTACGCATGCGATCCATACCTGGCCGCAGATGTTGCGAAGGCGTGCGGCGCAGTGGGGCGAGCGCCCAGCGCTGCGGCATAAGCTGCGCGGCCTCTGGCACACCTGGACCTGGGCAATGTACTGGGAGCAGGTACGTGCGACCGCCCATGCGCTGGCTGCGCGCGGGCTTCGCCGCGGGGCGGTGGTCAGTGTGCTCGCAGAGAACCGTCCGGAATGGCTGTTCGTCGATCTGGGCGCGCAGGCGCTGGGCGTGATCACCAACGGCATCTATCCCACCTCCTCGCCCGAGCAGATTGCCTATTTTCTGAATGACTCGGGTACCGAACTGCTGGTGGTGGAAAATCAGGAGCAGTTTGACAAGGCGTGGTCGATACGCAATCAGTGCCCTGCGCTCCGTACCCTGGTTGTAATCGACCTGCGCGGACTGCGTGCGCTCGATCTCGAGGGCGTGATCAGCTGGGAAACCTTTCTTGGGGAGGGCCGCCAGAAGATCGACGCGGATACGTCATCGTTCGAGCGCGAAGTCGAGGCTGGCTCTGAAGACGACATCGCGTTTCTGGTTTACACCTCGGGCACCACCGGGCCGCCTAAAGGCGCGATGATCTCCCAGCGTAACCTCATGTTCCAGCTCGAGGCGGCGCCCCAATATCTCGAGGTGGAGCCTGGCGACCGCGGCCTGTCGTTTCTGCCGCTCTGTCACATTGCCGAGCGATTGAATACCGTGGGTAACCCGCTCGCCATGGGACATGTGATGCACTTTCCGGAGCACGCCGGCACGGTATTCAACGACCTGCGCGAGGTCTCTCCCCATCTGGTGTTCGGCCCGCCGAGGTTCTGGGAGAAGATGCATTCGCAGGTTCGGCTCGCGCTCGACGACGCACCGGGCTGGATCCGTTCGCTCGCCGACCGGGGCGTTGCTGCCAGCCTGCGCAGGGTCGATGCGCGTCTTCAGGAACAACCGCTATCGGCCTGGGGCCAGGGCGGTCAGGCTGTGCGCGCTGCGCTGTTATGGCCCAATTTACTGAGCTTCATGGGGCTCAACGATCTGCGTACTGCCATCACCGGCGCAGCGTCCGTGCCTCCCGATCTGCTGCGCTGGTACATGGCAATCGGTGTGGTGCTGAGAGAAGCCTACGGCCTGACGGAAACCTGTGGCTTCTGCACGGCCAACCCCCGGGGCGCAGTTCGTCTGGGCTATGCAGGCCTGAGGGCCCGCGGTACCGAAGTGAAGATCGGCGCCAACGATGAAGTACTGGTGCGCGGCCCCAATGTCTTTGCCGGGTATTGGGGACGAACCGAGCAGACCCGCGAAGCGATCGACGCTGAGGGCTGGTTGCATACCGGTGACTGCGGCGAAATGGATGCCGACGGTTACCTGCGGATCCGCGATCGCATCAAAGATATCCTGATTACCTCGGGTGGCAAGAACATCAACCCAAGCGAAATCGAAAACCGCCTCAAGTTCAATCCCTACATCGCCGATGCGGTGGTGGTCGGTGAGGCGCGTCCGTATCTCACCTGCCTGGTGATGATCGATGCCGATAACGTTGCCCGGTATGCGCAGGATCGCCAGATTCCGTTTACCGACTTCGCCAGTCTCACCCGCACCGCCGAGGTGATTGAACTGGTGGCCCGCCAGATCGAAGAGGTCAACACGGGGCTTGCCCGGGTGGAGACCATCAAACAGTTCCGGATCCTGTCGCAGCTCCTGAGCCCCGAGGATGAAGAGCTCACCCCCACGATGAAGCTCAAGCGCAAGGTGCTGGCCCGCAAATATGCCGACCTGATTGAGGCGATGTATTCCGGATGACGGGCGGGCTACGGGCGCCCTTGGTGACGCCTTCGATCAGCCGTCGTACACTCGCGCTCATTGCTCATTACAAACCCAAAAGGGAGACAGCTATGACGACAAGACGACAGATCCTGGCCGCCGCAGCGGCGGCAGCCGGTTCAACGCTGGCATCGTCTGCCCGCGCAGGCGGTGTGACCGACAAGGAAATCCTGATTGGTACCCATCTTGATTTGTCGGGCCCCGTCGCGGCAGGCATGCCGCATCTGCGCAATGGCACGCAGATGCGGATTGACGAAATCAACGAGGCGGGCGGTATTCATGGCCGTCGTCTGCGGCTGATTGTGGAGGACAACGGCAGCCAGCCGCAGATGGCGGTGCGAGCGGTCGACAAACTGCTCCGAAGCGATGATGTGTTTGCCGTGGTGAACGCCTTCGGTTCGGGCACCAACGCCGCAACGGTCAAGCGTATTGGTGATGCGGGGGTACTTAATTTCGCGCCCTGGGGCGCGTCGGCGGTGCTGCAGAAAGTCTCCGGCAATCACCCATTGCTGTTTACCACCGTGCCCAATTATCACATCACGATGGATAAGGGCGTGAACTGGGCCATTCGCAAATTCGGCGCAAAGCGCGTGGGCTACATCTATCAGGAAGGCCCTCTCGGCGAGCTGATGGGCTCGGGCGTCAAATCCGCCGTGAAGGCCAACAGCCTTGAGCTGGTGGCGGAGGCGGCCTACAAGCCTGGTGACATCGACTTTTCATCGCAGGTGGCCCGCATGCGTGCCGCCAACACTGATCTGATCGTGATTGCCACCATCACCCGTGAAACGGTGGGCATCATGTCCGAGGTGAAGAAGCTTGGCTGGAACAATGTATCGGTCCTGACCGGCTCCCCCGGGCGTACAGGAATCGTGCTGCAACTTGGCAAGGACAATGTTCAGGGCCTCTACGGGGTGGGCAGCTGGAAGGCCGGTACCGATGCGCCCGAGGCGGCAGCCTGGAAAGCATCATTCAAGAAGCGCTTCAACAACATGGAGCCCGATGAGAATGCGCTCCTCGCCTATGTGTATGCCGACTGGCTGCTCAAGGCCGTTGCCGCGGCCGGGCGCGACTTGACCGCCGACAAGGTGGCCCGCACGCTCCAGTCGATGGAGTACACCGATAACGGACTGATTTTTTACAAGCCGGTGCGCTTCAAGGCAAACCACATCACGCCAGAGCCGGTCCAGGTGGATCAGGCGCAGGGCGGTAAATGGGTACCCGCCGGAGATCTGGTCGATTAGGTCGTGTCAGTGACTCAGCCCCATCTTCAGCGCTCGCTTCGCGTTCATCAGTTTCATGGCCTGCAGCCTGGGCCCAGGCTGATCGTGCTGGGTGCCGTACACGGTAACGAACTCGCCGGCGTTCGAGCGATCGAGCGGCTGATTGCAGAACTGGACGCGGGCGCGCTGCGAATTCTGCGGGGCTGCCTCACGCTGGTTCCCATCACCAATCCGCTTGCGCATCAGCTTGTCACCCGATCCGGCGATCGCAATCTGAATCGAAATCTGCGGCCCACTGCGGTGCCGCAGGATTTTGAAGACCGGATTGGCAATGTGCTGTGCCCGCTCCTTGCCGCGCATGATGCGCTGCTCGATCTGCACTCCTTCAATAGTCAGGGGGAACCGTTCGCGCTCATCGGGCCCGACAACAACACCGGTATGCTCGAGCCCTTTGCCCATGCGGCAGAGGAGGCAAAACTCGCGCGTCATCTCGGGCCCAATCGGATCGTCGAAGGCTGGATGAGCGCCTATGAGCAGGGCGTTTCCCGGCGGCGCGAACGGAGCCGGCGCAGTGGCATCACCCTGGACACCGATGCGAGCTATGGGGTGGGCACCACCGAGTACATGCGCTCGCAGGGCGGCTGGGCGGTCACACTCGAGTGTGGCCAGCACGCCGATCCGAATGCGCCTGCGGTGGGGCATCGCGCCATCCGGCAGGCGATCGCCATGCTGGGCCTCGCAGACCTGGCGCTTGAGCCGCCACCCGCATCGCACGAACTGCTGCGGCTGGTTGAGGTCATCGATCGACTGCATCCGGATGACCACTTCGTTCGCGAGTGGGTGAGCTTTGATCCGGTCTGGAAAGACGAACCGGTCGGTATTCGTCACGATGGCACCGTCGTGCGCTCGCCAGGCGACGGCCGAATTGTCTTTCCCAACGTCAAGGCCGAACCGGGCTTCGAATGGTTCTATTTTGCCCAGCGAAGCCCGCGCTCGCTCGGCTGATCGGACTGGGGTTCCCCGATGCAGACCTTCACCAATCGCGATGGACTCTCGATTGCCTGGCAGCTCGACAGTTTCGCTGCCCCCTGGACGACGCCTGACACCGTGCTGCTGCTCCATGCGGCAATGGGATCATCGCAGCGCTGGTTTCGCTGGATGCCGCGTCTTGCCGCGCGCTATCGCGTGCTGCGGATGGATCTGCGCGGTCATGGCCAGTCACAGATCCCTTCGCCCGACCAGGCGTTCTCGCTTGCCCATCTGGTGGGCGATGTGCTTGAGCTTCTCGATCACCAGGCACCGGGTAGGGTGCATGTGGTGGGTAATTCGGCCGGGGGGTATGTAGCGCAGCGCCTGGCCATCGAACACCCCGAGCGCGTGAAGACGCTTGCGCTTTACGGTTCCACGCCGGGTCTCAAGCAGAGCCATGCCCCCACCTGGATTCCGAAAATCGCAGAACGCGGCCTGCGCCGGTTCCTCGCTGAAACGATCGAGGAGCGGTTTGACGAGCGGGCTGATCCTGCGCTGGTTGAGTGGTTCATTGGTCAGGCGGGATCGAATGACCCCGCGTTCGTTGCTCGCTTCGTCACCCACATGTGCACCCATGATTTTCTGGATGACCTGATGGCGGTCCGTGCTCCCACGCTGATCGTGGCTGCCGGCCGTGAGAAAATCGGTCACGCGGGCACCTATTCCGAGATGCAGAAACGGATTGCAGGCAGTGAACTCCAGATGGTTGACACGGCCGCTCACAACATCTGCGACGGCTACGCCGACCTGTGTCTCGATCTTCTGCTCGATTTTCTCGACCGACACGCTGCGCTCTCCGGCGATCGCGGTCAGGCCCGACCATGAGGAGTCAGAAGCCTATGAAACCCCATTCTCATTCCAACCCGACCCGCCGCCGTCTGCTTGCGAGTCTGGGTGGTGCGGCACTTTTCGCTGGCGGCATCGTCCAGGCGCAGCAAGCGTTCCCCGCGCGGTCAATTCGCGTCATCGTGCCCTATGGCACGGGTGGCGGAACCGATATTCTGATCCGCATGCTTGCACCGGCCGTCAGCATATCGCTCGGGCAGTCGCTTGTGATCGAAAACCGGCCCGGTGCTGGCTCGGTGCTGGGTACCGAGATGGTGGCGCGTTCGCCTGCTGACGGTTACACCGTGCTGGCGGTTGATAGTGCCATCCTGACCAATCCGGGTCTGCGTAAGCTTCCCTTCGATACCAAGCGTGATCTCGCCGGGGTCACCATGATGGCCACCGCGCCAGTGATCCTGGTGGTGCATCCTTCTGTCCCCGCCAAGACGCTGCCCGAGCTCATCGACCTGGCACGTTCGAAGCCCGGCATGCTGAATTACGCCTCAGGCGGCAACGGCGCCTCCACCCATCTGGCGGGTGAGTTGATGAAGATCGCCTGTGGGGTCGATATCGCGCACATCGCTTACAAGGGTACCGGCCCCGCCATGACCGATCTGCTTGCCGGCCATGTTCAGATGCAGTTCGCAGGCATCAGCTCGGTTCGCGCGCATGTGGAGGCAGGAAAGCTGCGTGCCATTGCGGTGACTGGACCGAAGCGCAGCGTCGCCATGTCCGCAGTGCCCACTTTCATCGAACAGGGGGTCAAGGGTGTGGACGCCGATACCTGGTGGGGACTGTACGCGCCGGGCGGAACGCCCGCCGATCTCGTCACTGTCCTGAACGATCACTTCGTGCGGGCATTGAAGAGCGCAGATCTGGCGCCCAAGCTTGCAGCGGCGGGATTCATCCCTGTCGCGGGAACCGCTGCCGAGCACGCCGAGATGACCGCATCCATGATCGATCGTTGGACCGAGGTCATCAAGGCTGCGAAGATCACCGCTGACTGAGCGTCTGGCCCTGACTGTCAGCCACCGGAGCATCATGACCTCAACGCCCGAGCGCACGCCGCCAGCTCCCCCTCTGCAGCCGCTCGATGATCTGCGGGTCATCGATCTGTCGAGCTTCATCTCCGGACCGTTTGCGAGCGTGCAGCTGGCCGAATTCGGCGCTGAAGTCATCAAGGTGGAACTGCCCGGCGTGGGCGATGCGCTCCGCCGTTTTGGCACGCTCACCGAAAGCGGCGACTCGCTCCCCTGGCTGTCCGAGTGTCGGAACAAGAAATCGGTCACGATCGATCTGCGCCGGCCCGATGGCGCGCGGCTTTTGAAGGCACTGGTCGAAAAGGCCGATATCCTGATTGAGAATTTTCAGCCGGGCACGCTGGAGAAATGGGGCCTGGGCTGGGAGCTGCTGCACGAACTCAACCCGCGTCTGATCATGGTGCGCATCTCGGGGTATGGCCAGACCGGGCCCTATCGCGACCGGCCGGGCTTCGGACGTATCGCCAATGCCTTCGGCGGTCTGTCGTTTCTTGCGGGTTACCCCGACCGGCCGCCCGTCACGCCAGGGTCTGCCACCATCCCCGACTATCTGTCTGGCGCTTATGGCGCAATGGGCGTGCTGCTTGCCCTACAGGCGCGTCACCGCACAGGCCGTGGTCAGATGATCGACATTGGGCTCTACGAGCCGGTATTTCGCATTCTCGATGAACTCGCGCCCGCCTATCAGAAGAAAGGCTACGTGCGGCAGCGCATGGGCCCGGGCACGGTAAATGTTGTGCCGCATAGCCACTACCCCACGGGCGATCAGCGCTGGATCGCCATTGCCTGCACCAGCGATAAGATCTTCGAGCGACTGGCGCAGGCCATGGACGAGCCGCATCTCGCCGAGCCACAGTCCTGGGGCGTGCTTGCACACCGCGAGCGCGATCGGGCGCAGGTGGATCAGCATGTGGCTGAATGGACCTCGCGCCACACGCGCGACGAACTGCTCGAGCGCTGCGAGCACTATCAGGTGCCCTGCGGACCGGTGTATGCGATTGACGAGATTTTCAATGATCCGCAGTACGCGGCCCGCGACAACATTCTTCGGATGAACGACCCGCGGGTGGGCGAACTGGCTGTGCCGAACCTGGTGCCGCGGCTGTCAGAGACGCCCGGGGCGGTGAAGTGGCTGGGTCCGTCGCTGGGCGAGCACAACGACGAGATCCTGGGCGGCCTTCTGGGCCTAGATGCCGCTGAGCGGGCGCGACTGAGAGACGACGGGGTGATCTGACCCCGCCGCTTTGCGGTGGTTCAGGCAGCGCGGCGGGTGCCCTGCCTGCTTTCGAAATGTGCAGCGGCATCGCGCAGGGTAACCAGATCTGCATATTTCTGGCCCATGTCGAAGAGGCTCGCCTCATGCGGGCCCTTCGCCCGATCACCCACACAGTCGGTCACCACCATCGGACGCAGCGAATAGGCGGATGCGTCGATGGTGCTCGCACGCACGCAGCCGCTGGTGGTACAGCCGGTAATGAACAGCGTGTCAACGCCACGGCTGATCAGCCAGGACGCGAGGTTGGTGCCAAAAAACGCCGAGCTGTGCCGCTTGATTGACACATATTCACCGCCGATCGGTGCGACCGACTCCACAAACTGGGCATCAGCGCTGTCGGGAGCCAGGGCCTGCAGTGCCGGTACCTTGATGGCGAAGGTACCGATGTCTTCGCCCTTGGCCTCCGAGGCAAAGCGAACATGGCACACCGGCACGCTGTGCGCGCGTGCGCTTCGCAGCAGCTCGGCGGTGCGGGCGATGGATTCATTGATGTTGAAGCCGCCCAGTACATCAGGCTTGGCAAAACCCACCTGAAAATCAATGATCAGGAGAGCCGGTTGACGACCGAAGCCGATCAGTTTTCCGAAATGCTGTTTTTCGTAAACGCTGAGGTCTGACATGGCGTGATTCCTTGGGGCTAGTAGGTGACGACTGCGAACAGCGTGATGCTCGGAAACGCAATCAGCAGTCCGACGATGAAGAGTTCCATCAGGAAGAACGGCATGACGCCGCGGAAACACTCGCGGATTGTGATCTCGGGGTTGGCGGCCGACACCACGAAAACATTCAGTCCGACAGGCGGCGTGATGTTGCCGATTTCGGTCATCTTGGTGACCAGGATGCCGAACAACACCGGGTCGATGCCGGCCTGCTTGATGATGGGAAACACCACTGGCATGGTGAGCAGGATCATCGATGCGGCATCGATGAAGCAGCCCAGGATCAGGAACGGAATCAGCACCAGGATGAGGAGCAGCGTCGGGTGCAGATTGAGACCTTGTGTCCAGTTTGCGAGGTTTTGTGGCAACTGCGTGGTGCCGAGGGCGGCGCCGAACACTCCTGCGCCGATGATCAGAAAGAAAATTGACGCGGTGCTCGACCCCGACGTTTGCAGCCCCTCCTTGATCTCGGCCATTTTCGCGCCGCGGATGATGGCGATCACCAGCGCGGCGGCCGCCCCAAAGCCGGCCGCTTCGCTGGCAGTGGCCACGCCGGTGTAGAGCGTGCCCATCACCACAGCGAACACCACCAGGATTTCCCAGGACGAGAAGGTGAGTCGCATCCGCTCGCCCCAACCGGTTTTGGGCTGTCGAGTGATCGAGCGCATCTGGGGGTCGCGCTTGACCATCCAGTTGATGCCTACACCGTAGACGATGATGGTAAGAATGCCCGGGATGATGCCTGCCATGAAGAGCGACGGGATCGGTGTTTCGGTGGCGATTGAATACAGCACCATCACGGTGGAGGGGGGGATCAACACCCCCAGCGTGCCGCCGGTGGCGACCGCCGCGCCTGCCAGTCGCTTGGTGTAGCCCGCCTTCAGCAGCTGCGGCACCGCGATCTTGGAGATGGTGGCTGCCGTGGCAATCGATGATCCCGACACAGTGGCAAAGGCGCCGCAGGCCACCACCGACGAAATGGCGAGCCCGCCCGGGATGTGACCGAACCACGCCGACGCCGCGCGAAAGCCTTTCTCCGAAATGCCGGCCGAATACGCCATGTGTCCCATGAACAAAAACAAGGGCACGACGATGAAGGCAAATTCTGCCGTGACCGAGTAGGGAAGGCTCCCCAGCAGGTAGTCGGCCGCCGACCAACCACGCATGGCGATGAGCCCGATGACGCCAGATGACAGGAGTGCTAGCGCGATCGGAAAACCCAGCGCAAGCAGTACGAACATGCCGCTGATCAGGAGGAAGCCTTGCTCGAATGGACTCACTTTCGCTCTCCGACGAGGTCGCTGTCGGACTTGCCGATTTCACCCTTCAGTTCGGTTTCGATATCGACCTGATACGGATGCCGGCCCACCAGCGCGTATTCCAGGGCGGCGGTGATCGACTGGATGATCAAGAGCGTGAGGCCGACCGATACCATGGCGCGGCTGGGCCAGAGCGGGATCTGCACCATGCCAAATGACACCTCGTCGCGGTTGAACGAATAGATTGAACTGCGCCAGGAGGTCCAGCACAAAATGCCCAGAACGGCGAGCTGTACGCCGAGCAGCAGCCACGTCACGATCCGGTCAACCCAGGGCGGAAAGCGCTCTGCAAAGATCGAGACACGAAAATTTTCGCGATTGGCTTGGGTGGCGGGAAGACCCAGGTAGATGAGCGCAAGGAGCAGCAGCACCCCCACCTCGAGCACGCCCCAGATGGCAATACCCATCATGCCGCGCAGTACGGCGTCGATCACCACCGCGATCATGATGAGGATGATGAGAACGCCGGTGATGCGGGCCATAGCCCGGGAGGCCGAAGCCACCCGGGCCGCCAGGGCCATGGTGCCGGAGGGCGGACGGGCGGTCATCCCTTGGCCTTACGGGCGATGTAGCGGTCGATGCCGGTGACGTATTTGCGCTGCGCTTCATACTTGGCCACCAGCGTGTTGAAGCTCTTGGTGAGCGCCTCGGGGTTACCGCCCACGCGCTTCACCGCTTCAGCGTATTTGTTGAAGACGACCTGGGTGGTTGCCTCGCGCCAGCGCCTTTCTTCGGCCGGATCAAGCGGCGCGATCTGAATACGTTTGGATTTCAGCAGGATCTCCACGCATTCGTCAGTTTCCTTGTCTTGCGCGTCGATGTACCAGTTGAGCGCATTGTCGGCGGCGGTGGTGAAGACATCCTGCAGCGGTTTGGAGAAGCTCTTCCAACGGTCGAGGTTGATGGAGGTCATCACGGTGGCAAAGATGCCCATGCGACCGCCGGTCGACAGGAAGTTGGTCATCTCGGCAAGGCCGTCTTTCACGCCCTGCTCGAACGGCGTGGTGGAGATGGCATCGACCCCGCCACGCTGCATCAGATCGATCGCATCGGTGTAGGGTACGGTGACCGCGGTGGCGCCGAGCGCCTGCAGTGCATCGCCGGGTCCCAGCAGCGTACGGATCCGCATGCCCTTGAGATCGGCCGCTGTATTGACCCGCTTCATGCTCCACAGCACGTTTTCAGAGGTGGAGAGCGTGAGAAGCAGATGCGCGTTGTTGCGCTGGAATTCGCGCTGCACCTCGGGGGTGTTCTGATACCACTCGCGAAATGCCATGCAGCCCGCATAGGGGCTTTCGGTGACAAACGGCAGCGTGACGCCGGAGACCGGGAACTCGCGCGGGTTGAAGGCAGCGGGCACGGTGAAGCCCAGGTCGGTGGCGCCACGCGCCATGCCGGGGTAGACGTCGCCCGCCTTCAGTGGGTTGCCGCCTAGCATCCACTCAAAGGTCACCTTACCGCTGGTCTTCGCGGTGACCTCCTTGGCAAATTCCTGCTGCACGCGGGTAAACAGCGACGGGGCGGGATAGTTGGAGGCAATACGCAGTTTCAGGTCCGGAAACGATGCCTGGGCACGCACGATCGCAGGCGCGCCTGCGACGGTTGCACCGGCTGCTGCGGCGGCGAGGAATTCGCGCTTTTTCATGGTGAAACTCCTTCGGTGAAAAATCGGTTTACTGCGGCAGTACGGACTGTCGCAGATGATGGTCGGTCACGCGCTGCCACGCGTGACCCAGTTGCAGGACCGCGGCTTCGTTGAAGCGGGCAGCGCTCAGTTCGAATGACAGGGGTAGCCCGGCCGTATTGAACCCGCAGGGTACGGCAAGTGAAGGTACGCCCGCCGAAGCGAATACCGAGGTGAAGCGCGGAATCGCACGGATCGCGTTGGCGTAGGCGAGCCCGGCGCGGGCCGGTGCCGGCCCCGGCGTGGTGGGCGACAGAATGGCGTCGATTTCCTGGTCGGAGAGGATGCGTTGCAGTCGGTGGCGCCAGGCTTCGATCCAGCGTAGTGCCTGCGCATACTGAGCCCCGGTCACGCGTTCGCCGATGTCGTAGCGCACCATCAGGTCTTGTCCGTAGTCCGCCGGCCGGCGCGCGAGCTGCACGCGGTGAAGCGCGAACGCGTCGGCGAGCACGATCCGGAATGCGAGCATTTCCTGCGCGAGCTCGACATCGCCCAACTCCACCTCGACGATCTCGACGCCGAGGTCACGGTAGGTGCTGAGAGCGGTTTCCAGAGCGCTTCGCAGATCATGGTCGATATCGTCGAAGAACCAGCGCCGCATGACCCCGATACGCCTGCCGCGAACGGGGTCATCAAGTGTCGCAAGCGGATCAACCACCGGCGTGTCAATCGAAAACGGATCACTTGGATCATGACCGGCGATGACCGCAAACACGCGGGCGACATCCTCAACTCGCCTGGCAAGCGGGCCGAATGCGTCAAAGGGTGCGCTCACGGCGATGCTGCCCGTGCGCGAAATGCGCCCAATGCTGGGCCGCAAGCCTGCAAGCCCGCAGTAGGAGGCGGGCAGACGGATTGAGCCTGCGGTGTCGCTGCCAATTGATACGCGCGCCATCCCGCACGGCACGGAAGCCCCGGAGCCGCCGCTCGAGCCGCCCGGGATGTGCGCCGGGTTCCATGGATTGGCGACCGGGCCAAAGTGCAGGCTCTGGCTGGTGGGGCCGAACACCCACTCGTGCAGATTGGCCTTGCCGATCAGGACTGCGCCGGCTGCAATCAGTCGTTCGGTTATAAAAGCGCTTTTCGCCGGTATATGGTTGCGAAGGATGATGGATGCGGCGGTCGTGGGAACGCCCGCCCAGTCGAGACAGTCTTTTAGATTGATGACCCAACCGTGCAGCGGACCCGCCGACCCGCCGGCAGCGGCGATCCGATCGAGTTCAGACGCGCGTTCGCGCGCTGGTTCGGCGCATACCGCGATCATGGCGTTGACCACTGGATTCCAACGCTCGATGGCGGTCAGCGCCTCGTTGACCGCCTGGCTTGCAGGCCCCACAGCGGGGGCGCTCATTGCGCGGCCGGTGTCTCGTCATCCCAGACTTTTTCGGGCATGGGGAGCCCGGTGAAGGTTTCGGGGGGCAGGGGGCGATCGACCGTGACACCCAGGCCTTCCAGCACCCACATCAGTTGGCGCGTGTGCTGGCCGCTATGCCAGACCGTACGCTCGAGGAACTGATGGTGGGACTGCTCGCCGTAATACACATCGGCTTTGGCCGACCAGTCGAGGTTTAGGGCTGGGCCTGCGAACCAATCCCGCACCTGCGTCTGCACCTGTGCCGCATAGCGGAGGATGTGATCGCGGCTGTTGGCCTCGGGCGCCGGAAACCGGTTGTAGGACTCAAAGGTGAGGGGAATGCTGGCTTTTTCTTCCAGGAATGCGTCGGCGTTGTTGAAGATATGGAAGGTAAGGTCGGTGTAGCTACGCGGCCGGTTGGGCAGGAGATCATGCAGGTTGCGATCGGGCAGCTGGCGGAAAAAACGCTCGGCGCCCTCGAGGATGGTCGTCAGCCTGCGCTGCAATTCGTCAACGGGCAGCAGCGTGATCTTGAGGCCGGTTACGCCCACGAGCTTGGCCACATCGGTCAGCACCTGCCCGTTGGCCCAGCGATCGCCTTTTGTCACGATGGGAACCTGCCGCAGGCCGAAATGCTTGAGCTCTTCGAATGCAGCGTCGTCCGCGAGCACGTTGCGGGACAGGAACGGCACCCCGTTCTTGGCAAGGAATTCCTTGGTACGCAGGCAACTGGTGCAGCCGGGCTGCCAGTAGACGCGGATCGCGTCATCGCGGATCGGGGTGGCGATGGTCATCGGCGGTGTCTCCGTGAGCAAAGTGCAAACCGCCGATGATCGGGGAAAGTGGGCGACAGGGCAACCCTGGTTGCCTGAACTAGAAACGGCTACGACTGCGGACGGGCGATTACGATGCTTGAAACCGTGTTGGACGCCGCGTCATAGGCGTAACTGGTTCTTGAGATGGCGCTCACCGCGTAAGTGACGGAGGCGGTCTTGCCTGACCGGGATCTTCTCGACACGGTGCAGGTTCCCGTCGCGTCGGTGGTGCATCCCAAGCCTGCCGGGGGATCGGAGGTTCGTTATCGGGTTCGATTCGCGAAAAAAGTTTGAATGGCGTGAATGGCCCGATCGACGTCGGTGTCGTTCACGTCCAGATGCGTGACCCAGCGTTGCATGAAGGCCGATCCGTCCCCGGTCGCGCGGCCCGTGACCTGGATGCCGTGCGCGCTGACGTGAGCGGCGAGCGCTTGTGCAACCGATCGGTCGACCCGCGTGAAGAAAATGTTGGTCTGCGGTGGCTCGGCGATGCGAAGCGCGTCGGGATAGGAGGCTGCCAACGCAGCGATGCCCGCCGCCAGACGCCTGGCGCGTTCATGGTCGAGCGCCATTCTGTCGATGTGGTGCTCCAGCGCGTGCTGGGCAGCCGCTGCAAGCAGACCCGCCTGGCGCATGCCGCCCCCCAACATCTTGCGCCAGCGTCGCGCCCGTGCAATGAAGGGTTTCGATCCCAGAAGGAGCGACCCGATTGGCGCTCCCAGCCCCTTTGAGAGGCACATCGAGACCGAATCGAACTGGCTGCAGATTTCGCGGGCCACGGCGCGTGGGTCGGCGCTGGTGCCGCCCTGGACATCGCCCGTGCGCTCACCCGCCGCGCGGCGCCGGCCCAGCTCCACGGCCGCGTTGAAGAGTCGCGCGCCGTCAAGATGGGTAGCGAGTCCGCGTGAGGTGGCGAGCTCGCGGACCGATTTCAGATAATCCATCGGCAGTACCTTCCCGCCCGTGGTGTTCTCCATGCAGATCAGTCGTGTTCGCGCGAAATGGGGGTCATCGGGTTTGATGGCCGCTTCGATCGCTTCCAGGGGCAGGGTGCCGTCGGGGGCGTTCTCGACCGGCTGTGGCTGGATCGAACCCAGCACCGCCATCCCGCCCGCTTCCCAGCGGTAGGTGTGCCACTGCTGGCCGACGATCGCCTCGTCGCCGCGCTGGCAGTGCGATAGCAGGCCCATCAGGTTGGTCTGTGTTCCCGATGGCGCAAACACGGCCGCCTCGAACCCCAGCAAAGCCGCCGCATGGGCTTCCAGCCGGTTGACCGAGGGGTCATCGCCGAATACATCGTCGCCCAGGTCAGCAGCGACCATCGCCTCGCGCATGGCGGTGGTGGGTCGGGTCACAGTGTCGCTACGGAAGTCGGGCATGATGTCGCCTTGGTGGATCAAAGTCGACCGATTATAGGAACCCCGGTCGCCTTCCCGCCACTCCCTCAGCCTCTCTTTTCCGTGCCTCCCGCCAATCCGCTTCTGACCGGCCCGATTCTCCCGACGCTGCTTCGGATGGCTTTGCCCAGCGTGGCAACGCTCGCGCTCGGGGTGCTGGTGAGCATTGCCGAAACCGGCTACATCGGCCAACTTGGCACTGTGCCGCTTGCTGCGATGGCGCTGGTGTTTCCCTTCGGCATGCTGGTTCAGATGCTGTCTTCCGGGGCCATGGGCGGCGGCGTGTCCTCAGCTATTTCGCGCGCGCTAGGTGCCAATGATCTCGCTCGCGCCGAGGCGCTTGCGCTTCATGCCTGCGTGATCGGGCTGGTTGGTGGTGTGCTGCACATGCTGCTCATGCTCAGCCTGGGACCCTCGGTCTATGCGCTCCTGGGCGGTCGCGAGGAGGTGCTCTCGGAAGCGATCCAGTACGGCTGGGTGCTGTTTGCTGGCGCGCCCCTGGTGTGGCTCATGAACGCACAGCTGTCGGTGGTGCGTGGCACGGGCAATATGGTGCTGCCGGCGCGACTGGTGGTGGTCACCTCCCTGGTGCAGATCGTGGTGGGGGCGGTACTCGGACTGGGGCTGGGACCGTTTCCTTTACTGGGGCTGGGAGGCGTCGCATGCGGAACACTTGCCGGGTATGGCCTGGGCGCGCTCTGGCTGGTGAAACGGCTCAGCTCAGGCCGTGAGCGGCTGCGCCTGCGGTTCTCGGATACGCCGCTTCGGTGGCCGCTCTTTGCCGATATCCTGAAAGTGGGCGCGGTCGCCTGCCTGTCGCCCACTCAGGCGGTCGTCACTATGCTGATCTGCACCGCGCTGATCGCGCCGTTTGGCACGGAAGTGCTGGCGGGCTACGGGATTGGGCAGCGGCTTGAGTTTCTGCTGATTCCGATCTCATTCGGCATCGGTGTGGCGGCGGTTCCCATGGTCGGCATGGCGATCGGAGCGGGGCTCATTGAGCGGGCGCGACGGGTGGCCTGGACCGCGGCTGGTGTCTCGCTGGTGAATCTGAGCGTGATTGGGCTGCTGGTGGCGGCGTTTCCCTGGGTCTGGACCGATCTCTTCAGTGATGACCCGCAGGTGCTGGCCGCTGCCGCCACCCATCTTCGCTGGGTGGGGCCCGTGTTCGGGCTGTTCGGATTTGGCCTCACGCTCTATTTCGCTGCGCAGGGCTCAGGGCGGATCGCGGGGCCCGTGATCGCAGCCACAGTACGCCTTCTGATGGTGCTGGGCGTGGGCTGGCTCCTCCATCGCGCGCAGGCGCCGCTCTGGAGCTATTTCGCGCTGGTGGCCTGCGGCATGTGCGTCTACGCAGCCGGTTGCGCGATTGCGGTGCGGTTTACTCGCTGGCGTTAGGGCAGACTTGCCGCGCCGGGAGGTCTGTCGACGACGCGCTCTGCCGACGGAGCGTGAGAAGGCGGGCGCGCCAGCAGCGCTTGACGCGTGGGCGCCTCCCCCCTAAGGTGCCGGGCGTTCAAGCATGCCGCTGCCTGAGGAGGCTATCGATGAGTGATCGTTTCACACTGCCGCGCGACGAGCGTCTGGCGATGTCGTTTGTCGTCAATGTTGAGGAGGGCTCGGAGCAGAGCATTGCCTCCGGCGACAAGGCGCCCGAGCCGGTGGACGAGCTGGGCGTTGCGCTCAAGATCCCGATCCGCAACTACGGTAACGAAAGTAATTATCTCTATGGTATTCGGGCCGGTGCGCCGCGTGTCATGAAGCTCCTCGATCGGTTCGGATTTGAATGCACCTTCACCGCTGCCGCCGTGGCGCTGGAGAAGGCACCCGAGCTCGCTCGTGCGGTGGCCGCCGCGGGTCATGAGGTATGCAGCCACGGTCACCGCTGGGTGCATCAGTTTTCGTACAAGGAAGACCGGGAGCGCGAATTCATTCTCGCCGCCACCGACAGCATCGAGCGCACGACCGGGCGCAGGCCCTATGGTTGGCTGTCCCGCTATCTGCTCACCGACAATACACGGCGTCTGCTGGTCGAGGCGGGCTACGAATACCACATGGACGATTACTCGGACGATCGCCCGCGCTGGGAGTTTGTCGAGACCTCAGACGGCAAGCGCCGTGGCATCGTGATCGTGCCTTATGCGCTCGACACCAACGACATGAAGTTCTGGCTCGCGCCCGGCTACACGCCCCAGCTGTGGCTCGACTATGCGGTGGATACTTTCGAGCAGCTCTACAGCGAGGGACGTGATCGCCCCGGCATCATGAATCTGGGTCTTCATCTGCGGATCATCGGTCGCCCGGGACGCATCGGTGCGCTTGAGCGATTCATGCAGCATGTGAAGAGCCGCGGCGACGTGTGGGTGACCAGCCGTCTCGCGATCGCGCGGCATTTCGCAAAGCTGAATCCGGTTGAATGATGCGTGGCGCCCGCAGGGCGCCCGCGTGCCGGGCGGGCGAGACCGATTGCCCGCTTATCGAGCGTCAACGCCCTCCTGGGTGACTTTGAACGCGTCGGCCGGGGGGTAGTTGCGCCCCAGCCATTCGGAACCGTTCATCGCGATCCAGAGCGAGGCGGCCTGCGTGGCGAGCACCCGCAGCATGTCGAGGTCCTGCTGCGAGAAAGTGTTGCGTGCCTGCGAGGCCATGATCAGCTGACCGATGAAGCGCCCGCCGCACAACATGGGCGCGTAGATGGATGAGCCCATGCGCGAGGTCTTCAGATACTGTTTGAAATCCCCGTGCTCGTCCGTGTTGGCAAGCAGCAGCGGAGCGCGTGTGTCGCGAACATGAGCGGGGTGACCACCGTCGATCGGGATCATCAGGCGCCGCTGCTCGGGCGGAAAGCCTACGTTGCCCACCAGCATGTGCCAGGCCTCATCGGGGGTGACGACAAAGCAGCCACCGACATAGAACTGTTTCTCGCCCGCCTTCAGGCTGCCGGGTCGCGTCCAGGCCTCGCGATCGCCTGCGATCGCAAGCGTGGGCGCGATCAGGGCGCGGACCATGGCCTCGGGATCCGGGGCGCTGGCAGCAGCCGCAGTCGCTTCGGCGAGCGTACTGAACCACTGCGCGGGGTCGATCACGGCGCGAGTGGACGCCGCAGGCGTGATGGTGGGCGGGCTGGAACTCATCGTGATCATCTCCGTAAAGTCTGGAACACCAAGCGGTCTGACAGCCCTGTCACGCCTCAGTCGCCGAGATCGAGTGCGTGAGCGAAATCGTGCGAGCGTGGTGCGAGCGCATCCAGGGCGGGCGCGAACGATAGCAGCCAGCGATCGCGACCCGGGGCTGCCATCAGCTGTACCGATACGGCCCGGTGATGGGCCGCGATGGGAATGGCCCACGCCCCGCAGGCATAGAAATTGGCCAGCGCGGTGAGATCGGCCTGGTTGCTGGGCGCTGGCGTGTCGTGCGCAAAACTTGCCTGCGGCGCGGTGGGCAGTGCGATGAGATCGACGCCCTGGAAAGCAGCCGCCGCCTGACCGCGCAGTTCATGAAGCACCTGCCTCGCGGCGTCAATTTTGTCGTGACCCGCGCGCTCGGGATAGCGCAGCATGGCGCCAAACGTGTCGGATACACCGGGCAGGTCGTGGCCGATTTCAGCCCGCCACCAGGCGAGCGCGTCGGCTTCACTGGCGAGGAGGCCGGCGCGTCGTGAGCGGGTGGGATCCCAGTGCGCGAGATCAATGGGGACGACGCGGGCGCCTCGCCGTTTCATCTCGGCCAGAAAGCGGCGGAAGCCCTCCGCGACTTCGGGCGCGAGTGTGACCTGATCAAGCTGCACAGGTACGCCGATCGCAAGACCCTTCCAATCAGCTGCGGGCGCAGACGCTGCGACATCATCGAGCCCCATCATGACAGTCGCCATCACCGCGCAGTCAGTTGCAGTGGTGGCGAGCGGGCCGGCCACATCGAGCGTGTGGCAGAGCGGCACGATGCCCGTTGCCGGGACCGTATCGTTACCGGGCTTGTAACCGAACACACCGCAATATGCGGCCGGGATCCGGATCGACCCCATGGTGTCGCTACCGACTGCGGCACTGCAGAGCCCAGCTGCCACCGCCGCGCCGGATCCGCCGCTCGAACCACCCGGGGTGTGGCCGGCATGGAGGGGATTGATGCAGCGACCAAATGCTTCGTTATCGGTGGTGGCGCCCAACGCGCCTTCGTGCATGTTGAGCTTGCCCAGGAGCACTGAACCAGCGGCCCGCAGACGCGCTGCGGCGGGTGCATCGTGTGCGGGCACGCGATCGCGAAGCGCAGCGCTGCCGGCCGTGCAGGCAAGACCCGCCACATCGACGTTGTCCTTGATGGCAATCGGAATGCCGTCCAGGGGCCCAAGCGCACGCCCGGCCTGTAAGCGCTCGCGGCTGGCCTGAGCATCGGCGCGCGCACGGGCATGGGATACGGTAATGAATGCGTGGAGCGCCGGGTTGCGGCGATCAACCTGTGCGAGCAGTGCTTCGGTGACCACGACCGGGTCGAGCGTGCCCGCGCGATAGGCGCGGCCGAGCGCAGCGACCGAGAGGGAATCGAGAGCATCCATGCGGCACCCCCCGCTCAGTTTTTGCGCAGATCGAACAGACGGACCGGCTTTTGTCGCGACTCAACGCCGGTGCGCTCGGCGAGCGAGCCCGGCGCGCAGAGCTGGACTTTCATCTCGACGCCCAGCCGTGCCCGAAGAAGCGCTTCATAGTCGGCGCGCAGGGTGTCGTTGATCAGGCCCTTTACTTCTGCGAATACCGTCATCTCATCGCGATTACCGTCGCGCGAGACCTCGCAGAGAAACTCGCCCGCGTAGTCGGTCCGCTCGGCGGTGAGCAACGCGCCGATCGCGGTCGGATAGACGTTGATGCCGCGCAGCTTCACCATGTTGTCGCTGCGGCCACGAAAGCCCAGGATGCGGCGAAACGGCAGGCCGATGGATGAGGTGCCGCTCAGCTCCTCGGTGACGTCATGGGTGTTGAATCGGATGATGGGAAAGATGTCGTCTTTATAGAGGCAGGTGCAGACCATGTCGCCATGCTCGCCGGCGGCGACCGGTGCGCCGCTGTCGCTGTCAATCAGCTCCAGGTACTGCGCATCTTCCATGACATACATGCCATCCATGTCAGGACCTTCGCCCGCGATCAGACCCGTATCACCGACCCCATACCAGTCATAGACCGGGCAGCCCCCCCAGACCGAACTGATCGGGTCGCGGCCCTCGGGGCCTAAATGCCCAGTGATCATACGAAGCCGAATGTCACGTCCGGGTTCGATGCCGTTCTCGCGTGCCACCTCGGCGAGCCTGCGCAAAAAATCACCAAAGCCCACCAGCACGGTGGCGCCAAAGTCGCGCATCAGCGCAGCCTGTTGCGCCGAGCGGGTTTCCACCCCGGTGCCCGCGCTCAGGAGCCGTGCGCCGATCCAGTGGGATACGGTTTCGCGAATGTAGTGGCCACCGTTGACCATGCCGAAACCGTAGACTGAATGCACCACGTCGCTGCTCGACATGCCCTGCAGCAGATAGACACGCGCGAGGAGCGCGTTCTGAAGTTCCCGGCTCTTCGGGCCATAGAGCAGCGGCTGCGGGCGACCCGTGGTGCCACTGGTGGTCTGAATGATGATCTGAGGGCGGGCCCACTCGGGGTGTACCGCCTGTCCGTCGAAATCGCCGAGCGGTGGACAACGCTCGACCGATTCCATCAGGTCAGACTTCGAGTAGGTGGGCAGTTTTGCAAGATCATCCAGCCCGCGGATATCGCCCGGTGTGATGCCCTGTGCGCCCCAGAGGCGCTGGTAAAAAGGTACTTTCCAGGCGAATTCGAGCACCCGCGAAAAACGTGCTTCCTGGGTGGCGCGCAGCTCGTCGCGGCTCATGCCGCGAAACCGTTCGAGAAAGGCCGAGCCCATCGGGTAGTCGCGACGGATGCCGGGAATATCTGCAGCGTCGAAGTAATTGAGCATGTTGGGTGAGGCCCTGGTAGCTACTGCAGTTCGGAGGTGACTGCGGCCAGCGGACCGCCCTGGGCGAGCGCAAGGCAGCCATTGATCACGCGGGAAATTTTCGGTTCGGAATAACCGGACGCGTCCATCAGCATGCGCGCCTTGTCGAGGAGCGCAGCGGGGGTGAGCGGACATTCGGTATCGCCCAACGCATCGGCGCGATGTTCAACCACGAGGCTGCCGTCATCGAGTTCGATTTCGAGCGACGCGCCGAAATGCTGCGGATAGCGGGCGGTGAGCGCCGGGTCTTCAGCGAGCGAAACACGCGCCCGAAGCGCAGTGACATCGGGGTCGCGTACTGCCCCCATATCGAAGTCGTCGAGCGCCGGGCGGCCGCGCAGCAGCACTACCGCCGCGGCATGCTGAAGGCTGAATTTAGCCTCGACGGGGGTGGTGGGTGTGGCGTGATCGCAGAAGCCAATCGCGTCGCGATAGCCGACTGCGCGAAGGCGCCGGATACGGTTGATATCAACGCGATCCCTCAGCGCGAGCGCGGCGTCGATCAGCGGATGCGTGTGCCGGCAGGCGGGCCAGGGCTTGAAGCTGCAGTCGTGAATTTGCCAGGGCCCGTCCGGATCCGCGGTCAGTTCGTGGCGTCGGGCGTCCGGGCAGAGGCCCGCCCAGAACCCAAGCGGCCCCTCGAAGATTCGGTGGGCGCCGGTAAAGCCATGGGCGGCAAGCTGGGCCGCAAGCAGCCCCGACTGCGCGGCGCGGCCGTTGTGGAGCTGCTTGCTCATCGTGTCTTCAAGTCGGCACTGCCAGAGCCCTGCAGCCTGGGTGCCGGCATTGCCTAGCGCGTCGAGGAGCTGCCTGGGGTGGAGCGCGAGGAGCGAACCCGCTGCCGCCGCGGCCCCGAACACCCCGCAGGTGGCGGTGGTGTGGAGGTGCCGGTAGTGGGCGGGGCCCACGCTTCGGCCGGCCCGAATCATCGCCTCCATGCCGCGTACCACCGCATCGAGCATGGCCTCAGCGCCTGCGCCCAACGCCTGCGCCTGGGCGAGTGCGGCGGGCACCACGACTGGCCCCGGATGAACGATGGCCGCACGGTGAAAATCATCCATCTCGAGGATATTGCCGACTGCGCCGTTGACCAGCGCCGCATCACGCGGGTCAAGTGACAGTGCGCCGATCGCGCGGCAAGGACCCGCACCCAGCGTGCGGGCCCAACTGCGCAGCGCGACACCGGGCGGGGTGAGCGCACCGGCCGCAGCACACCCTACCCAGTCGAGCACATGCAGCGCAGCGCGTTCGCGGTCGGCGGCCGAGACGGGCCTGGCCAGAATGCGGGCCAGGGTCTCAGTGGGCGGAGCAGGATCGGGCGCCAGCATTGGTGGTGAGTGACCTCGGTTGAGCGCTCAGTCGCGCGCGCGATGCCCGGGGGCGAGGCGGGCCAACACCGCATCGGTGTGCTCGCCCAGCGCCGGCAGCCGGGTGTTCAGGCGCGCGGGTTCGTGACGAAACTTGATCGGGTTACCGATATGAAGATTGCCGTCGGTGTCGCGCACCAGCATCTCGCGCGCGGCGGCCTGTGGATGGTGGAAGGCCTCGTGAAGGTCCAGCACCGGCGCGAGACAGACATCATGATCTTGCATCCAGCGCTCCCATTCATCACGCGTGCGGCTGCGGAAGATGTCGTTGAGGGCGGCCTGGACCGGCGCGTGGGCGGGGCCTGGCGGCTGGTTGGCGATTGGAATCAGGTCGGCACGCCCGACCGCGGTGAGCAGGTTGTTGACGAACTTGTGCTCAACCGCGCACAGCACGATCTGCCCGCCGTCGGCGGTGTCGTAGATGTTGTAGAACGAATGCCCGCCCCAGGAACGCTCCTCCGGCACCACCGGCGGCCGGTTCTCCGCAAACACACTGCCGGTGGCATTGGGGAGCCAGGACAGCGTGGCGTCATGCATGGAGATATCGATGTAGTCGCCCTGGCCGGTTTTTTCGCGACGAAGGAGCGCCATCAGGATGCCCGTGAGCGCCATCATGGAACCCGTGATGTCGGCGATGGGCATGTGCGGATGCACCGGGCGGCCGCTTCGGTCGAGGTTGAGGCTCAGCACACCGGCAAGCGCTTCCATACCGATGTCATGCGCCGGCCGCATTTTCAGCGGACCGCTCTGGCCGAAGGCGGCAATGGAGGCGTAGACGATGCGCGGATTGCGTGCCGAGACGGCGTCATAGTCAACGCCCAGCCGGGTGACCACGCCGGGGCGGAAGGCCTCGACCACCACATCCGCCTGTTCGGCGAGTGCGAGAAACGCTTCGCGGCCTGCGGTTGATTTGAGATCGAGCACGATGCTTTGCTTGCCGCGCGCGATGTTGCGAAACCAGACGCTGTGTCCGCCTGCTCGGTAGCCCACGTGACGCACAGGTTCGCCCTCGCCGGGTGGCTCGATCTTGACGATCTCGGCGCCGTGGTCGGCCATCATGGTGGTGAGATGGGGACCGGGCAGGAACAAGGACAGATCGAGTACGCGAATGCCTTCGAGCT
>SXGQ01319596.1_pt1 | contig 23337 bp, 17 predicted proteins | sample 3178371 | NCBI WGS metagenome assembly SXGQ01 (sample SAMN11356859, study PRJNA531348) | freshwater metagenome | isolation source: freshwater sample F1-20 | place: China: Fuxian Lake, Yuxi | collected 2017-12-25 | reverse complement strand
CTTGATGAGCGGCCGGCAGTCGGGGTCGATGCCGTCGCCATCCAGGCGCTCTTCATGGTCGACCACCGCATCGGCGAGTTTTGACAAACGATCCTGCACCAGACGCGCGCTGTAAATCTGGGTTTGTGCCATTACTGCGCGAACGACCGCCGCGCCATAGCGCGTGCAGAGCGCCGCAACACGCTCGGTGGCACGCGCATGGCCAGCCTGCGCAGCGCGAAAGTCGCCGAGCCGGTCCTGCGGAATCCGGACGTTAGCGAGGATCAGTTGCAGCAGGTCACTTCGGGTGATGCCTTTCTCCACGATCCGTACCGGCGGAATCCGGAGGCCTTCCTTGATGATGTCATCGCAGACGCTGGAACTACCTGCCGCGATACCGCCAATATCTGGCCAGTGCAGGCGGCTGATCGCAAAGCCCATCAGCGCATGGTCGCCAAACAAAGGCGTGACCAGCGACATATCGGGGAGATGCGTACCGCCTTCATACGGGTCGTTCAGCAGCACCGCGTCGCCCTCGGACCAGCTTTCAAGCGGAAAGGCTTTGACAGCGGCTGCGCCGCTCAGACCGGCCGCGCCCAGATGTACCGGGATATCGACCCCTTGCGCAACGACATTGCAGCCGGTGTCGAGCAGGGCGCAGGACAGATCGGCCGACAGACTGAGCAGCGGCGAAAACGAGGTTCGCATGATCACCGACTTCATGTCGGCGCAGATCGCATAGAGCGCGTTCTTGATGACTTCGAAGCTGACCGGGTCGGTATCCAGCAGGTTCGGTGCGGAGGCATTCACCGGATGGGCTCCTGTGCGAGGCGCTGGGAGGGCGGTTCAGGCAGGATCGGCCGGATGACGAGGCACCCGTCCGCCTCGCGTTGTGCTGCCATGCCCGCTGGCACCCAGACGGTAGCGCCCGCCTGAACAAACAGGGCGGGACCCTGGGAGTGAAGCGCGCCGCCCTCGGCGGCCTGGTAGACGGCAATGTCGCTCCATGACCCATCCTCGGCGAGGATTCGTCGTGGGCTGCCTGACGAAATCACGGCTGGCGTGTTGGCGGAAAACGGCTGAAACAGGCGCTTTGCCGGCGACGCGAGATCTGCTTCCGCGACCAACCCCAGCCGGACGAGTTGCACGGTGGCATGAGGCAGGTCGATTGAAAATTCGCGCAGGTACTGCTGCCTGAACGCAGCCTCGATCTCAGCGATGACGGGGAGGGGTGACTCGGCCTCCCCCAGCGTCACGCGCAGCTCAAATAGCTGACCCAAAAAGCGCAGGTCGGCGTGACGGCGCAGGCGCACAGGCAGGCCCTGCGCCCCTTCCGCATCGAGGAGGCTTTGTGCGCGCGATGTCAGCGCAGTGAATGCCGCCTCGAGTTGCGACGCAGCCAGGGTCGCAAGCGGCGCGAGCAGTGCCTGCGAGAGGTCATGTCGAATGTTGCCGAGGGTGGCGCCGATCGCCGAAAACATACCCGGGTAGGGTGGCACGATGATCTCTGCGACGCCCACCTCGCGGCCGACCAGCGCCGCATGCAGAGGGCCCGCGCCACCGGAGGCCAGCAGTGAAAACCCTCGCGGGTCCAGCCCCTTCCGAACAGTTACCAGTCGGACCATCTCGGTCATGCTGGCCGCTGCGATGTTGATGATTCCGTAGGCGGCGCGCGCGAGACTCCAACCCATGGGCTCAGCCACGTACCGGGTAAGCGCCGCCACCGCCTGCTCTCGCGAGAACGCAACGCCAGTGCCAGCAAAGTCTTGCGCAGTCAGGGTGCCGATCACCGCATGCGCGTCGGTCACGGTGGGGCGCTCACCGCCACGGTTGTAGCACGCTGGCCCCGGGTCAGCGCCCGCACTCTGCGGTCCCACCTTCAGCACACGCCCCGCATCGATCCAGGCGAGGCTGCCGCCGCCTGCGCCGATCTCCACCAGGTCAATGACTGCACTGCGGATGGGATAGCCGCCGATCGGATGACCGTCTCGGACCGCGTCTGCGCGGAACTCGCCACTGACCTGGAGTTCCCCATGGCGGATCAGACCTGCCTTGGCGGTGGTGCCGCCCATATCGAAAGTGATCAGATCAGGGCGACCGGTTGCCTGCGCAAAGGTTGCAGCGGCAATCATGCCGGCAGCCGGACCCGACTCGATCAGATGTACCGGGAATCGACTGGCATTGACAGCGACGCTCAGGCCGCCATTGGATTTCACGATGAGGAGCCGCGACACGCCCGCGGTGCGGGTGTCAGCGGCCAGCCGGTCCAGATAGCGCGCGACCGCCGGGCCAATGTAAGCGTTCACGACGGTGGTGCTGGTGCGCTCGTACTCGCCCAGTTCGGGGCAGACATCGCTCGAGATGCTGAGGAAGCAGCCGGGAAAACGCGCGCTCAGATGCTCGACCAGGACCCTCTCGTGCATTGGGTTGGCATAGGCATGGAGCAGGCTGACGGCGATAGCCTCGGGCGATAAGGTCTCCAACCCGACAAGCAACTCGTCGGTGACCGCGATGGGTGTCACCACCTTACCGCTTGCATCCAATCGTTCGTCTACCGGAAGACGGGCGCTTGCCTCCACCAGCGGTTCTGAGATCCTGACATGAAGATCATAGAGGGTGGGCCGGTCTTGTCTGCGCAGCTCGACGATGTCGGTGAAGCCCCGGGTTGCGAGCAATGACAGGCGGGCGCCCTTACGTTCGAGCAGCGCATTGGTGCCCACCGTAGTGCCGTGGCACACGGTGGACTGCGCAAGTGGGACGGTCTGCGCGATGCGCTCGAGCGCGGCAAGCACGGCCTTCGCAGGATCGGCGGGCGTGGACGGGAGCTTGAACGCAGCAACAATCTGACCGTCTTTCGGCGAGAAGACGATCGCGTCGGTGAAGGTGCCGCCGACGTCAATCCCGATCAGTGCGCCCGTGGTCATCACAGCCCGTGGTCAGCGGGCGGGCAGGTCGTTTAACGCGTTGAGGAATCGGTCCATATGAACTTTCAGGTTGAGATCGACCCGAAGGTACCGTGAGCCCAGTCCTTCAATGTGGTTGCCGTTCTTCACGATCACACCGCGCTTCAGGAGTTCCTCGAAGACGATGTCGGAATCCAGCGCTGGATCGAGAATTTCAGCGAGGAAAAAATTGGCGCGTGAATGGGGCACCATGCGGAACCGCGTCATGCTCGCCATCTGCTGTGCGACATAGCCTCGCATCTCCACCACGGTCTTCACCGCGCGCGCGACGTGCGAGTCATCCTGAAGGCCGGCGATGGCTCCCGCAAGCTGCAACTGGCCGACATTCCAGGTGGGCTTCAGGCGCCGTAGCGGCTCCATCAGCGCCGCATTGCCCGACATGCCGAACCCCACGCGCAGGCCTGCCAGCCCATAGGCCTTGGAAAAAGTGCGCAGCACCATGAGGTTGGAATAGTGGCGGAGCAGGTGAACGCTACCTTCGGTTTCGCTGTAGTGAATGTAGGCTTCATCAAGCACGACCAGGGTGTCTTCGTGGGCCGCTTCGCAGACGCGGCGCACGTCAGCTTCGGACACCAGCTGACCGCTGGGGTTGTGTGGGCTGGTGAGAAAGGCGATCCTGGGCCGACTGGCCAGGGCTTCGAGATAGTGGTCCATCTCCAGGTTGAAATCTTTTCCCATGGGAACGTAGACCGGCTTTCGGTTCTCCATGGTGGCAAAGATGCGGTAGAGCGGAAAGCAGGGTGCATGCATCAGCACCGGCTCGCCCGGGCCGGCATAAGCGCGGATGACCAGCGCGATGACCTCAGTTTCGCCAGAGCCACAGACCACGCCCTCCGGCGTGACCCCATAGCGACGCGCAATGGCCTCGCGTAGCTGACGCGAAGTCCATTCCGGGTAGATCGACATACGGTCCAGCACCTGCTCGACCGCACGGCGGGCTAGCGGCGACGTGCCATGGGGATTTTCGGCTGAGCCCAGCTTGGAGATTTGATCGGCGGGAATGCCATAGGTGTCGACCAGGTGGTCGGCGGGTAGTCCGGGGACATAGACTTCACCGTCAACCAAGGCGGATACGCTGGGGGAAATCATGAGGAGCTCCAACTGTGCTAGTTCGGATGCGATTCTGTGACATGAATCGCAAGGGGTCAATCCTGAAGCGATCGTTGCTAACTGAATAATTGATTTACTGAGGGATTGCTTGAGCGCCATTAAAGCGTAATATGACACTTATGGCTCAGCTGCTTACTCCCTCCCTGCAACCCAAATCCGTCGATGCGTCTGTGCGCGAATTCCTGGTCGCCACCTCCCGCCGCCGCCTGGTGGCGGGAACCCCAAAATATCTCGGATTGGTTCAGGCGCTGGAGACCGGTGTCAGGCAGGGGGCCCTGGCGTCCGGGGCGCAGCTTCCGCCGCAGCGCGAGCTCGCCGCCCTGTTCGGCACCACCGTCGCGACGGTCACCAAGGCGGTCGCTGAGGCCACGCGGCGTGGCATCGTCACGGCGCGCTCCGGAAGTGGCACCTATGTGGCCTCGGCGCCGGGCGAGGGCACCGCGGAAAGGTGGGGCGACCTCTCGCTCAATATTCCGCCGGTGGCAGTGTCCGCAGACCTGATGTCAGTTTCGTTTCGGCGAATGACGCAGCCGGGTGCGCTTTCCCGTCTCGTCGACTACGCGCCAGTGAGCGGTAGTGCGGTGAATCGAAGTGCCGGCGCCACGCTGTTTGGCTTACGGGGTCTCAGGGCTCAGTCCGAACGGGTGCTGGTCACGCAGGGTGCTCATCATGGGCTCCTCGTTGCATTGATGGCGCTGACCCGACCGGGCGACAGCGTGGCCTGCGAGCGACTGAATTACAGCGGACTGAGGCGCATCGGCGACCTGCTTCAACTGAAGCTTGTCGGCATCGACTCAGACGCTGACGGCATGGTGGTGTCGCAGCTTCGATCGCGGCTTCGCGAGGGGCGTATCAAGGCGGTGGTATGCACGCCAAGTGGCCACAATCCCACGTCATCGGTGCTGAGCGAGCGCCGCCGGGCCGACCTGGCGAGGCTCGCGCGCGGTGCTTCGGTTCCCATCGTTGAAGACGATATCTATGGACTGCTCGCGGCCGACGGTTTGCCGCCGCTTGCGGCGCTCTGGCCCGAGGGAACCCTCTGCGTCACCAGCCTGTCGAAGTGCGTGGCGCCAGGCTTACGGGTGGGTTACAGCCTCTTGCCGCCAGATCTGGTTTCTCGCGCGCGCGACGCGCAGCTGTCGCTGGGCTGGGCGGAATCGTCGTTACAGGCCGCGCTGGCCAGCGATCTCATTCAAACAGGCGGGCTGGCTCTCTGCGTGGCGCGTCACCAGGCCGAAGCGCGCAAGCGGGTGAGGCTTGCCTATAGCCTGCTTCCCGCCAACTGTATCCACACTGCCTCGGATGCAGTGTCGTATCACCTGTGGGTCGGCACGGGGCATTCCAGTGCCGCCGACGTCGGCGTCGAACTGTCCCGTCGCGGCATCCTTGTATCGCCCGCTGCCCATTTTCTGATGGATGGTTCAGACGCTCCGCATGCCCTTCGCGTCAGCCTCGGCGGCGCGCCAAATACGGGGGTCCTCGAAGAGCCGCTACGCGAACTCGCGAGTGTGCTGCAGAGTCGACCCCGCAGTCCTTATGGGGCTATTGTTTGAACCGCTTCCCATTGCATACATTCCCGCTTCGTCGTTCACCATTCAGCTGAGTTGCCGCCCATGACATCTCTCCCAACCAACCGCCGTACCCGCGTTGCGCTCCTCGTGCCTTCATCCAATACCGTCATGGAAAATGACCTGCATGCAGGTCTACCCAAGGATCGCTTCACGGTCCATACCGACCGTATGTTCCTGGTGGAAACCACAAGGACCTGCGAGCTCGCCATGATCGAACAGCATGCGCCTGCGGCCGCCAAAGATCTGGGCACCCTCAACCCGGATGTGCTGGTCTTTGGCTGCACTTCAGCGGGGTCCTTGTTTGGGCTTGCCTATGACACCCAGGTGTGCAGTTCGCTGGGTGATCTGGCGGGGTGTCCCACAATCGGTGTGGTTTCATCGGTATCTGAGGCGCTCCAGCGCAGGAAGGCGGCCAAGGTTGCGATCATCACGCCCTATAACGAGGACCTCACGCAGTCGGTGGCTGCCGCCGTGGCAACGCATACCGGCGTGGTGTGCGCGCACGGCATGGGAATTACCGACAACGTTGCGCTTGCCGATCCCACGCCGGAGCAAATCGTTGAGTTTGCGCGTGAGCGTCTGCGCGGGCAGTCCTTTGACTGCCTGTTTGCGTCGTGCACCAATTTTCGTGCGGTCGAAGCCTTGCCGCTTCTTGAGCAGGCATTTGGTGTGCCGGTCGTCACATCGAATTCGAGCGTGCTCGAGGCGATCAAACTGCGCTTCTCCGCTCATTCTGTCAGTTGATGAAGGTCATTGCTGTTTCCGTTGGTGTTCCGGCACCCCTCAACACCGCGCGCGGGCAGGTCTTATCGTCAATCACCAAGCAACCTGTCACCGAGCGGGTGAGGGTGTCATTTAGCGGTCTGACAGGCGATCAGCAGGCTGATTCTTCGGTGCACGGCGGGGTGAATAAGGCGATCTGTCTGATGCCTTCGGAACACTACCCTCGCTGGTCCGAGTTTCTGAACAGGGCGTCGCTCCCGCCCGCGTTCTTTGGCGAAAACCTCACTGCTGCGGGCGTATCCGAGCGAAGCCTTTTTATTGGTGATGTTCTTGAGGTGGGCACAGCGCGCCTGATGGTTCGATCGCCGCGACTTCCTTGCTACAAGTTTGTCGCTCGGGCGGGTCGTATCGACGCCGCCCGATTCATGCTGAATGAAGCCATGACCGGGTTGTACCTGTCGGTGGAGGAGGAGGGCGAACTGGGTGCGGGCGATGCGATCCGCGTTGTAGTGCCTCATCCTGATCGCGTGTCCATTGCCGATTACGTGGATGCGATGATGCAGAAGCTCCCCAGCGGCCAGGTTGAGAAAATTCTTCGCAACGATGCGTTGCCCGATGATCGAAAACAACTACTGGCTCGGCGGATCGAGGCCCCGTTACGACGGTAGCGTCTAGCTGGTATGCCTAAGTGTTCCATCCCTTAATCAGACGGAGGTTCTCGCATGCAGTCTGTCAATCCCACCACTATTCCCGCACCCAACGGCACTTACAGCCACGGCGTGTTGCTTCATCGTCCGGAAAATCTGCTGTTCATTTCTGGGCAGGTGGCGGTCGACCAGGCGGGCGTGATTCCCGATTCGCTGGAGGCGCAGGCCGAACTGGTCTGGAACAACCTCCATGCCATCCTGAAGGAAGCGGACATGAGCATGGCCAACGTCGTGAAGCTCATGTCTTTTCTGACGCGAGCCGATGACTTCGCCGCCTTTGCCCGAATTCGCGCCCGCCATCTGGGTGCGTATCGCCCAGCCTCAACGCTGCTGGTCGTGTCGGCGCTTGCACATCCGAAGTTCCTCGTTGAGGTCGAGGCCGTCGCCGTTCGCTAGGGAGCGCGCCTCTGCGCCCCGCCGCAACAGACCTGACGACGGGGCGCGCTGGACGCGAGTTGCCGGCTATCCGGCGTATTGATCGGCCACCCGCATCCGGAATTCACCGATCTTCTCGATCCGGGCGAAGATCGTGTCCCCCGGCTTCACCGGGCCCACGCCATCCGGCGTGCCCGTCAGAATCACATCTCCCGGCTGCAACGTGTACCACGCTGAGGCATATTCAATAAGCTTGGGCACGTCGTAAACCAGCAGGCGGGTGTTGGAACGCTGGCGAATTTCGTCGTTCACCGAGAGTTCCAGGCTCAAATTTCCAGGGTCGCCGAGTTCGTCGGCGGTGACCAGCCACGGTCCCAGCACCGCGTAGGTATCGGGTGATTTGCGAAAGCTGCGGTCTTCGGGGCCGCGAACCGTCATGTCGAGCCCAATGGCGTAACCGGCGATATGGCTGAGCGCGTCTTCGCGTTTCACCGAGCGCGCGGTTTTCCCAATCACCAGCGCCAATTCAACCTCATGATCATTGCGGCGGCTGGGGTGTCGCAGTTGAATCTCGGCGCCGCAGCCGACCAGCGCACTATTGGCCTTCAGAAACAGGCCCCAGTCACCAATGAAACTGGTGGGCCGACCGCCGATGCCCGGCTGCAGGTCCTTGTCCTTGTGTGACTCGTCGGTGTGCGCCTGATAGTTGATCGGCGCATTGACGATCTTCCCTGGGTTGGCAACCGGAGATTCCAGCCTGACCGATGCGAGCGCGACGCGCTGCGCGGTGGGCAGCAACTGGTTGATGCGGGCGCGTACCGCAGTGAGGTGGGCGATCAGGAGGTCGTGCCCTGGAAAGGGGTAGCGGTGGGACGGCAGGACGGACAGGGCATCCGTGACATCGGCAATCTGATCGCCTTCCACGACGCCCAGTCGGTTGGGTTCGAATCGGCAGATACGCATGAGGAATCCTTGGGTCGGGTCGGTCGATAGATTCTGATTCGGCGGGTTCGACTACCTGCTACCAACCAGAGAATCGCGTCCAGGTCGCAGTGACCTGGCCCTGCTCGTCCACCACGTGGTAACGGTCATGTTGCGCCCCCGTGGCGCAGGCATGGTTGGGCAGGATGCGTAGCCGTGTTCCAACCGGAAGCGCTGGAAGCGGCTTGCCGTGCCGGTGAGCAATGATGCCGTGTTCCTGATTGGCATCGGCCACGATCAGATCCGGAATCAGTACGCCGCTTGCGTCGCAGACCAGCCCGTACCCCTGATCAACGGGCTGGCGCGCCGTGCCACGGTCGCGCGAGGTCGCCATCCACCCGGCGTCGATCAGCGCCCAGCCCTTGTCTGACTGATGGCCGATCACGGTGGTGAGCACCGATAACGCGATATCGTCGGTTCGGCACACATTGATACCCGCCATCACCAGATCAAAGAACACGAAGACGCCTGCCCGAACCTCGGTGACGCCGTCCAGGCAATCGGTATAGAGCGCCGTGGGTGTGGAACCGATACTCACGGTTGATGCGGGGTATCCCGCTGCACGGAGTGTCTCGGCGGCGCGCACCGCGCCCGAGCGCTCAGCCTCGGCGATCTGGGCAATCTGCTCATGAGAGCGTCCCTGATAGGAGCCGCCAGCGTGGGTGAGCACGCCGGTGCAGACCGCACCATGATTGTGAAGCGTGCTCGCGATAGCGATCAGGTGGTCACGATCATCGGGTCGGACGCCGGCGCGATGGCCATCGGTATCAATTTCAATCAGCGTGGGAAAGCCGCTCACAGCCCGGGCGCCCTCGACGCTATCAACCAGCAGGGTGAGGTGTGCACCGCGCTCAGCCAGCGCTTGCGCGCGGGCGAGTTTGTGAGGAGCGAACCCGACCGCGTAAAGAATATCGGTATACCCGGCGTCGAAAAACTGTTCTGCCTCCTTGAGCGTTGAAACGGTGATGGGCGACTTCGCACCGTTCAGGACGAGGCTGGCAACTTCAAGTGACTTCGCTGTCTTCACATGAAGTCGCAACGGTACGTTGAATCGCGCAAGCTGGTTTACCATTCGCCGCGCGTTGGCGGCAACGGTGTCGCGCTCGAGAATCAGGCAGGGGGTATCAAGCCGATGGGTTGTCATGATGAGATGAGCGATCCAATGAACACAGCGCCCGAACCAGGCGCGAAACGTCTTCTTCGGTGTTATAGCCCTGCACCGACAGTCTGACAAAGACCTGCCCCGCGTGGCGGGTCACCGGCACTTCAATGCGATGTTCACGAAACAGCTCGGCGCGAAGCCGCTCGGGATCAGCAACCGGTACCGGAATGGCCACCATCTGCGCCCAATCATCATCCTGGGCAATGGGGGTGAGGGCATACCGTTCAGTGATGGCGGTGAGCGCCTGGGAGGCAAGCTCGTGGCAGCGGGTTCGAACGTCCGCCCACCGGTGCCGTTCCAGAAAGGAAATCGCCTCGGGCACCGCGAGCCAGGCCGAGAGGTCACGCGTGCCCTGCCACTGCAGACGCTGCTCAAATGGCGTGCGGCCCAGATAGGCTTCGAAGCCGGTGTGACCGCCAGCGTGCCCGGCATAGCCCCAACTGATGACTGATGCGTCGAGGCAGTCCTGCCTTGCAGGTGAAGCATGCAGAAAGCCTGCGCCCTTGGGGGCGCATAGCCACTTGTGGCAGTTGCCAACATAGAAATCAGACCCGATCGCGTCGAGTGACAATGCGATCTGTCCTGGTGCGTGAGCGCCGTCGATCAGGGTGAGAATGCCGCGTTCACGAGCGGCGGCGCACAGATCGGCCACCGGCAAAATGAGTGCGGTGGTCGAAGTGATGTGGCTCGCGAAAATGAGCCGGGTACGCGGGGTCGCGGCTGTCATCATCCGTTCAACGACCTGCTCCCTGTTGAAGGGGAGCGGAATCGTGACCCGACGATAGTGCGCACCGTGCTTTGCACACATTCGCTCCCAGGCGGCCTCGCAGGCGCCGTACTCCAGGTCGGTGCCCAGCACTTCGTCGCCCGGAGACAGCGCGAGCGATTGCGCCACCATGTTGACGCCGGTGGTGGCGTTCGGCAGAAAAATCAGATCGTCGGGGCGGGTCGTCAGTTCGGCGGCAAGCACGACACGCGCGCGAAACAGCAGTTCGGCTGAACGCCGGCCCAGAAATTCAACCGGATTACGTTCCATCTCAAGTTGCCAGCGCCACTGTGCCTCGAGTACCTCGCGAGGGCAGGCGCCGAACGAGCCATGATTCAGAAAGGTGAGCCCAGAGTCGAGCAGGAAATGTTCGCGGAGAGACATGGCGCGATTGGGGGAAGGCGGTCTTCCACTTTCTCCGATGCGCAATTGATCTGTCAAATCAGGTTGCGCCTCGCCTTCGGCGCGCGGACGCGATAGAGTCGCGCTCCATCGTTTTCCCATCCGGAGACTGCCTTGAACGCCCCGAGTTCCCGTGCCGCTTCAGCGCTGCCATCGGCTTCACCCTCCGAGCCACCGTCGACGGCCACGCCTGAGACGGGCGCTGCGCATTTCCTGGAAGGGCTCACTGACCTGGGCATTCGCTGCCTGTTTGCAAACATGGGCACCGATCATGTGAGCCTGATCGAGGAAATGGCGCGCTTTCGCGCGGCGGGGCGCGCATTACCCGAGGTGATTCTCTGCCCCCATGAAAATGTGGCAGTCCATATGGCAGCGGGCTATGCGGCGGTTACTGGCGAGGGGCAGGGCGTGCTGGTTCATGTCGATTCCGGCACGGCCAATGCTTCGATGGGCGCGCACAATCTGCAGCGCGCGCGGCTCCCCGCCTTGCTGATGGCGGGCAAAGCGCCTTATACCTTGCGCGGTGAGCTCCCCGGGTCGCGGGACAACTATGTTCACTTCATCCAAGATCCGTTTGATATTGGCAGCCTGGTACGGCCCTACGTCAAGTGGGAATACAACCTGCCGACCGCAGTCGTGGCGCGCGAGGCGCTAAGGCGCGCGCACAGTGTCATGCAGTCCGATCCGCCCGGTCCGGTTTACATGACGCTGCCTCGCGAAGTGCTGGCTGAGTCGCCTGCTGTGCCGCCAAACCAGCATTTCGATGCGGTCCGCTATGGGCCGGCCCGGCTGGGTGGGGTTGACGACGCACGGGCGGGCTTGATTGCTGACCGACTCATCGCAGCCGAGCGCCCGATCCTGATCACGTCCTACGCCGGTCGACGCGCCGAGGCCGCGGTGGCGATCGAGGCACTGGCTCGTCTGTGCGGAATTCGAGTGGTTGATTACATGCCCAGTGCGCTGGGCATCTCGCGTCAATCGCCGTGCTTTGCGGGCTTTGATCCGGCAGCGGTACTGCCTGGGGCAGATGTGGGTCTGCTGGTTGATATTGACGTGCCGTGGCTGCCGCGCTTTGTGCAGCCCGAGGCGGGCACCTGGTGGGCGCATGTCGATGTAGACCCAATCAAGCAGGACTTTCCGATGTGGGGGTTTGCGACCGATCTGCGCATGCAGGCCGATGTTGCCACGGTCCTGCGCCAGGTCAGTGCCCTGGTGCGCGCCCGCGCCGATGACGGTTTTCGCGCCCGGGTGGAGCGGCGGACGCGGGAGCTCGATGCGGCGTCGGCTGCTCGGGCCGAGGCACTGAAGCGCGCGGCGGCCAAACCCGGCGAGGCTGGCGTGCTGTCCGCAGCCCATGTGTGCGCGGCGCTTTCGCGGGCGCTGGCCCCCGCTGATGTCGTAATTAATGAAGCGGTTCGGAATTCGCCTGCTGTGCTCAACCAGATCATCCGAACCGAGCCGCACAGCTTCATCGGGGGTGCCGGGGGCGGGCTGGGCTACAGCGGCAGTATGGCCTTGGGCGTGAAGCTCGCCCGGCCCCATGTTCGCGCGGTGCATGTGCTCGGCGATGGCGCGTTTCATCTCGGGACGCCGAGTTCGGTCTATGCCACGGCGGAACGCTACGGTTTGCCGATCTTCACCGTCATTCTGGATAACGGGGGCTGGCAGGCCGTAAAGGAGGCCGTGCTGCGGGTGTATCCCGATGGTGCATCGGCGGCCGAAGACGAATATCACGCCCGACTGCAGGGTGCCACCCGCCGCTTCGAAAAGGTGGGTGAGGCCTTTGGCGCCTACGGTGAACGGTTGAGCGACCCCGCTGAGGTCGAGCCTGCCATTGCGCGGTGCCTGGCGGCACTTGATTCCAGGCGCTCGGCAGTGCTGAATGTTCAGATCGGTCTGCAATAGCTGATCACTTATTTCGGAGACCCTGATGTCCCTCATCTATTCCTCTGTCGTCGCAACCCGGCTCGACCGCGTATCCGCCGCGCGTCGTCACATGCTGCCGGTCGCAGCCGCCCTAGCGGTCTCGCTCGCGGCCTCCTCCGTGTCGGGGGCCGCGCAAGCCCAGACTGCAGTCGCGGACTGGCCAAACCGTCCGGTTACGCTGGTGGTGGGCTACGCCGCCGGCGGTGGCGTGGATTTCATGGCGCGGCTTCTCGCCGAGAAGCTCTCTGAGCGTCTGCGTCAACCGGTGGTGGTGGAGAACCGCCCCAGCGTGGGGGCGGTGGTCGGCAGCACCCAGGTGGCGCGAGCCAAGCCCGATGGCTACACGCTGATGATGGGCGCGCCCGGACCGGTGATCTTCAATCACGCGTTAAATGACAAGCTGCCTTACGGTCCGCAGGATCTGGCGCCGGTCTCCATCATGAGCGACTCGCCGCTCGTGTTGCTGGTGAACTCGACCAACCCGGCGACCACCGTGAAGGCGCTGGTTGCCCAGTCGCAGGCCCAGCCCGACAAGAGCAACTATGCGGCCAGTTCGGCGTCGTTTCAGCTGGCGAGCGAGCTCTTCAACAAGCTCACCGGTGCCCGTTTTGCGCATATTCCCTACAAGGGGGCGAACCAGTCGGTGCAGGCGGTGATGGGCGGCGAGGTCACCATGGCGCTGGCAGACTCCGGGCCCGCAATCACCGGGTTGCAGAGCGGCAAGCTGCGCGCGTTGGCAGTCACTGCTGCGCAACGCATGCCCGGACTGCCCGAGGTTCCAACCTTACGCGAGCTCGGTATCGACCTCACGCTTTCGCTCTGGATCGGACTTCTCGCTCCAGCAGGCACACCCACTGACATCATCAACCGTTTGCATCGCGAGATCGTCGCGATCAACCAGCTGCCTGATGTGCGTGCAAAAATCCTCGCAAAAGGGAGCGTGCCATCCACACTCGAGCCCGCAGCCTTCGCCCAGTTGATCGCGCGGGAAATTCCGTTCTGGCGGCAGCTGGCCCGTGATAACGGCATTCAGGGTAACTGATGGTCTGCGCGTCGGGGTAGACGCCCTGCAGATCTGAGAAATCAACTTCAGAAAACGCAGGCTCGCATGATGGCCGCCTGCGATACCATCCGCCGGTCGCTATCGCTCTCCCATGTCAATGATGACTTCACCTCCAACGAAGCCCTCGCAAGTGTTGATTGCCGGCGGTGGTCCGGTGGGTATCGGTCTCGCCATCGAACTCGCCTTGCGCGGCGTTCGCAGCACCGTGATCGAACGCCATGCGCGGATTCCGCCCATTCCAAAGGGCCAGAACCTCACGCAGCGGACCATGGAACATTTCCGGGCCTGGGGCGTGGAGCAAGCGATCCGTGATGCGTCGCCCATTCCAGTGTCGTTCGGCATAGGCGGTCTGACCGCCTACGGCTCGTTGCTGTCAGCCTGGCATTACGACTGGTATCAGCGGGTGATCGTGCGTCCCTACTATGCGTGCGATAACACCCGATTACCGCAGTACGCCACCGAAGCGGTACTGCGCGAGCGCGCTTCGCAGCGGCCCGAGATCACGGTCCTCACTGGTTGGACAGTGCGCGACCTCGCTCCGCACGAGACCGGGGTTGAGGTTGAGATCGAATCCGCTGACGGCGAGCGGCAAACGCTGGCGGCGCCCTGGGTCGTCGGGTGCGACGGTGCCCGTTCGCTGGTGCGAGAGCGCGCGGGCATCACCCAGACACGTGATGACCACGAAACCCGCATGGTCCTCCTAGTGTTCCGATCGAAGTCACTGAATGACCTGATTGCCCGCTACCGCGGCAAGTCATTCTTCAATGTATTGCACCCCGAGCTGAAAGGCTATTGGCAGTTCTTCGGGCGCGTTGATACCGGTGAGACCTGGTTCTTTCATTCCCCGGTTCCGGCGGGCACCACCCGAGACAATTTCAACTTCCACCAGTATCTGGAATCGGTGGTTGGCGCGCCGTTTGACTGCAGCTTCGATCACATCGGTTTCTGGGACCTGCGCTTCGAGGTGGCCAATCAGTATCGAGCAGGTCGGGTGCTGCTCGCTGGCGATGCAGCGCATAGCCACCCACCGTATGGTGGCTACGGCATTAACACCGGTTTTGAAGATGCCCGGAACCTGGGCTGGAAGCTGGCGGCCGTGCTCGACGGCTGGGCGGGTCCCGGGTTACTCGATTCCTATGATCTTGAGCGGCGCCCGGTCTTCGAATCCACCGCGCACGATTTCATTCGCAACTTTATTGAGGTTGACCGGCAGTTTCTCCACGACCATGACCCGGCCCGGGATCAGGCGGACTTCGAAGCGGCCTGGGCAGCGCGCGCAGCCGGCAGCCCGGCGGAAATTCAGGGGTTCGAGCCGCACTATGAAGGTTCACCCATCGTCTTGGGTCCACCGGACGGGCGCTGCAGCGCGGCCGGCATGCATCAGTTCACCGCACGACCCGGGCACCACCTTGCGCCTCAACTGGCCGCCGATGGCGGGAATCTGTTCGATAAGCTTGGGCCTGGGTTCTCGCTCCTGGTCCTGGGTGAAACAGACGGCCCGCATCAATCGGGGTTGATCGCACAGTGGGCCGGAGCGGCCGAGGCCGCAGCAGCGAAATGCGGGCTCCCGCTATCGGTCATTCGCGATACATCTGCGGCTGCGCGCAAGGCCTACGACGCCACGCTTGTGCTGGTTCGCCCTGATGCCTTTGTGGCGTGGGCAGGAGAGGGTGCGGACACGCCTGCGGAGCAGGTCATATCCCGGGTACGAGGTGCTTTGGCGATCGCCTGATCCCCGTGAATCAAATGGCCGAGGCTAACGTCGTCCGGCTCGCCACAACCACAAGGCGTACGCGATTGCGCAGGCCACGCCAAGCGCGTAGCCCAGCCAGCGGTTTTCGAATGTCTCCAGGCCCAGGGCCGTGGCAAACAGAAAAAGACCGACCCCGCGCAGCCCGATGCCAAAGCCGGTCAGTACGCTGCGGGCGGCGGGGCCACCATACAGCGCGCGGGTGAAGGCTGGCAGGACCGAACCGTTGATGGGGTAAGTGAGCAGCATCGCGCTGACCAACGGCGGCGTGTCCGCAGCCAGAAGCAGCACGCTCGCAGCCATGGCGAGTGCAGCGCCCAGCCGGAAAACAAGTTCCATCGGCGGCACCCGAACGCCGCCCTCCGGGGGACGACCTGCCGGAATGAGCCAAGGACCGATGCCGATCGACAGCAGTCCGAGCCCGACCGTCAGGTAGCGGGGTACAGGGAGTAAAACAGTGACAGCAGTGAGCGCGAAGAAGGCCGAACTTGCGATCAGAATTGACTGCCACCAATTGAACCGCATCACGGCCAGGCCCATCGCCACGATGAACCCGACGCAGGCCGTGAAATTGGCGAGTGTGGTCCAGCAGATTTCAGCCACACGCATGCCGGGCAGATCAATCAGCAGCAGTCCGATAAGCGGTGCCATGATCAGCGGAAAGCCGGCGATGAGTCCGCCTGCGCGATGACCGAACCGGCGCGCTGCCCAGGTAGCCGACAGCATACTGAGCGCGACCAGCGAGAGCTTGAGCGCGAGCATGGCTCAGGAAACTCGCGGCGACTGGGTTTGCAACGGGGCTGGCTTGCGGCCGAACCACCGGGCGATCATCTGTGAGAGGTCGTCGATCAGAAGAAACACAACCGGGATGACCAGCAGGCTAAGCACTGTGGAGGTGATGAGGCCGCCGATCACGGCAATGGCCATGGGAGAGCGAAAACTGCCGTCCCCGCTTCCCCACTGCATGGCGATCGGTAACATGCCTGCGCCCATGGCGATGGTGGTCATCACGATTGGACGTACTCGCTTGCGGCAGGCATCGATCAGTGCCTCGAAGCGCGGCATGGGGGCGAGGGGAGGTTGCCCATCTGCGCCATCGTGGCCGCGTCGCGCGACAATCGCATACTCAACCAGCAGGATCGAATTTTTGGTGGCGATACCCATCAACATGATAAGACCGATCAGCGATGGCATCGAGAAGCTCTGGTTGGCCACCAGCAGCCCGACGAAGGCCCCACCCAGTGAAAGCGGTAAAGCGGCCAGGATCGTGACGGGGTGCAGGAAGTCTCGAAACAGCAGCACCAGCACCGCGTAAATGCACAGTAGACCGGTGAGCATCGCGAGCCCGAAACTTGCGAACAGTTCTCCCATCACTTCGGCATCGCCCACTTCCACCATCCGCACACCCGCGGGAAGCGACAGGATGGCGGGCAGCTTCTGAACAGCCGCAATGACCTCGCCCAACGGGACGCCCGACAGTTCGATTTCAAAGCTGACGTTGCGTGCGCGGTCATAACGGTCGATCACTGCCGGCCCGCCGGTCAGTTCGATGCTGGCGACCTGTGACAGGATCACTGGCCCGACCGCGCCCGGAACGGTGAGGCGCTCGAGAAGCGACAGGTCGCTGCGGGCCTGATCGTCGAGGCGAACGACGATCGGCACCTGTCTCTCTGGAAGGTTCAGCTTTGGAAGCGCTGCGTCGTAGTCGCCGAGCGTGGCGATTCGAAGTGTTTCGCCGATGGCAGCGCTGGTCACGCCCAGGTCAGCTGCCCGGGCAAAGTCGGTACGAACCCGGATTTCCGGACGCACCACGCTCGCGCTCGAGACCACGCTTCCCAGACCGGGAATGGTACGCAGATCGCGTTCAACCTGTTGGGCCGCAGCTTGCAGTGCGTTGGCGTCGCCCGAACTCAGCACCAGCACGTATTTCTCGCCGGAACTGCCCAGCCCGACCTTGAGCCGCACCCCTGGCAGCGTTTCGACTTCAGCGCGGATCCGTGCTTCGATGGGTTGTTTACGTTCGCGCTCGCCTCGGGGCTTGAGCTGAATCGTGAGGGTTGCGCGGCGTACCTCCGGAAGCGCGCCCGCCGCAAAGGGATCAGCCCCTGCCGAGCCTGCACCGACGGTGGTGTAGACGCTTCTCACTTCGGGGATTCGATTCACCAGTCGGATACGCGCCTCCTCAGCCACGGCCAGCGTCTGGGCAAGTGTTGAGCCGGGTTGCAATTCAATCGTGACCTGCGTTTGCGAGTTGTCATCAGCCGGCAGGAACCCCTTCGGAAGCAGCGGAATCAGCGCGATGGAGCCCGCAAAAAATGCGAGGGAGCCCACCAGCGTGAGGAACTTGTGACGCAGGCACCACTGGGCGGTGGCGAGGTAGCCGCGAATCCACCGCGGCTCGTGGTCGTGGCCCTGGACCACGATTGGCCGCAGCAGGTAGGCGGCCATCATGGGGGTGAGCATGCGGGCTACGACCAGCGATGCAAACACCGCGAGCGACGCGGTCCAGCCAAACTGCTTGAAGAATTTACCCGCGATACCGCTCATGAAAGCGGTCGGCAAAAATACTGCGATCAGCGTGAAGGTGGTCGCAATGACGGCCAGGCCGATTTCGTCCGCAGCCTCCATCGCAGCCTGATAGGGCGTCTTGCCCATCCGCAGATGCCGAACGATGTTTTCGACTTCCACAATTGCATCATCAACCAGGATGCCGATCACCAGCGAAAGCGCGAGCAGGGTGACGACGTTCACCGAGAACCCAAGCCACGCCATGCCGATGAAGGCCGGGATGACTGAGAGTGGCAGGGCCACCGCTGACACCAGCGTGGCGCGGATATCCCTCAGAAACAGCCACACCACCAGCACAGCCAGAATCGCGCCCTCATAGAGAAGGATCAGCGATGCGTCATATTCGTCCTGAACCGGTGTGACGAAATCAAAGGCTTCAGTAAGGCGGATGTGCGGATGCTCGCGCGACAGGCGCTCCAGTGCCGACCGCACCGCCTTGCCCACCGCCACTTCGCTCTCGCCACGGCTGCGCGAGACTTCAAAGCCCACCACCGGCTTGCCCTCAAGAAGGGCAGCGGAACGCGGGTCGGCATGGGTATCGGTAATGGTTGCAATCTGGTCGAGTCGCACGCTTCGCCGGGCGCCGCTTCCGCCCGCCGGCGCGGCTGAGGGCATCTGCGCTGATCCAGGGCTCCCACCAACAGTAATATCAATTGCCGCGAGTTCGGCAGCGGTTTTCACCACACCAAGGGTTCGGATGGGCTGCTCGGCGCTGCCGACATCGGCGCGGCCGCCAGCGCTTTCCTGCTGAACCCGTCTCAACTGGCGCGATATCTCGGCGGCGCTTAAGCCCAGCGCCTGGAGCCGGGCAAGGTCGAGCGCTACGCGTACCTCGCGATCAACGCCCCCGACGCGATTGACGGAACCCACGCCTGGCACGGCAAGAAGCGCGCGCGACAACTCGTTGTCGATGAACCAGCTCAGCGCCTGATTGTCCATCCGGCTGGAACTCACCGCATAGGCGAGCACCGGTTGTCCGGCGATGTCGAGCTTCTGGACAACCGGTTCGCGCAGATCGGCGGGCAGGTCCGAGCGCACGCGCTGCACCGCTGAACGAACGTCATCAAGCGCTTCCTGAACCGGCTTTTCCAGCCGGAACTCGACCGTGAGTGACAGCGCGCCATCCTGAATCCGGGTGGTGATATGACGCAGCCCCTGCACCGAGGCGATCGCGTTTTCGATCTTTCTTGCGACGTCGTTTTCAAGCGAGGAGGGCGAGGCGCCAGGCAGGGCGGCCTTCACCACAACGGTGGGCAGATCGATATCGGGAAAGTTCTGGACCTTCATTGCGCGGAAAGCGACCGCGCCGGCAAAACAGAGCAGGATGAACAGCAGAATCGCCGGGATCGGGTTACGGATCGACCAGGCGGAGACGTTGAACATGGGCGTCCTTGCTCAACGGCGGCCGGTAGCGGCGGGAACCACGCGGACCTGATCGCCATCGTTCAGAAATCCGGCACCTGAGGCCACCAGCGTCTCGTCACCCTTCAGGCCGGATACAATCTCTACGCGCTCGGCTGTGATTCTTCCCGTCTGAATTCGCAACTGCGTCACGCGTTGATCGGGCTCAATTCGAAATACGTAGCTGAAGCCGTCACGCATTGCGATGGCGGACTGAGGCACCACCAGCGTGCTGCTCTCACCCAGCACGAATCGGCCACGAACAAACATGCCGGGGCGAAGCCAGGCGCCCTCCGGGCTGTTCATGGCGGCAACGTCAACATGGACCACTGCATTGCGCGTCTGCGGATCCACCAGCGGCGCCAGCATTCGTACCCGGCCACCGATCGCGATGCCGCCGGGCAGGTCGAGCTGAGCCGGCGTGCCGGGCTTGATGCGTAGCAGTTCGCCCGACGTCACCTCGGCGCGCCATTCCAGCCGGCCCTGGCGGATCAGCCGAAACAGTTCCTGTCCAGGCTGCGGCACCGAACCGACACTCGCCGGGCGGGCGCTGATGATGCCGTTGTCCGGTGCGAGGACGCGGGTCTGCGCTAATCGGGCGCGGGCGCCCTGTTCCTGTGCCCGAGCGCCTTGAAGACGTGCCGCAGCGATCTGCTCAGCGGAAAAATACTGGGCGAGTTGCGTGGCGCTCAGTGCCTCGGTGCCGAGCAGTTTTCGCGCGCGCTCGGCGTTATCGCGAGCCTCTGCCCACTGTGCTTCGAGTTCCCGGACGGCGGCTTCCGCTTGTGCAAGGTCCGCTTCCAGGGTGGCTGAGGCGAACACCGCCAGGACATCGCCTCGTCGGACCGTATCGCCTACCGACGCCCGGACCTCGACCAGGCGCAGGCCCGCAGTCTCTGCTCCGATCGGGGCCTCATCCCAGGCGGCGATACTGCCGTTGGCGGGCAGGCGGAGGGCGAGTGTCTCGCGGGTTGGCGTGATCGCCGATACGCTGAGCGCCGGCTTCGGCGTCGCCGTCTGAGCTTCGGCGACGGTGCCTGGCAAGCCCGCCAACGGACCGATTGCTGCGAGGGTCGTGAACACGACCAGACGGAGGGCCGCGCACGGCCGGAACATTCGCGTGATCATGGAGCGATCACCGGTTGAAAATAATCGCTTCATGGGGTGTTCCATCCGCCGCCGGCAGCGCGATAGAGCGAAACGCCTGCGATCAGGCCCTCGCGCACGGTTGCCAGTTCATTGAGTCGGATATCGATGACGGCTCGTCGCGCCTCTTCGAGCGACTGCCGGGAGTCAAGGCCAGCGGCGACGCGTTGTTCGGTCGCACGCATCGACCGTTCAAGCGCAAGGCGAGCGCTACGCGCCTGGGTGAGTCGCTGAGAAACGAAGTGCGCCTGGACCAACGCCTCTTCCACCTCCCGAATCGCCTGGCGTGCCTTGGCATTGAAGTGTCTGACAGCGTGATCGAACTCAGCCTGCGCTGCCTTCACGCGTGCTTGCGCCACGCCGCCGTCGAAAACGGGCACCTGCAGGCGAATCGGGCCGATCGACCAGGTATTCAGGTCTGCGGCGAGCGGGCCGCCTCGCACGCTGAATGCCCCGATCGAGCCGCCCAGTGAAAGCCGCGGCAGGCGCAGGGTGCGGGCTTCGCCCACCAGATTCGCCGCGGCCAGCACTTCGCGTTCGGCGGCGATGATGTCGGGGCGCTGTGCCACCACCTGCGCGGGCAGACTCCGCACGATCATCGCTGGCGGAACATCCAGATCGCGCCTGGCACGGCGGGCGAGGCGTTGCCGCAGATCGGGTTCGGCGAGTGCTGTCAGGGCAACAAGCGCTTTCACGTCAAGGTCGCACGCCGCCTGCTGTGCAAGGAGGCGCGAGTTTGCGCCTGCCTGCCGCGCGGCTGCGCTGTCGGCGGCTGCCGGGATTTGCAGGCCGGCCTCCGCATTGAGGCGAACGAGGCGGGTCAGCGTGTCCAGCGCTCGCAGGTCGGCTGCCACCTGTTCGAGCACGGCCTCGCAGTAGCGCAGGCTCAGGTACTGAACCGCGGTTTCGGCGGCGATCACGACACGGGCGTCATGCCATAGCGCCTCCGCGCCGTCAGCGCGAGCCTGCGCGGCCTGCGCGGCGAATCGATTGCGACCGAACAGGTCGGCCTCCCAACTTGCTGCGAGGGACGCCCCGGCGGTCCGCGATAGTGGCAAAGGGTATTGGGTATTACCCCGGTTTGCGTTTGCGGAAGCGTCGACCGTCGGGCCGAGCGCAGCCTGGCCCGCGGACAGTTCGGCTCTCGCCCGCTCGAGCTGTGTCTGCGCTGCGGAGAGCGACGGGCTGGCCGCCTGCGCGAGCGCGATCAGTTCGGGCAGCGTGTCATCGCCCACCTGGGCCCACCAGGCGGAGAGCTCGGAGACCGAGCCACCATGCGCGACCGGCGCCTGCCACGCGGCGGGTGGGGCAGGACGCGCCGGTACGGGGGGCGCCTCAAGAGGGCCCAAGCCTGCGCATCCGGTCAGCGTCACGGCGACGCCTGCTAGCAGTAAGGTCCTGCGGCAACGCATGGAAGACAACGACCGAGTGAAGGAGGGTAGGGAGACAGGGGAAACGCCGACCGATCTCTGCGGGTGGCTGGCGCAGGCCAGACTGTAGTCGAACCCAGCGAGCCGCGCTGGGATTCCCTCACCCGGCGGGCGCTGGTTATTCAATCGCGATCAGATTATTTATGATCGAGGCTTCCCCTGAACTGGAGTGAACACCCATGGCCTGGTTTCGTCTTCTTGCCTGCGCGCTGTTTTCAGCCGCCGCCTTAGCCGCTCAGGCGCAGACCTTTCCCACCAAACCGATTCGGCTGGTCTGCCCGTTTCCGCCAGGGGGTGCCGTCGATATCGCTTCGCGGGCGATCGCGGCCGAACTCAGCAAGACCATCGGCCAGCCCGTGAGCGTAGAGAATAAACCCGGTGCGGGCGGCAATATCGGGGGCGTAGAAGTAGCGCGTTCTGCTCCCGATGGCTACACCCTGCTCATGACAACCAGCGGCATCAACGGCATCAATCCGGTGCTCTATCGCAAGATGCCTTTTGATCCCAATAAAGACCTCACTTCGGTGGCGGCCCTGGTGTCGCTCTCCAATGTGCTCGTTGCACATCCGTCGGTCAAGGCGACCAGCGTCGCCGAATTGCTTGCTCTCCTCAGGTCCAACCCTGGAAAGGTGACCTTCGCCTCCAGCGGCTCGGGCACCAGCATTCACATGTCGGGTGAAATGTTCATGCACCTTACTGGCACACGAATGATCCATGTGCCGTACAAGGGGAGCGCGCCAGCAATCACTGATCTGCTTGGCGGGCAGGTGCAGGTGATGTTTGACAATATCCCGTCGGCGCTGCCGCATATCCGCTCCGGCAAACTGCGCGCGCTGGCCACGACCGGGGCCAAGCGTGACCCTGCCTTGCCCGACCTGCCCACCATCGCGGAGGCGGGCGTGAATACCTACGAAGCGGGCGTTTGGTTCGGTCTGGCAGCGCCTGCGGGAACACCGCCTGACGTGATCGCCAAAATCAGCGCTGAGGCTATCAAGGGCACGCGCTCGCCCGAGTTCGTCAAGCGCATGACTGAATTGGGCTACGTCATCATGGGATTGGGTCCCGAGCAGATGACGGCCATGCTCAAGGAGGAAATTGAGCGCTGGACACCTGTGATCAGAGCCTCCGGCGCCGTGGTTGAATAAGCCTCGCCGACGCAGCGAGGACGCGACGCAGTCAGGCGGGGCATGACGCTTCTCACCTCCACACTGGCTGTGTCGTCCGCGCAGTTTGCGGCGGATGCCCGCGCAACACTGGCGCTTCTCGAGCGGGTCCGTACGATCGAGAAGCGAACGCATGATCGCTCGGCCGCCT
>SXGQ01161081.1_pt1 | contig 23344 bp, 16 predicted proteins | sample 3178371 | NCBI WGS metagenome assembly SXGQ01 (sample SAMN11356859, study PRJNA531348) | freshwater metagenome | isolation source: freshwater sample F1-20 | place: China: Fuxian Lake, Yuxi | collected 2017-12-25 | reverse complement strand
GCCCGCCCATCGCGGCGACGAAGTGACCGACGACGTGATCGAATCGCCGAGCTCGGTGGTCTTCGACCAGGCCGAGAACCGGTTGCACGCGCAAAAGGCCCTGCTGGTGCAGATGCTCGCCTAGCGGCGGGCGCCGGCGGGCGATCGGCGGCGTCTGCCTCGCGATTCAGGTAGTCGGCATCACACAGGTGGCGCACCGGCACTGGCGCGAGTATCGCGAGATCGAAGCGCTGGTCAAGGCGAGGGCGGCGATTTGACCGCAGCCGGCGGCGCCTTCAAGTACTTGTCGTACCACGCCACGATGCGCTGCTCGAAGTCAATGCTCTCGGCCGCGCTGTTGGGCGGACGGTGGCCGCCGTTCACGTAGCGCACCCACTCCACTTCCTTCCCCAGCCGCCGCAACGCGTAGTACAACTCGCGCGACTGGTTGGCCGGCACGTTGGGGTCCTGGTCGCCGCTGATCGTCAAGAGCGGCGTCTTGACGCGGTCAAGGCGGAAGATCGCAGAGTGGTCGATATAGCGCTCCGGGTACTCCCACAACGTGCCGCCAATGCGGTCCTGGCTCTTCTCGGGCGCGTGGGTATTGCGCACGCCCAGCCGTTCGCTGTCGGTGTAGAAGCTGACCATGTTGACCTTGCCCGACACGTTGATCGCCGCCTTGAAGCGGTCGGTCTCGGTCAAGAGCAGCACGGTGGCGTAGCCGCCGTAGCTGGTGCCGTGCACGCCGAGCCGATCGGGATCCGCGATGCCCATGTCGATCAGCTTGTTCGCCGCCGCCGTCACGCCCTTGGCCCACGACTCGCCGGGGCGCCCCACCACCAGGTTCACCGACGGGTGGAATACGGCATAGCCCTGCCCGGCCAGGAACGCGGCGCGGCCGTTGAAGCCGTTGTCGAAGAAGGTCTCGTAGATTTCAAACACCGTCGGGTACTGCTTGCCCTTCGCGTAGCCGACCGGATACCGCAGCACGCCGTAGAGCACCTTGCCGTCGGCGTCGCGGTACGACACCAGCTCGGACGCCGGCAGCGCCCTGGCCGCCATCCAGGGATTGAGGTCGGTGAGCTTGCGGACGTTCTTGAACGAGGCATCGGCGGCGAACATGTCGGCCGGCCGCGTGCCGTCGGACTTCTGGAACACCACCGTGCTGCCGTCGCGTGACATCCGGAAGCCCTGGTAGACGCCACTGTCCCGGATGAGGGGCGTGAGCGCCTTGGTCGCGAGGTCGAGACGTGAGAGACCGCGGTCCCAGCGGTCCGGTTCGCCGTACTGCACCAGCAGGGCGTCGCCAGCCGGGGTCCAGTCGACCACCGTCAGCTTGGGGTTCTTGTCCTCGTTCTTGTCGTCAAGCGCCAGCACCAGGTCGCGCGCGCCGTTGGCCACGGTGGTGACATACCAGCCCTTCTTGCTGGTGAGCAACAGCTTCGAACCGTCGCGCGAGAACGACGTCACCGCAAACGACTCCGCTTCGTCGTCGCCAGCCGCGGGCACCGGGGCATTGGGATCCTTGGCCGGCTTGGGGGTGAGCGATCTCGGCTTCTCATCGTCCACACCCTTCACGAACACTTCACCCTTGTCGACATACGCCAGCGTGCGCCGGTCGTCTGACCAACGCGGCTGGATGGTCTTCAGGGTGTTCGCGTCAAGAATGGTGCGGACCGTGCCGCCCCTGGTCATGATCCGCGCGGCGTTGTCGGTGCCGCCGATCACGTCGTAGCTGGTCTTCTCGGTCGAGTCTTCCAGCCACGTCACCAACGAGCCATCGCGCGAGAACTGGTAGTTGGTGATGGCGGTGGGCGCGAGCATGGCGATCTTGGTCCCGTTCGCGGGATCGATCTCGGCCAGCGCGCGGCGGCGGTTGGCGCGGTTCAGCTGGTCCCAGTCGAGGAACGGCTTGGACGACTGCACGACGATGGGCCCCGAGACCAGGGTCTTGAACGCCGCGTTCGCGGCCTTGTCGTCTTCGGGGTCGCGAAGGGCGAGCCGCAGCTTTGTTCCATCCGGCGTCCACGCCAGGTCCGAGTTCGCCGCCACTTCCGCACCGGCCGACCGCGGCACCTGGCTGAGCCGCTTGCCCGCGACGTCGTAGACCCACAACGTCGTTACGGGCAAACCGGCCGGGGTCTCCCCCGCCGTCAGCAGCGCCAACCGGGCGCCGTCGGGCGTAAACGAGGCGGTTCGCACGTTCATCAGGCTGGTGCCGACGCGGTCGGCGGCGCCGGTCGTGGTGTCAATCACCTGCACCTCGACCATGGACGGCGCAAAGTAGGCCGGGTCGCCGTAGCGGCGATGGTCGGTGGTGGCGTTGTCGGCCAGCCGGCGCGCGCCGATGGCGACCCGGCGACCGTCATCACTAAGATCCAGCACTACCGCCGTCGTCACCTTGAGGATGTCCTCGGCCGAGATCGGCGTGCCCGACTGAGCCGCTGGTGAAGAGAGCGCGATCGTGACGAGCGCGATCATGGCGAATCGCTTCATGGCTAATCCTTCACCCGCCGGGCGCGAATCAGCACCTGGATCTCATCGTTGCGCGCGTTCTCGAAGTACAGCCGCTGGCGGCCGTCTGCATCCTGGGAAATCACGGCGGGAATGGAACTGGCGACGACCGTCCACCCCGCCGGTAACACGACCGAATTGCGCGGGCGGCCGAAGGCACGGTCCCACACCAGTTCATCGCCCTCGAGCAGGTAGCGGTTGGGATCGGTGTAGGTCTCGGTGATCCGCACGCGCGCCGACTGCCCGGCCTTGATCGCGGGGAACGAGATGACGACGACCTGCGTTGTGTCGGCCACCGGCTCGCCGGCATCGAGGCCGCGCTTCTTGAGGTCGGCGCCAGTGAGGGTTTCGACTTTCAGGGCCTCGCCGGTATCGAGCAGAACCGCCGAGGGATTCGACACCGAACTGCCGGCGCGCACGACGTTGAAGTAGTGCCCGACGCCGGGCCGCGACTCGGTGTAGTCGTGGAACAGGTTGAACGAGTGCGTGGCCGGATCGTTCGGGAAGTACACAATCTCGCGATCCTGGTGCGCGCGGTCCGAGAGGCGGGCAGCCTGCGACGCGAGGGTCACGGTCGCGGCGGCGCCACGCGATGGGGGCAGCTTCTGGCTGAAGGGGGACAGCCCTGGCCTGGCGCGAATGACCAGCGGCGCGGCCGCGGCGCTGGTGTTCATGAACGTGATCATCACGCGGCCGTCGGCGGTCGCCATGACCTGCGACGGCACGTTGCAGCTGATCAGGCGATACCCCGCCGGCAGGACCACGGCATTGCGGCGGATGCCGAGCGAGCGGTCGAAGACGATGGTGTCGCCGTCGCGGAAGTAGCTCTTGGCGTCCTTGTAGGTCTTGTCGATCAGGACGCGCGCCTCCCCGCCCTTCGGGACCGGCCGGGCCAGGTGGACCTTCAACCACTCGGTCTCGAGGTCGGCGGTGGGATGTCCCTCGGCGCGGGCCTGCTGGCCGCTGACGACCTCCCACTTGAGCGGCAGTCCCGTGGCCATGTCGGTGACCCTCTCGTCGGTGGCGACGCTGCCGCGGCGAATGGCATTGAAGAAGAACGGCGCGCCGGCCCGCGTCGCGGTCACCTCGTAGAGGATGCGGAACTGGGCGGTGTCAGGCCCCAGCAACTCGTAACGCGTGTAGTCGTCTTCCTGGGTCTGGCGCGGGGGCGCCTGGGCCGAGGCCAGTGGGGCCGCCGCCAGGATGAAGAGGGCCGCAAGCAAGTGTCGTCGCATGCGGCGGATCATACGTCACTGCAGGCTCGCCAGCACCCACCGCGCGATCCGCTCGTCTGGCATCAGGGCCTGCGCCGTCATCACGTACGGCAAGCCTTCGAGCCGCTTGCGAATCCCCTGCTCGATGCCACCGAACGACATCAGGTGCGGCACGATCAGCACCGTGCGGCCGGCCGCGGCCTGCCGCTCGACGCGATCGCGCAGGTCTTTTGTCGCGGCCTCGCGCATGGCCGGTCCGGCATCGTCACGCACGGTCAGGTAGTCCACCGATGCAAACGGGGCGGCCGCCTGGACCTGCGCCGCGAGCACCTTCATGTCATCCAACCACCGCCGATTGTCATCGTCCGGTACCGGCCCATGCGCGACCAGAATCACCGCTTCGCTGGCTGGCGCCTTGCTGATCGAACGCGCGCGGTCGGCAACGATCTGGGCAATCAGGGGATGACGGTTGAAGGCCGCGGTCATGCGCACGGGTAGCGTCGTCGTAATCGGCGAAGCCGGATCCACGGCCGGCAGATGTGCGGCATGTTCACCAGCCGCGGCGGCCGGTGCGCCGTGAGACGAGTGGTCCATCTTCGCGAAGATCTTCAGGTCGGCCGGCGCCTCGGGCCGCAAGCCGAGCAGGTACTCGGTCGAGGTAATCACCGAACTGTGAGACGACACGAACAGTGGTACGGCCACGATCGAGGTCACACCGCGGGCGGTGAGCTTGTCGACCGCCGCCTGGATCGACGCGCGCGACGCCATGCCGAAGGCGACCTCGGTCGGCTCTGTGGCGTCGACCGCCTTGGCCACCGCGGCGACGCGTTCGTTCCACTGCGACTGGCCGCCGTGGGCCAGCAGCAACACGCCGGACCGCTCCTGTACCTGCGCGCCAGCCGTGACCGCAACCGAAAGCACGAAACCGAGAACCGTCGATACCACTCTCATCATCTGTCTCCATGACCTCATGCCGCGCGCGCCTCTTTCGCCGGGGCCGATTGATGGCGACGCCGGGTCCACGACATGAACCGGCGGCATGCGAGCGCCAGGCCGGTGTAGACCAACACGACGCCGCCGGCCGAAACGATGCCGGCCAGCGTTTGACCGGCCAGCCCGTAGAACTCACCGGTGTGCGCAAACCGCAACCATGACCGCGCGCGGCGGCCGGCGCTCAAGTCCGCGAACGTCTCGGCCTTGGCGATGTCGCTGGTCGCGCGATCGATGGTGAGGGTTTCGCGCTTCTGCGGCTGCCCGCCATAGCCTTCGTCAACGGTGAGCGTCAGCGGCCGGCTGACGGGCGAGAGACGCGCGCTGATGGTGCGCCACGCGGGCACCTGCGCCTGCGCCCGCAGCCACGCTCCGTTCAGGCCGCTCGCGGAAACGGGCTCTGGCGCCGCCGCGGGGCTCGCGACCGGCGTCGCGGCGACAGGGGGGCGGTCGCCCGCCAGCCGGTAAACCAGGTTGCTCGCCCACGGGTACGAGATGGGGACGGCGCCGGCCACCACCACGGCGAGGGGAACCGCGGACCAGAAGCCAATCACGTTGTGCCAGTTGAAGTCGCGCGCCTTGCCGGGCAGGCCGGCGCGGAACCAGAGGACGGCCTTGAACTGAATCCACGTCCAGGCCCGCGGCAGCCAAAGGTACAGGCCGCTCAGGACAATGAACAAGAACACCAGGTTAGCGGCGCCGGTCACCGCCTTGCCGGTGGCGCGGCTCGCGTCCTGGAGGGCCAGGTAGCGGTGCCAGACCGTCATGGTGCGGAAGAATGTTCGTAAGCCGCCCGGCGGAACGCCGATGATGGCGCCCGAATACGGATCGACGAGCAGGGCCGCGTTTCCCTCGAGGGTCACGGTGGCGGGCGCAGCCGGGTTGGCGCGCAGGGTGACGCCGGTCGGTGCCGCCCCCGGCCGGGCCTCGGCCACTTTCGCCAGGAGCGTCTCTGGCGGAAGATGGTGAGCGCCGAGCGGGGACGGCGCGGTCCAGGCGCGGCGATCGGCCCACTCGAGCATCTGCTTCTCGTAGGTGAGGGCCACGCCGGTGACTGACATGATGAGGACGACTACGCCGGCGGCGACGCCGGCGATCAGGTGCATCCAGAAAATGGCCGAACGAAACGTCGACATGGGGTTCAAGATGAGACGTGGTCTCAAGTTCCGAATCAGCATATGGCCGACTAAAATGGTCGGTCAAGAGCAAAATGAGAATTGATCTCAATTCAGACCTCGGCGAGTCGTTCGGGCCCTGGCCCATGGGGGACGATGCCGCGCTGATGGCGAGCATCTCGTCGGCCAATGTCGCGTGCGGCTTCCACGCCGGTGACCCCGGCGCCATGCGCGCGACCGTCGCGCTGGCCAAGGCGAACGGCGTGGCCGTCGGCGCCCATCCCGGCTTTCCGGATCTCGTCGGCTTCGGCCGCCGGGAGATGCAGGCCACGCCGCAGGAGGTGGAAGACCTGGTCGTCTACCAGGTCGCCGCGCTCGCCGGCATCGCCGCGGCCCAGGGCGTGCGCCTCCAGCACGTGAAGGCCCATGGCGCGCTCTACAACATGGCCTGCCGCGACCGCGCATTGGCCCGCGCCATTGCCCGCGCCGTGGCCGCCATCGACAGGAACCTGATTCTGTTCGGGCTGCCGAATTCGGAGTTGATCAAGGCCGGCCAGCAGGCCGGGTTGCCAGTGGCCGCGGAAGTGTTTGCCGATCGCGCCTACGAAGCCGATGGCTCGTTGGCCTCCCGCCAGAGAGCCGGGAGCGTCATTCACGACCAGGCGGCCGTCGTCGCCCGCGCCATCAAGATGGTGCAGGGCCAACGGGTCGTCGCCCTGGACGGGTCAGCGATCTCGCTCGAGGCCGACACGATTTGCCTGCACGGCGATACCCCCGGGGCCGTCCAGTTGGCGCGGGCCGTTCGCGCCGGCCTCGAAGGGGCGGGTATCCGCGTCTTGAACCTGGATGGTGGGCGTACGGTGGAACGGTCCCGTAAATGACCAAGGGCGGCGATCCCATTGCTGGAACCGCCGCCCAAAAGTTGCCGCCAACCTGGCTCCCCCCAGCTACTACGGCACTCGCGCCGTAGTAAACAGACTGGCGACAGCCACCCTAATCCAAAGTTCGTGCCGCGACTTTTCTGGCGTGCTTCAGGCGTGTCGCGAGCAAGTCGTTGCACGGCACCGACAAGTATGTCGGCAGGATCACAGTTTCTTCCGGTTACCCTGCCGCCCCTTCGGGATACTGCAACGCCAGCCGCAGTTCCTTGGTCAGGTTGTCGACGGTCGTCCCCTGGCGTTTCCACGCGCCGTCGGTCTCGAAGCGCAGCGCGCCGATGCGGCGGCCCCACGGCGAGATGACGCGGCCAATGGCCCGGAAGTCGGTGCGGTCGGCGTGCTGCTGGTCAATCTTCTGCAGCACATCGGGCGCCACGCGGATGAACGCGCGCAGGGCGGTCGCTGACTTGACACTGTACTTGCGACCGTTCCACGCCGACTCGAAGATGCTGGCGATCTGCTTGAGGTAATTGACGAAGAACTTCTTCGACTCTTCGCGGAACTCGGCACTCTTGCGCGCACCCCCCAGGGCCGCCTCGTCCGAGAACAGCTTCTTGAGTTCCTGCGCCAGCGGCGCCTGGCCGACGCGGCCCTTGCCGACACCGAGCAGCTTGATTTCGCCGTGCAGGGGCGACTCCTCGCGATCGTTGAGCGCCCGCACCACGTCGTGGGCGGCCGCCAGGGATTCGTCGCGGTAGAGCTGGCGTCCTGACAGCGACACCAAGTGCGAGGCGTTCAGCCGCGTGTGCTTGGCGTTAATCGTCACGAACATCTGGACGATGTGGTCTTCGGGCACCCGGTCGAAGATGATCGCGGGCACGGTGAAGGGCTCGTCGCCGAACCGATCGATGTCGGCGTGCAGGGCGAGCAACCGGTGCTGGCCGTCGATGGCGCGCAAGATGCCTTCGCGTTCCGGCACCTTCAGGCGGCCCACCGATGAGCCACTCTCGACCGCCTCGAAGCTGAGCTTCTCATCGCAGGAAATGATGACGGCGCCGGGAATCGAGGGCAGGTCGCGAGCCTGCCGGCACTGCTCGTAATACTGGACGAGCTCATCAATCTTCTTTCGGATGATTTGGCGTTGGTACGCCTTCTCATTCGATGCGATGCGGCGTTCAAGCAGGTCCCAGTTGATCTTGGATTGGGCGGCCTTTTTCTTGCCCCTGACGCCGGCCTGTCCCTGATCCTGGTAGCTCAACACCTCAAAACGCACGAGCTTGTCGATATCACTGGCGGTCAGGGAGGCCTGATAGAATTGCACGCCGAACTGCTGCATCCGGATAGCGGCTACGCTGATCATATGAGTCTGTCCAAAGAGCCAGATTCTATAATCGCCACCGCGCCCGCTCAATGGCTTTTGCCCACTTTCGAGGGCGATCAGGTCTGTACCGGCCCTGTTCTTCTCCGCAAGTCGCTGCATTTGAAGGGTTTACGAAAATGATCGCCTTCCACAACAGAAAAGCGGTATTCGGCCTTCTCTTCCTCTTCCTCTTCGCCGTAGCCCTTGGGACCGCTCCCATGTCCGAAACGGCCGTTTCGGCGCAAAGCCGCCAGGCGAAGGCCGCGCCGACGGCGGAAGACGACGCCGACTTTGCCGAGTTCGTGAAGAAGGCCACGACCCGGCCAGACTTCCTGTCGCCGCTGGTGGATCATCTGCCCAGGAAGGCGGGCGTGCCAACGCCGAAAGACATCCTGGGCTACCACATTGGCACCGAGAAGAAGCTCACCTACGTCGCCGACCAGCAGCGGTTCTTCCGCACGCTCGAGAAGGCGCTGCCGGGCCGTTTTAAGACCGAGGTCGTGGCCAGGACCGAAGAGGGCCGCGACATCATGGTCGTGTACATCTCGTCTGAAGCGAACCTCAAGAACCTCGAGGTCAACCGGCAGAACACGCGTCGGCTTGCCGACCCGCGCGGCCTTACGGAGGTGCAGGCGCAGCAGCTCGTCGCCGCCACCAAGCCGCACTACCACGTCAGTGCCGGCCTCCACAGCGGCGAAACCAATCCGCCAGAGGCGGTCATGGAACTGGCATACCGGCTCGCGGTGAGCGAGGAGCCCTACATCAAGCAGATTCGCGACAACGTGATCGTCAGCATCACCGGCGCCACCGACGTCGACGGCCGCGATCGGTATGTGGACTGGTACTACGCCTACAAGATCGACGAGCTGTACGACGGCGGCGAAAACTTCGGCGGTCCGCCGTACTGGGGCAAGTACGTCTTCCACGACAACAACCGCGACATCAACTACGGCGTCGACTCGCTGCGGGCGCACCTGGACTGGTACCTGAACTGGGTGCCGCCCATCTGGCACGACCTGCACGAGGCGCAGACACTGCTCTACACGTTCAGCGGTCAGCCGCCGCAGAACGCCAACCTCGATCCGATCCTCTACACGGAACTGCCGTTCTTCGCGAACTACGAAGTGACCAAGCTGACCGGCTACGGCATGCCCGGCGTGTGGCACTTCGGTTTTGTTGACATGTGGTCGCCCGGCTACCTGGGCTTCGCCGCGGCCAACCACAACGGCATGCTGCGGATGTACGAGATCTTCAACCAGGGCGGCGCCAACACGAAGAAAGCGCGATTGTCGGGCAGCCAGACCACGCGGCAGTGGTACCGGCCCAACCCGATGCCGGCCGGCGAGGTCGACTGGTCGATTCGCAATTCGATCAATTACGCGCAGACCGGCGTCCTGACGGCGCTCGAACTGACCGCGAAGTTCCCGGCGATGGTGGTGGAGAACTTCTACAAGAAGTCAGCCAACGCCGTGAAGAAGGGCGCGGACAAGCCCCCGCACGCCTTTGTGATTCCCGCCGGCCAGCGCGACCAGACCCAGGTTGATCGCGTAGCCAACCTGATCCGCCGCCAGGCCATTGAAGTGCACCGCGCCACCGCCGAGATCAAGGTCAAGGACGGCACCTTCCCCGCCGGCTCCTACATCGTCAAGCTGAACCAGCCGTACGGTCCGCTGGCCAAGACGCTGCTCGAGAAACAGACGTATCCGGATCCGGCGCTCACGACCTACGATGACAGCGCGTGGACCATGGGCATGGCCAACAACATCGAGGTCAAGACCGTCGACGACCAGTCGATCCTTGATGCCGCGGCGACGTTGTTGAGCGCCGACGTCACGACGGCCGGCGCGCTCGCCGGCACCGGTGGCGTGACGGTCGTGAAGCACAACGGATCGCTCAACCTGATCACGCTGCGGTACCGGCTGAAGGACGTGGCGTTCAAGGGCGCCACGGCGGCGTTCAAGATCGGCGACGCCGACTATCCGGCCGGATCGTTCATCATCGAGTCAGCGGGCGATCGGGTGCGCAGGGAAGTGGAGTCGCTCGGTCTGGTAGGCACGGCGGTCGCGTCAGCGCCGGCCGTCGACACTGTCAACGTCGACCTGCCGCGCCTGGCGATGTACACCACCTGGGCGAACACCGAGAAGGTGGGCTGGGTCCGCCTGGCCTTCGACCGCTGGGAGATCCCCTACGACCTGATCCACAAGGACCATGTCCAGGCCGGTGCCAACCTGCGCGGCAAGTACGACGTGATCGTGATGCCGCACCAGACCAACAACGGCAAGTCGATCGTGTACGAGCAGCCGAAGCTGTCGAAGCCGCTGCCCTACAAAAAGAACGAGCAATTCAAGTCGCTGGGCTTCTACGCCGAGACCGACGATGTGCGCGGCGGCATGGGATTGGCGGGCGCGGCCGAATTCCAGAAGTTCGTGGACGAGGGCGGGGTCTTGATGACGCTGGGGGTGGCCAGCTACTTCCCGGCTGATTTCGGCCTCGCCAAGGGCGTCGATGCCCAGGGCCCGGCGCCTGGGTTCTATGCACCCGGGCCGTATGTCACGAGCGAGATCCTGCTGCCCAATCATCCGGTGATGTTCGGGTACTCGCAGAAGACGCTGCCGGTTCGATACGCTGGAGGTCCGCTGCTGCAGGCCGGCCCGCCCGCAGGGTTCGAGCAGTTTGCGGGTTCGTCACCCACTCGCCCGCAGGTGATCGCGCGCTTCACGGGCGGCGAGGCGGGCGTGGTGAGTGGCCTGATGCGCAACCCCGATCAGACGCGGAACCGGCCGATGGTCGTCGACGCCGCGTCGGGCAAGGGCCGCGTGATCATGTTCGCGAACAACCCCATCTATCGCTGGCAGACGTTCGGTGAACACGGCATGGTGTTCAACGGGTTGCTGTTCTGGAATGACATGCCGGCAGCGGCAGCCGGTGAGAAGCCCGTGCCGACGGCACCGGGACAGCAGTAGGTCTTGCCGGGCCGCGTGCAGGCGCGGCCCGGTGCTCTCGCAGTGGTCGCCACTCGGGTCAGGCCCGGTCCGAGAGGTACTCGCGCATGAGTGCCGCGTTGCGGTCGTTGGCCTTGAACCAGACGTCGGCAAAGAAACCCACCACGGGAATCGAGCCAAGCACGAGATCGACCATGACGTTGGCCAGCATCTTCGAAACGAGGGCCGAAGGTGGCCCGTAGCGAAGGGTGCGCGCGACCAGGGTCAACGACACCGCGGTGCCGGCCAGGTCGCCGACAACGGGCACTAGTCCGATGACCGCATCAAGTCCGACCTTCCCGATCAACGGGAGCGTGATCGCGCTGTCCATGAGCCGGGCCAGCCGATCGATGTGCGCGCCGAAGAAGCGGTTGGCTTCGTCCAGGGGAATGCCGGTGGCTTCGGCGTAGTTGGCCAGGTGGGTAAAAGTGCGGGCGGCGGCCGCCCCGACCCGGCGATCGACCTCCCGGGCCATGCGCTCCGCGGTCCGCACGAACAACCAGCGCGAGACGAGATAGGCGATCACACTGGCGACCAGCGCGAACCCGAACGCCGCCAGCAGCCACCACGCGAAGGTTTCGAACATTGCGCTCGATTATGCTCCGGCTGAAGTAACAGCGCCGGCCAGGATCCCGGTTGCTGCCAGCTGAGCCGGCTAGCCGCTACTTGATCACCAGCAACCGGTAGTTCGCCGGATGCAGGAACTGGATGCCGGCCTCGGTCAGGATGGCATCGTCCTCAATGGGAATGCGCAGCTTGGCGCCGCCCCACTCCGCAATCGGCGTATACGCGAAGTACTCGAACGAGAACATGTGCTGCGCGTGCATCACGAAGGTGCTCTGAAGCGGCTGCCAGGTGGTCAGTGACGGCCCGATGTCGTGACCGGTGTTGCCGACCGGGTGGAACCCATAGGTCACATCGGTGCGGTCGTCCTGGTTGGGCCGGTTGAACTCGATCACGCCGAACCCGGCCGCGCGCAGCGCCGCGTCCATGTTCTTCATGGTCTCATCAGCGCGCACCCCGACCTTGATCGCCTTCTTGACCACGTCGCGCACCGAGATCGCCTTGTCGAAGGCCGCCTGGATGCTCGCCGGAGGGGTAGTCTCGCCCGGCTTCAGCACGTAGGCCACCCGCTTGACGTCGGTGCCGAAGTTCATCAACTGGACGCCCCAGTCAATCATCATCACGTCGCCCGGCTGGATGATGCGATTCGACGAGGTGGCGACAATGCCGTTGGGGCCGGTGACATAGACCGACGGCATGTCGAACTCGGAGCCGAGGGCGCGATCGAGCAGCCGATCCTGCATCCACCATGCCACGTCTTCGAGGGTGGTCTTGCCCGGGGTGATGACCTCGTTCGAGAGCGCGCGCTCGGTCAACTGGATGGCAATGCCCGCGGCCTCGCCGAAGGCGACGATCTCGGCGGCGACGCGAGGCGACCGAAAGTCGACCACCAGTCTCTCGGCACTGATGAAGCGCGAGGCATACGGTTCGCCGAGCGTCTTCTTCAAGTGCGCGAGCATGGTCACCGACAAGCCGTCGGCCGGGCCGATCTCGTCCGACATGTTGAGGCCAATGCGCTTGGGGTCGCGGGCCTTGACGTGGGCCGCCAGCGTGGCGGCCGGGGCGATGATGTCGTAGGCGCCCGACTGCGAAATCATGTAGCCGCTCGGGCCGAGAGCCGCACGCTCAATCCGGTCGCCGCCGCGATCGGTGAACACGTAGTAGCCGATGCCGGTGACGTAGCCGCGGCCCAGGTCCTTCCACAGCGGGTCGTAGTGGTTCTCCTTGACGGCCACAATCCACATGTCGATGCCGTTGGCGCGCATCGCGCGTGGCAGCACCTGCTCGAACTTGTCGAGACGGATCTGCCGCTCCATCTCCCAGCGCCGGCGGGCTTCCTGTGCCCAAGCCGGCAAGGAGAGCAACATCACGATTACGGTGGTGATCAGAATCTTCATCACTAAACCCCTGGTCGGTGCCTGGCACCTTTACAACCCTTACAACTCGTTACACTCATCGAGCGCGTTCCGGGCGACGATACGCGGTTCTCGTTGCCCTGCTGTTGATCCCACAGACTACATGACTTCGAAGACGTTACCCGTTCGCCTGTTCACCTGCTTCCTGTTGCTCGTGTCTGCCGTCACTGCGGCGGCACAGACGCCGGCCGCCGTGGTGAGCGACTACGAGGCCGCGCGTCGCGAGCGCAAGCTGGCGGCGACCCGGACCCAGGGCGCGATCGCGCTCGATGGCCGGCTGGACGAGGCGTCGTGGGCGGCAGCCCCGATCGCCAACGGCTTCGTCCAGAACGATCCGCGCGAAGGCACGCCGGCGACCTTTGACACCGAGGTGCGGCTCCTCTACGACGACCGCGCGCTGTACATCGGCGTGTTCGCGAAGGATGCCGAGCCGGGGAAGATTATCGTCAACGAACTGCGCAAGGACTTCAATACCGGCAGTGCCGACGGTTTCCAGGTCGTCATCGACACCTTTCACGACGAGCGCAACGGCTACCAGTTCGCGATCAACCCGATGGGCGCCAAGTGGGACTCCCAGATGTCGAACGAGGGCCGCGACAACAACTCCAATTGGGACGGCATCTGGGATGTCGGCACGCGCATTGGCGACGATGGCTGGTACGCGGAGATGGAGATTCCGTTCAAGACCCTGAAGTTTGGCCCCGATGACATGCAGACCTGGGGCATCAACTTCCAGCGGCGCCTCCGGCGCCTCAACGAGAACAGCTATTGGTCGCCGTTGCGCCGCATCCACCAGCTGTCGCGGGTGTCGATGGCAGGCACGGTCGACGGCCTGTCGGGACTGAAGCCGGGCGCCAACCTCCGGGTCAAACCCTATGTGCTGGGCAACTTCAACAAGGTGGCCAGCCGCAACCTCGACCAGGACTACGACGCCGGCTTCGACGTGAAGTACGGCGTGACGTCGGGGCTCACGTGGGACTTCACCGTGAACACTGACTTCTCGCAAGTAGAGGCCGACGAGCAACAGGTGAACCTGACCCGCTTCAACCTATTCTTCCCAGAGAAGCGTGACTTCTTCCTCGAGAACTCGGGCGTGTTCCAGTTTGGCTCGGGCAATACCGGTGGTGGCGGGGGCGGCGGCGGCGGCGGCGGGCGGCAGAACGCGTCGCAGGACATGATCTTCTTCTTCAGCCGGCAGATCGGCCTGTCGCCGGCCGGGGATGCCATTCCGCTGTTGGCGGGCACGCGCCTGACCGGCCGGGTCGGCGGCTGGTCGGTGGGCGCGCTGAACATCCAGCAGCGCGAGCAGCATCTCAGCCCGTCGACCAACTTCACGGCCCTTCGGCTGCGCAAGGACATCCTCGCCAACTCCGACGTCGGCGTGATGTTCATCAACAAGGACCCCCAGGGCGGCCTCTACAACCGTGCCGTGGGCGGCGACGCCAACTTCCGCTTCTTCCGGGACTTCACGCTGAACTTCGCGGCCGCCAGGAGCGACACGCCGGTGGCCCGGATCCCGGGCGAGGGCCAGGACTGGTACTCGAAGAGCAGCTTCGGCTATCGCGGCGCGGTGCTCGAAACCCGCGGCATGTATCAGACCATTGGCGCACGGTTCAACGACGAAATGGGTTTCGTACCGCGGGTCGGCGTCGACAACGCCGAAGGCTACTTCGGGCTGCACTTGCGGCCGAAGCGCTTCCAGGGTTGGATGCGCGAGACCTTCCCGCACTTCCAGGTCGAGAACTTCACCAGGCGCGACGGCCGCGGCCTTGAGTCACGCTACATGGACTGGCACTGGCCGGTGACCTTCCAGAACAGCTCGTTCATCGAGGTCGGCACCAACCCCAACGTCGAGGTGATCGACGATCGGTTTTTCATCAATGCCCGCCGTGGCATCTACGTCGCTCCGGGCCGCTACGAGTTCAAGGAGCACTTCCTGCTCGCCAACTCGAACAGCGCCGCGAAGTTCGCCATGAACCTGCGCTACGGCACCGGCGACTTCTACGACGGCTACCGCCGCAACTACACCATCGGCGGCACCTACCGCATGAACCAGCACCTGAACGTGCAGCTGAGCGATCAGATCAACGACATCGACCTGTCATCCGGCTCGTACCAAACGCACCTGGTGACCGGCCGCGTCAACGTCTACTTCAGCACCAAGGTGTTCGTGAACGCGCTGGTGCAGTACAACACCGACGCCAACCAGTGGAGTTCGAACGTGCGGCTCGACATCATCCACCGCCCGCTCAGCGACATCTACCTGGTCTACAACGAACGCCACGATTCGCGCAGCGGCGCGCTGATCAGCCGCGCGTTCATCGCGAAGATGACGTACTTGCTGGCCTTCTGAGACCCGGCAACCCCGAAGGATTGCCTCCCCCGTTATTTCAGGATCGGCGCGAAGATGCGGAACGGGCCGGTGAGTTTCACGCCGGTCATCAGCCGATCTTTCCACAGCACGATCGCGTAGAGCAGCACGCACAGTGCCGCGGTCGCCACCAGTGACCAGCCGATCGGCAACGCGCGGCGCAGCGGCCGGCCGAGCACACCGTAAACCATCTCCACGTGAATCCAGTAGACGAAGAGTGACGACCGGCCCAGCGTCGCGATCACCCGGCCAGGGGTGTCGACCGAGAAGGTGCCCGGACAGCTGGTGCGCATGAACCCGTGGAAGTGGTCGATCGCTCGTGAGATCGGCACCAGGGCGGTGCAGATGCCGAGACGAATGAAGAAGAACGTCGGCGAGCTGGTCCAGAAATTCGCGACGGGATAGATCGACGGCTGGAACGACGCCGCATAGCCGAGGCCAATGCCGGCCGCGCCGGCGGCCAGCAGCGACCACTGCAACCGGATCTCTTGTGAGCGCGTCCGGGCGGCGTGGATCACCTCACCGGCGATCGCCCCGGCCAGCAGGAATGCGGCCCACGGGAACAGCGCAAAGTTCGTGCGTCCCGGCAACGGGCGGATGTACGCCTCGATTGGATCCGGCAGCACCGCCAGCACCCCCGCCTCGCGGATCAGCGGTGTCGTCATCGTCACCAAGGTTGTCGCCACGGCAAAGAGCACGGCGCGGGCGGTGCGCGAGCCGGACAGGCGCCACAGCAGTGCCGCGGCCATCATCGCCAGGCCCATGACGTTGAGGATGTCGACCTTCAGGAAGTTACTGAACGGACCCCAGCCGAGCAGTTGCGACTGCAACCGGAACAAGAACGCGAGGGCCAGGACCTGGGCGCCACGCGTCAGCGCCACGCTCGCCGCACCCGCGTGGCCGACCGTCAACGACCGCGCGGACGCCGCCATCGACAAGGACCAGCCGGCCAGGAACAGGAACAGCGGCGCGGCGAGGCCGGCCACGAACACGGCTCGCATGTAGAGGCTGCCATGGCGGTCGGCCTCCCGGGTCCACGCGTCGTTGACGTGCGCCATGACCATCACGATCACGGCGACGCCGCGCAGCCAGTCGAGGTAGACCTTGCGGTCTGTTGCGCTCAGGAGCGGACCTCGAACGAGGTCTCGAACGGGAGGTCCTGGCGCAGCGAGTGCCACACCGAACAGTACTTGTCGCGCGACAGCTGGATGGCCCGCTCCATGGCCTGGTCCGGCACGGCACCGGTAATGACGAAGTGCATGGTGAAACTCACGAAGTGCCGCGGCGGCTCCTCGCGGCGCGCGCCGGCGACGGTGGCTGTCAGCGCGGTGAATTCGTGGCGGCCGTTGGTGATGATGTCGGCCACGTCGATGGCCATGCAGCCGGCCAGCGCCATGGCCACCGCCTGCACGGGTGACGGTCCGGCGGTGCTCTTGCTGTCGAGAACGATTTCGGTATCGCCGGAGCGGGCGGCAAAGCGGAGGTCGCCTTGCCAGGTAAGGGTTGCGACGGTTGGCGGTTTCACCTTAGCAGTATAGGGAGAATTGCCCCGGCCGCGCCATCGGCCACCGCCGCCTATTCTGAATAGACGACGGTGCGGACGCTGCGATGGCGGTGCGCGAGTTCCGCCGGCAACAGCTTGCTCAAGTAGACCTTCGACTCGGTGCGGTCGGTCACATTCGGCTCGTGCTTGACGACATTGAAGTGCAGTTGGGCGAGCACGGCGCGCATGTCGTAGTAGCGGTTCTTGGTCTTGACGACCACTTCCTCGAAGCCGGCGGCGAGCGCCCACACTTCGGTTTCCTCGGTCAGCGCGCGGAAGTGCCCCTGGCCACGCCAATCGCGGCGGGTGCCGCCGATCCAGGAATACAGGATCCGGCGGCCATCGAACGACACCGGACCGGTCAGCCGATCGACCAGGTCGCGCAGCTTCGGCACCGACTCGTCGTGCCGGATCTCGTGGACGATCTTGTAGGACACCGGCACGAGCGCGCCCGATGGGTCGTCCGGGAGCGGCGCCTCGGCCATCAGGATCAGCGATTCGCGATCCTGCAGCCGTTCGATGATCTCGGTTGCCGTCTTGCGGCGCGGATACTCGCCGAAGTACTCCTCGATGTATTGGATCTCCAACGCACCGGGCTCGAGCGCGTACTGCTTGATCAGGTACTCCACGGGTGGGACGATTATACGAGATGCGTCAGCCGGGAACTGAGCCGCCGTGGCTCCTGGGCTGAGCGGAAAGAGCCGACAACCCGCAGATTCCTGGCGTCCTGAGTCGAGGCGATCTTCAGGATTTGGGTTCGACCGTTGCGAAGAGTCATCGGCTCCACCTGTTGCGGCGGTTAGTGCACTCAACCCCGCCGTCGAAGTGCACCGCCGGTTCAGTAATCCATGCCGATCACGGTGCCCTGGTCGTCAACATCAAGCTTCTGGGCCTGGGGCACTTTGCCGAGGCCTGGCATCAGCATCATGCTGCCGGCAATCGCCACCACGAACCCGGCGCCGGCCGACAGCGACACATCGCTGACGTTCAGCGTCCACCCCGAGGGCGCGCCCATCTGCTTGGGATCGTCGGTGAACGAGTACTGGGTCTTGGCGATGCAGACCGGCAACTCGCCGAAGCCGAGCGACGCGAGCCTGGCCAGACGCGACTTCGCGGCCGGCGTGAACGACACGCCGGCGGCGCCGTAGACCCTGGTGGCGACGGCGGTGATCTTCTCTTCGAGGGACTGCGCGGCCGAGTAGCTGGGCTTGACGGCGGCCGGGTCGGACGTGGCGGCCGCGACCACGAGTTTTGCGGCGAGCTCGGTCATGCCGGCGCCGCCCTTGGTGTAGCCCTCGGCCAGCGCAACGTCGGCGCCAATCGAGCGGCAGTAGGTCATCACCGTGTCGACATCGGCATCGCGATCGCCCGGGAAGCGATTGAGCGCAATCACCGCCGGCACACCCCAGCGCTGGAGGTTATCGAGGTGGCGCACCATGTTCGGGAAGCCCGGCTCGAGCGGGCCATCGGGCGAGCCGCCCTGGGCGCGCAGCGCCTTGAGCGTCACGATTACGGCCGCCGCCGCCGGCACGTGGCCGCAGATCGGCATCACGATGTCGAAGAACTTCTCGGCGCCGAGGTCAGCGGCAAAGCCGGTCTCGTTGACCACGTAGTCGGCCAGGTGGAGCCCGAGGCGCTGCGCGAGCACGCTGCTCGTGCCGTGCGCGATGTTGGCAAACGGCCCGCAGTGCACGATCGCCGGTGCGCCCTCGGTGGTCTGCACCAGGTTGGGCAGGATGGCGTCATTGAGCAACACCATCATCGGCCCGACGGCCTTGAGGTCGGCGGCGGTGACGGGGGCGCCGTCGTAGTTGAAGGCCACCACAATGCGCGACAGTCGCCGGCGCAGGTCGGCGCGGCCCTCCGATAGCGCCAGGATCGCCATGATCTCCGACGCCGCCGTGATCACGAACCCGGTCTCGCGGGCCGGTCCACTGTCGCGGCCGCCAAGGCCGCTGGCAATGCGGCGCAGCGCGCGGTCGTTCATGTCCATGCAACGCGGCCACAGGATCTCCTGCGGATTGATGCGCAGGTCGTTGCCGAAATGCAGGTGGGCGTCGAGCAGCGCGGCCAGCAGGTTATGAGCGGCGGTGATGGCGTGAAAGTCGCCCGTGAAGTGCAGGTTGATCTTGTCGAGTGGCGCGAGCGAGGCCTGGCCGCCGCCGGTGGCGCCGCCCTTCATGCCGAACACCGGGCCGAGCGACGGCTCCCTGAGCGCGGCGATCGCATGGTGGCCGAGCTTCACCAACCCTTGCGTGATGCCGATGGTGTTGACCGTCTTGCCCTCGCCGCTCGTGGTCGGCGTGATGGCCGTGACCAGGATCAACTTGCCGCGCCGGGGAAAGCGGTCGAGGGTCTCGAGGCGGATCTTGGCAATGGCGCGGCCGTACGGTTCGAGCAGGTCGTCGGACAGGCCGAGGCGCGAAGCGATCTCTGTGATGGGAAGCATGGACGTATCTTAACGGCTTGGGGCTTGGCAACCCGGTTCTCCGCCGGACGATATCACTGGCAGCGCGGCCATCGGCCACTCCTGTTCCCATCATGCGGCGGGGTTGTCAACCAGCCACGCGCGCGACCGGCTGAGCGCGAACGCCGGGCCAGCCGACCGGGCTGCGACCTCCACCGGCACGGCTGCCCGGTCGCCGGGATCGCGAAAGGTCAGGCGCGATCTCGAACGCATCTTCACGTTCCGCCAGCACGCCATCCTCGAGCAACTCAATGTCGCGGCGCGGGGTCCCGTCGCCGTCAGCATCGAGCGCATATAATGCCCGCGACCGTGCAGGACCTCACCACCGGCTCGCTGACCGGGCACCTTCTCAAGACCACCAGCTTCATGCTCGTCAGCATGGTGTTCCAGACGCTCTACGTCCTGGTGGACCTGTTCTGGGTGGGGCGCCTCGGTACCGATGCGGTGGCGGCAGTCGGCATCAGCGCCAACCTGTCGTTCGTCGTCCTGGCCCTCTCGCAAATGCTCGGCGTCGGCACGACCACCATGGTCTCGCACGCGGCGGGCCGCAAGGAGCACACCCAGGCGACCTACTTGTTCAACCAGTCGCAGGTGCTGTCGATGGCGGCCGGCCTGGTGTTCCTGGCAGTGGCCATGTACTACCGCACGGCCTACGCCGCCGCGCTCAGCGCCGATGTCACCATGCAGGCGCAGACCGAGGAATACCTGCTGTGGTTCATCCCGGCCATGGCGCTGCAGTTCGCGATGGTGGCCATGGGCGCGGCCCTGCGTGGCACCGGCAATTTCAAGCCTGGCATGTACGTGCAGACCGGCACGGTGGTGCTGAACATGGCGCTGACGCCGCTCCTGATCTTCGGGTGGGGACCGATCGGCGCCTACGGCATCGGTGGCGCGGCGCTGTCGACGCTGATCGCGGTGGCGATTGGCGTCATCTGGATCTCGTTCTACTTCCTCAGCCGCGACGCCTACCTGCACTTCCGCCCCGCCGACTGGGTACCGGCATTTCCCGTGTGGGGGCGCCTGCTGAAGATCGGCCTGCCGGCCGGCGCGGAGTTCACCATGATGGCCATCTACATGGCGGTGGTCTATACGATTACGCGGCCGTTCGGCGCCGCCGCGCAGGCCGGCTTTGGCATCGGCCTGCGTATTATCCAGTCGGCATTCCTCCCGGTGATTGCGCTCGGGTTGGCGGTGGCCCCGGTGGCCGGTCAGAACTTCGGCGCCGGCAAGGGCCAGCGAGTTCGCCAGGCGTTCACGGTCGCGGCGTCGATGGCCGGGAGCGTGATGCTGGTGTCGGGCGTGGCGGTCTACCTGGCGGCGCAGCCGCTGATGAAGGTGTTCAGCGCCGACCCGGAGGTCATCCGCGTCGGCGTCGAGTACCTGCACATCGTGACGATCAACTTCGTCGCCTCGGGCATCACGTTTGTCTCGGCGAGCATGTTCCAGGCCATGGGCAACACCCTGCCGTCGCTGGCGACATCGTTCCTGCGGCTGATGGTCGGGATTGTCCCCGCGGCGATACTGTCGTCACGGCCCGAGTTCGCCTTGACCTGGATCTGGTGGCTGGCGGTGCTGTCGACCACCTTGCAGATGGCGCTCAACCTGATCCTGCTTCAGCGGGAATTCAGGCTGAAGCTGGCGTAGCGAGATCACCAGACAACGGGAGATATAGAGATCGGCAGTGAAGAAATTTGGACAGGCTGAACTCCTGATCTCTTGAACTCCTGTTAGAATCCCCGCACCGATGAAGCTCGCCGTCCCGAGAGAATGCCGCCCCGGCGAACGCCGTGTGGCCGTTACCCCTGAAAACGTCGCAAAACTCGTGAAGCTGGGCTTCAGCGTGGCCGTCGAGCACGACGCCGGCGCCGGCGCCTCGTTTGGCGACGATGACTATGCCGCGGCGGGGGCCGAGGTCGTTCCCGGCACGCGCGCCATCTGGCAGGCCGGCGACATCGTGCTCAAGGTGCAGCCGCCCGCGCCGCACCCCGAGCTGGGCGTGCACGAAGCCGAACTCATCCGCGAGGGCGGCACGCTCATCTGCTTCCTCTATCCCGGCAAGAACACCGACATCATCGAGCGGCTGGCGGCGCGCAAGGCCACGGCCATCGCAGTCGACCAGATCCCCCGCATCAGCCGCGCGCAGAAGACGGACGCGCTGTCGACGATGGCCAACATCGCCGGTTACCGCGCGGTGGTCGAGGCGGCGAGCTTCTACGGGCGCTTCTTCACCGGCCAGATGACGGCCGCCGGCCGCGTCGCACCGGCGAAGGTGCTGGTGATTGGCGCCGGTGTCGCCGGGCTCGCCGCGATCGGCGCGGCGCGCGGCATGGGCGCGATCGTGCGGGCCTTCGACACGCGGCCGACGGTCAAAGAGCAGGTCAGGAGCATGGGCGCCGAGTTCATCGAACTCAACGTCCATGAAGACGGCGAGGGCACCGGCGGCTACGCCAAGGAAATGAGTCCGGCCTTCATCAAGGCCGAAATGGAGATGTTCGCGGCGCAGGCGCGCGAGGTGGACATCATCATCACCACGGCGCTGATTCCCAACCGGCCCGCCCCGATCCTGATCACCGAGGAAATGGTGCAGGGGATGAAGAAGGGCTCGGTGATCGTCGACCTGGCCGCCGAGAACGGCGGCAACTGCGCGCTGACCGAGCCCGGCCACGTGGTGCAGAAGTACGGTGTCCACATTCTGGGCTACACCGACCTGCCGAGCCGGCTCGCGCCCACCGCCAGCTTCCTGTTCGGGAACAACCTGACGCACCTGCTGGCCGACCTGGGCGGCGCGAGCCACTTCCACCTCGACCTGGCGGACGAAGTGGTGCGTGGCGCCCTGGTGCTGCGTGACGGCGAAGTGATGTGGCCGCCGCCGCCACGGCCGCCGCTGCCATTGCCGCCCGAACCCAAGGTGGTGGCGCCGCCCGCCGCCGCACTAGCGGCGAAGGCCCCCGCGTCGGCCGGCGTGGCCGGTCCGGTGTTCGCCTTGCTCACCGCCATCGCGCTCGTCGGCCTCGGCCTGGTCGCGCCGCCGGCGTTCCTGACGCACCTGACCGTGTTCGCACTGTCGGTGGTGATTGGCTGGCAGGTGGTGTGGAACGTCACCCCGGCCCTGCACACGCCGCTGATGAGCGTGACCAACGCCATCAGCGGGATCATCGTGCTGGGCGGCATGCTGCAGTTGAACGGCCCGCTCACCTCGCCGGTGGTGCTCATCGGCGCCGCGGCCATCCTTCTCGCCACCATCAACATCGTCGGCGGCTTCATGGTGACGCAGCGGATGCTCAGGATGTTCAGACGATGATTACGCTTCCTGAGACACTCGTCACCATTGCCTACCTCGTGGCGGGCATCCTCTTCATCCAGAGCCTTGGCGGGCTGTCGAAGCAGGAGTCGGCGCGCCGCGGCAACCTGTTCGGCATTCTCGGCATGGCGCTGGCAGTCGGCGTCACGGCGTTCGGCCCCCATGCCGGCAACTACGCGATCCTGATTGGCGCGTTGGTCGTCGGCGGCAGCATTGGTGCCGCGATGGCGGCGCGGGTCGGGATGACCGACATGCCGCAGCTGGTGGCCATGCTCCACCGCTTCGTCGGCCTGGCCGCGGTGCTGGTCGGGTTTGGCGGCACGCTCGATCCAGCCAACGTGATGGTGGGCATCGAAGCCACCATCCACGCGGTCGAGACCTACGTCGGCGTGTTTGTCGGCGCGGTCACCTTCACCGGTTCGGTCATCGCGTTCGGCAAGCTGCAGGGCCTGATCGGCAGCAAGCCGCTGCTGCTGCCGGGGCGCCACGCCCTCAACCTGGTGGCGCTGCTGACCTGCGTGTTCCTCGGCTACCAGTTCGTCACGGCCGACCACGGCGCCGCGCTGCAGCCGCTGATGATCGCCACCGTGATCGCGTCACTGCTCGGCATTCACCTGGTCATGGCGATTGGCGGCGCCGACATGCCGGTGGT
>SXGQ01022930.1_pt1 | contig 23351 bp, 17 predicted proteins | sample 3178371 | NCBI WGS metagenome assembly SXGQ01 (sample SAMN11356859, study PRJNA531348) | freshwater metagenome | isolation source: freshwater sample F1-20 | place: China: Fuxian Lake, Yuxi | collected 2017-12-25 | reverse complement strand
GATATCGCGCATCGTAAATCGCGGATTCTTTACGGGATAAACACCATTCGACATGTCGGGTCGACCGACACGGCGAGCAATTTCAGCAGGAAGCGATGGATACGGAGCGAGGCCGATCTCGGCCAAAACTATACCTTCAGCCGGCGCAGTTGGTGCGCGAGGAAACAGAGACGGCATACCACTGACTGCACGGAACCCACCACCCTTGTCAAGAACAATAACGTCCTTGCGCTCAAGATAATAATCAAGATCGGCTGTATAATCTTCCTGAGGTGGTGAGAAATGTAATCCGCCCGATGGTTCATCGAACGATACAGATGTCAGAGGATTCACTGAGATGTTCGCCAGTACAGAAACGCTATTGGATGTATCTGTAACACGAGGCCTAAGATCAATTGAATCGCGAAGATCAAAGGTTGCGCCATCCGACGGCGATGTATAGATCGGAATTTCATACGTAAAGATTTTAGTGGTATCGCTGTCGGCAGTCGAATCATTTACAGGATAAGAATCAACAGAAAAATAACCTACACCCGGTGAATACGAATGAGTGAAATGGTCAAGCTTGACAAGAATCCGATCACCCGAAGAGATAGATAGAGTGCTTCCTGATTTTTTGACGAGACGCGCATGATCATAGAAATTGTCGCGCATACCCGTGTCGAGTTGGAAATTTGAAGTTACATCTGTTCCGCCCGAGAGAGAAGAGAAGTTGCTTCCCGATTGCTTTCGAACAGAAACCAGTCGGAATCCATCGGATAGACCCAGAGGCCATGGTCCAGATGTATTGCCCGCATATGAATTTCCTGCGGCCGCATTACCAATACGAATCTGTACTAATTTATTTCGGCCAATCGACTTTGTAGCTTCCTGTCCATCGGCCTTCGTAAGTTTGACGATAGCCGTAGCAGTAAGCGACGATGGTGAATTAAATGTTTCATTTAAATCAATCAGGGCTGTTGTGGAGGGTGTACCTGAAATTGCGATGGATCGTGTTCCGTCCCGCCCCACACCACCAAGATCGAGAACTTGCCCCTGAAGAATACGCTTATGAATAGGCATACCCGTGCGAGTAGAACCTACCGTGCTTGACAAATTAAGTATTGTGTCGCTTGTGATTGTGCTTACAAGAAAGTTCGTAGTGCCTGTATTTGCGATTCGAATAATATCGCCAGGATTGATTTGTGTCGTAAACGCGGTACCAGAACCGGTAACAGTATTCGAACCACTCGTTACACTGACAGTACCAGTAAGTGCGTTGGTGTTTGCTGTACTGCGAGCCACGACATAATAATTGGTTCGCGTTGCGGAATCGCTAAGTGTACCAGAGCCGGCAAGACGTTCGGAATTATCGCCAGTTGTCAATGTAGCTTGGCCCGTCGCGCCAAACGAGATATCGAAAGACTTATAGAATGTAAAGTCGGTGTCGATGTTACCTGAAGTATCGCGAAGCCTACGAGTTGCATATACAGGAAGTTTAAATACGGCTCTATCGAAAGAAGGATCGGTTGTATTTGCATTATAACCATTTGATCCAACAATATCGGCTTTACCGTTTGCACTTGAGTCCGCGGCCGAGAAGCCAATGAATTGCACATTGGCGAAACTTGAATTTGTACCAGTCATCTTGATATCGGTCAGATATATTTTGTACTGAGCCGATGGTAGACCTGGAGTACCAGAATAATGATTGATACCACGAACACGCGCGGTACCAATCGAAGATGCTGGGTAATTAGTCAACGAATATGAGCGAGTGCTAACTGCGTTGGCCTGCTGACCACGAAGGGTGACTGTATCTTGTCCGTTAACGTCCCATACACCAACGACGTTATCGACTATAACATAATTACCATAGTCCGCAAGCACCTTGACTTGTTCCAGAGATTGATAATCGATACCCTTACGGATATTGACGGTTTGCGTAACAAGTTTTTCAATATCATAGCCCTGAACGTAAGCTTTGCCGGGTTCGATATTGACAGACAAGAAACTTGTATTGCCTCCCTGTGCAGTAGTAAACATACCCTGATTATTCGCACTATTCAGATTTTCACGAAGGCGAATATTCATGCCACTGACGATATAATTGCCAGATTCTTCGTATGTCCGCCGTGCGATATAATCCTTGATCGCAGCATATTCAGGTTTGTCGGACTGACTCTGAACTACACCATTCTTGATTTGCATCAATTCGATGAAATTGTTGGCCGTGTTTTCTGTTGTTGTTTTTTTGACAAGCGTGCCCGTAAGCTTCAAGCGTCCTGCGCCCGGTGCCGCGTAATTGAAAGCACCACTTGCAGGGTCAAGAAGAGTACTATCGTCAGTTTCGCCTACGATGGTTTCAGCAATATCAAGTCCAATTCGAAATGTTGCGTTGGCCGAATACTTCTCAAGGACCAGAGTCTGTTCATCGATTCGAATAAAGTGATCCTTCGCGAACACGATACCAGAAGCAATCGTAATTGCACTGCCATGACCCGTAGCACCGCCCTGTGCCGATGTAATTGTGTTGGCCGTTAGGCCCGATCCGTCGGTGGCCGTGAGAATTTCATTATTGGAAAAGAACTTCGCGCCACTGGTATTGGCTGCGGTATATTTAACGAAGAATGTTTTGAAATTCGGTGTATTGGCTTGTGCACCATCATTTGTATTATCGATAATAGCACGGACGCCAGAAGTGGTTCCCTTGACTGTCTTGGTCAAAAACGAAAGCGCATTTACAGAAGAACCAGAAGAATTATTATCTCGCAGCTTTACATAATAATACCGCTGATCGAGTTGCAGTTCGCATCCACGAACGATGCTGCCTTCCTTGAACATATGCTCTGCAAAGCGATCAATCTGATTCTGAAGAATCGATTGCATCTGCGTAAGTTCACGCGCCTGAACAGCAAGGCCTGGCCTGAATAGAATTCGATGAAAATTCTTGGACTCATTAAAATCGTCGTAATATGGATCGACGTTCAGATTGGTCGAGAGTGTGGCAGTATTTGCTATCGATGCCATCAGAATTTCACCACCATTTTAATGTCCTCTAACTGCTCGGCCGCACGTTGAATTGATGTTCTATTCTCTGTATATATAATGCTTCCGGTATGTTCGCGAACCGCTGGTTTAGCGAATGATGCAATCGTAGCAGTCTTGCCCGAAACGCTTCCAGTAATAGTTTCGCCGGCAACATAGAAACCACCAGTGCCATTTGTCGTAGTCCGAATGACACGAACTATACCTGCGGTTCTTGCATTATTTGTATTGGCGAAGCGAACAAATCGACTTTTTGCCCCACTTGTTCCACCAGTAATCACTTCATCGGCCGTAAGATCCCCTGTAAGTGTCGTAACAGTCAATCGAGTACATTGATCGATTACGGATGCGTTTGCTACTGGTCCACCACGAAGAACTGGATCGGCTAGTAGGCCTACCATACGAAAATCGTTATTCGTTGGAAACGTGTTCGATTCTGATCCCGTTACGCGCACGCTCAACATGACTTGACATCCACCCAGTTCCTGTACAGGATCTTTACCGTGCCCTCCCTTGGGTGATATCACGGGAACAATCACTGCACCAGAACCATAAGATGAATTAGCAGAAATTGTCGCATTGGCCGTAGAATAATTCAGGCCCTCGGAGATCACCGTAATCTTTCGGATTTGACCATACGCAGAATTCGAAACGTATGCAGTCGCGCGTTGGGCGCTGGCACTGCCGGCATCACCCATTATGATTACATTTGGGCCGACGATATAAGTAGACGATGTATTGGGAGTCTGTGTAAATGCAGTATTGACTGTAGCCGTGCGAGTCGCACCGACATAGTTTACAATTCTACGAAGTTGTCCAGAACCTAATCCCGCTGAAATGTAGATCGTCGATTTAGTATAGATGTCATCTGTGGTAACTGCATTCGATTTCAAAACTACTGTCGTACTATTTGATACCGCCGAAAATGTATTCGAAGTCGATACGTATCCAGTACCGTTTGCCGTAATGTTGATGGTATGAATTGCACCATTTGATGCAGCTTGTTGCACCGAAAATTGTGCGCTACCATCATTAGCCGTGAGCGTCTTTACTGGAATATATGACGTAGAATAAAACTTGGCTTTTTCGGCTCCGCCGACATTATATAAAAACTTCCATCGATATCCATCAACTGTATTGATAATCGAGGTGCTTGTTCCTGTAGGCTTTATAGTCGAACGTCCACCTCGATTATTGGATATGCATCGATACACATTATCGGAGTCTGTAACAACATATGATGTTGTATTCGATGTAAGGGAAGTTGAAGTAGGAAATATAGTTGTACTAGTATCTGTGTATTGAGTATATGCGGTATTGTTTGACCAGTTATATTTTAAAATTACATGTGATATGTCTGAATTCTGAACACGTTTCATGGCTATCATATCGCGATAGCCATCGAAATGAGTATTCCGAATAGTGTCTGTGGGAGTCGTAGGAGCATTTTCATCGGAATAAGGTGTTACCCGCCCGATGAAGATGTAGAACTTTTTCGTTCCCGCAATCACAGTATCGTAAAACTGTTTGGCGTTAGCGATCCTAAACCGTTTTGTTATGATACCAGCCATAGTGTTACTCTATGATGTATCGACTTATTAAGCGGAAGCTGTGTATGTTACATTCATTGTGTCAGCCGCCGTAACTACCTTGTCACCCACAGTGAACAGTCCGGCCGAATACAGAATACCACCAGTGCCAGCTTTCGTCGCATTGTTGATCAGGAAAGCACCCTTGACTGTACCGGCGACATTGATCGTAAAGATTGCGGCGTTTGAGGTGGCCTTGGCGCCCGAAGCGGAGGCCGCAAAAGTAACAGCCCGGCGAGTTCCCTGACTGTATCCAGGAGCAGATGCACCCTGTGCTCCAGATTCCAGCCAACCAGCATGTGATGCAGCGGTATCAGCGGATGCAATTGCAGAAAACCCGTTCGCTGCAATGAGCCCGAGATACCATGTGGTATGAACAGCCGCAAAAGAGTTAGCGCCAAGATAGGTATCCAGAAGGGAATTTTTTCCGACTGTAGTTACCGTATTAGGAAAGTTGTCTTCCCACTTGATCTTACCTTCGGCGTCATAACAGATGGCCTTGTAAATACCGTGAACAGAGACAGATTCACTCGTCTGTGCGCCGCGAGTTACGCTTGCAGAATTGATATCCTTAACATTAAGAGTTTCAGTGGTCATCGATTATCTCCTACAATTCTATGAGTCTGAATTCATGTGATCTATTTATAATACAAAATTACGTTATCGTAGCGTCTGTTGTATCGTCTATCGATAGCACGCCCGCGAGAACGTCTGCGATGACCTGTGAATCGAACCCGCTTTCCACTATATTTTCCCAAGTCAATAGAATACCATTGAGTTCTAGAACAGCAGCGGCCGCTGTATTCGTTGCATCTGTATCATCAATAGATGTGATGGATTCACTATTCGATGCTACCGCTGTATTCGTTGCATCTGTATCATCGATAGATGTGATGGATTCACTATTCGATGCTGAAGTTTCATTAGCACCAACTACTTGATCCGTAGATGTGATGGATTCACTATTCGATGCTACCGCAGTATTCGTTGCATTTGTATTATCGATAGATGTGATAGTTTCTGGGCCTATACTTCCGTTATGTATTATGCCGCCTACAATCAAATCACTGGCTAGAACAGATTCATAGAGATCGGGGATTGCTGAAATTTCAACATTCAGAATGGCGTCGGTAGCAATCGTATCGACCGAAGCAAATGACGATAGATCGGCTGTACTATTGATATCGACAATACCAAACATTTTAGTACCAGCAGGATGCAATATTTTCTTTACTGCATTTCGATAATCATTTACGATTTCCTTCGCCCGAATGACGTATGAAAACTCTTGATAATACTCGTTGTCCTGTAGTTTGTTATTCCAACTTAAAAATCCGCGCGTATCGATATATCTGCCGGGTAGAGTTTTCACGCTGAGAATAACGGGAGCAACGTTGGCGTCAAACACACCCTTTCGAATCAGGCCGCGCGTTAAGTTGGCCTTAATGTCTGTAGATGTATCTGTGGTATTGGCCGAACTTCTCGAATTATTGATTACACTAACCGAATCATTCAATGCGAAGCTACTATCCGAAGTCAAAATGGATATTTCTGTCATGCTTCCTGATGCAGTATTTGATACAATGACTGCGTTTTCGCCTTTACGACCTCCCTTGTCATTATCGACTACCTGTTGAGTAGCTACGTCCAGATCGATTACTGTAACCGTAGGCTTGCTGGTATACCCAAAACCCGGATCTATCAAAGCAATTGTGTTGATCGAACCCACTGTTATATTGGAAAATTTCAATCCGCTTGAAATTGTCGATGTGATATTGGCCGAAGCTAAATTTGCGCTGAGTGTCGTACTATTTGTTGATCCTGTGCTAAATGTCGAACCTCGATTCAAAAGAACATTTCGAACACCATTAATTACATCCTGATTAATGTTTATACTCTGAGTATTCGATATATTGACAATTGAAATTCGCGCAGTCCTCGTAGGCCCACCACCACTCATTGTGATGGTGCTGTTAGCCTTGCGATAACCTGAACCGCCGTTGACGATGCGAAATGTCATAGCAGTTGTTTCAGATGTGCTTGTTATAGTACCAGTGGCAGTACCGCTACTGGTACCAGACAGAGATACAGAATCTCCCGAGCGGTGAAATGCGCCGCCCTCAATTATATTTGCGGCAGAGAGTTCACCGGCGGTATTGTTAGCGCGAACGATATTACCGAATCCGTCGCTGATTAATTCACTTCCAGTAAATGTTCCTTGCACTCCCTGAAGACGAAGCTGATATAGCACGAGACCCAAAGCTGAGATTTGCAACACTTCTGTTACATATGCAGACGCACCGCTCGATTGGCCCGTAACCAATCGGCCATCCATAGTGTAAGGGTTGCCTGTATGTGCGGTACCCGTAATTACGACTTCTTTGACCCACCGACCATCTGAGGCTCTGAGAATATCGTCGCCAGGATAATAAAAATCAATTTCTGAATTGAACATGGCCCGAAAGAGAAATCGATATGATTCTTGTGAACCGCGGGCCCGATATAGTTGCTGAATATGTTTGATAAGAAGTCTTTTATTGACAGCCAAATCGCGAGGAATCGTATTCATGAATTCGCGTTGAAAATACTCTACGAAATCATCCAGAGTTCTATCGATATCTGTGTTATCAAATAGACCACGGCTAGAATCTAGAGCGTTATTCGTCTGCTCCATGTATTCAAAATAAGCCTTGATGAACGAAACAAACTGCGGGCCCTCTCCGCGGATGAATTCAGAAAACTGGGATTCAATCTGCGAAGAAAGCTTGCGATATATCTCTTTCGAACCAACGGCTGGCATTTTAATATGTCGTTACTGGCGCAAGGCCGGTTTCATTTGTGGTAGTCGTATCACCCACAGTCGAAATAGACGTGACCGAAGCCAATACTCTATCTGTAGCATCATCAAATATCTTCACCGACGCACCCGATATCAACAATATCTGATTGCGAATCGGTGTGAAATTTTGCGTGACTGGGTTTACATTGATCGATATGTAAGAGCCGACATATGCAGTAGGCAAAAATGCCGTCAGCACGATCTTACCTGTATCGTAATTTACAGTACCAGCTTTTATATTAGTATAAATCTTGGTCGTGCCCAAGAAATAATATATGCGAATATTACCTTCGTTGTCGTCATCGATAAACGATTTTATTCCATTTAGTGTGAATTCAGTAGACGAAACGGCTGACTCCAACTTGGGATTGACGATTTTCTGATTGAAATTGAAGGTGTAATTATTCTTAACCGTAAGCGATGGTATAAAACGCTTCTGAATTTTTACAGAGCCTGTAGAACCTGTGATTCCTCGGTCAGCCTCATCGAGATAATTCAGAAATCGAGAATAGCGGAATCGCCCATCGAACCGATTGAGGTTGTTTCCTTCGAATGTCACAACTCGCGCGGCAACTAAAGAAGCAACTTCCGACGCACTTTTTGAAGTTCCCTCGACATTCAAATTAACAGAAATCGTCGGCACGACATAAAGAAATGTAGGATCGACAATTTCAAGATCAATCGATTGAACATTGTATTTCCGAAGATCGCTTTTGATTTTATTAGCCCGTGTCGAAGATATCAGTGTTCCCAAATAGGGCTTGACAGAAGCATATACTTTACCATAAATGGGAGGATCATTTTCTTCGCCACCCCAGACATTCACGGCCTGCAGGTCTTTATTGTCACGTAAAATCAATCGCTGATAATCGGATGCGACAACTGCACGATTCTGTGTCTCGTAGTTCTTGGGTGCATTGAATCGAATCGATTCGATATCTTCTTGATTTGCACCACCCGCGGCTCGGCTATTGACTGTCAGAGTAATTGTCGATTGCCCATCAATGCTACCCGATGATGTGAAATTGTTGGCTCCGTTACACCGTGTTGCATTACATACACGATACGAAATGGCCACGGTGCTATTGAAATCAGGCTTGTCGCCCAAGACATCATCACCGAAACTAATTTTGTATTTGAAATCTCGATCTGCATGAGTATAGAATATCGAGGACGATGAATTGACAGTCATGATGTCGGTTACGGGAATATAAGTGACGGTGTTGCCGCTACTTGTTACTGTTACCGAAAGACTTCTTGTGTCTACACCAGCATTAGGAAGCACGAATTCTGTATTCGATGAGGTAAACAGATATCGATGCGTCAGAGGCTGGCCCTCAACCAATTCAATATCGGCGCTGAAGCCATTAGTTGAATTGGCTGTAATTGTATAGGCCTGCGGTGTGACGAATGTATATGATATGCTATTGATCGATGATGTGAATTCTGTATCTTTTGGAATGCTGATAGATGTCAGTGTGTTATTTGCCGTAGCCGCAACAAACGAAATTTTGACATTAGCCGTCGCACCACGAGCCGAAACTGGTGTATAATTAACTAGTTTCGCACGCGAAACCACGCTATCGTAAAATTGTGCGCTGTCGATAAAAGCTTCGGAAGCCGCCATACTGGTATAGAACGCATTGTAATAGGTATTATAGGCCAATAGATCGAGTAGAGTGCCAATGGCTGAGTCCTGAAAATCAAAATCAGAAAATTGAGGCTTCGCAGCTATGAAGTCGCGCAGATTCGCACGAATTTGATCGTAATTCAAACCGGTGACATGAAGGGCAGTATTTGCGGTCATTATCTGACTCTATCCAATGAGAGATTAAGAGTTATAGCTTCTGCTGTATTAATAGGTCGAAATATAATCGAAACTGAAAGCTGATTCAAATCGGGATTCCCGCCAAAAACAATATCCAGTAATTCAACTCGTGGTTCGAAATTGGCAAGAGCGGTTTTGATTGCTTCCTCAATTCGATCTTGTGTGAATGGCGTAAAGTTTTCGAATAGCAGTCCACGCACACCCGACCCGAACAGAGGCTCATATGGCCTTTCGTAGAAATTGGTCAAAATCAGATTCTTTACGGCCTGCTTCACGGAATCCGAATTCTTCTTGATGTTTAGCTTACCCGTGATAGGATGAGCTATAAATCGCAGATCGAAATCCTTGTAAAATACTTGTTTTGATACGACTGCCATTCTATTTCCGTTTGTTGATTATGAATATTTAGTCGTTTATTATCAATTATGGCTCGACATTTATATCGGGAGCGACCGAATCTGCCAATCTACCGTGTTTATAGATATTGATCGTAGCACCCAAAGTGTTTTCCTGTTCGGCTATTATTTGCTGTCGTGCGGTTTCAGCCAAGGTCATAGCTAGTCCCCCTTCCTCATACCATTCCGATATAGTTCGCTTTCCTGTAGGAATCCAATGATCCGTATCTGGATTCAGTCGAAATTCCTTAAATAATATATCCCTTATCGTTTGCTTCACTTGTTGAAACCATTGATTTACTTTGGCCATATCCCCTGCTTTCACATACCCATCTAGTTCAAGCTTCAATGAATCGGTGATCACGCCCAGTCTCTTGGGCATCGCCGGCGGCTTTACGGCTGGACCAGTAGCAGGTGTCGGTAGCTTGTCGGGGGATTTATCGGGCTTGACTTCAGGTATTGCCTTCGTGACTTCTACACCATCGATGATTTTGACATTAGGTACCATCTTACAGAAATTGAAATTGATGTCTGAAAACAGTTTATTCAGAATACCATCGATATCGATAGAGGGAAATTTGATTTTTAAGTCGGCAATTGCGTTAAGAAATGCGGTAGCATCCGTCCGAAGTAAACTTAGAGCTTTCATGAGTTCTATAGGAAATTCCAGAGAAGGAATCTTCATGTCGCTTAATATAGACCGAAGCTGATTTATACATGCGTTGAGGTTCGATTCGAGTTGTGATTTCAAATCGTTTATCTTATCGAATACGCCATTTACTCCGGCTGTAATTTCTCCAATCGCAGCATCGAATTTTTTCTGTAGAGCTTCTAGACCATCTAATTTAATATTGAGTCCACAGGGAAGACTTGGTACTTTAGACAAAGCACTCGTAATAGTCGATGCGTTGGGTAATTGGAAGGGAACGGTCATGCTGATTCTGCCGTATTACGAGCCGTATCTGTGGTTCGCGTAGGCGAGGACGGAACATGATCAACCGCGGCCACGAAGTCCTTGGAAGTATCTGCGCCATAGTAGAACTTGAAGTGGCCCTCATGTCTAAAGTGAGATTCGGCTGCATATGTCTGATATGCGTTACCCTCAATTTTTAGTCTGAATGTACCCTTGGATTTAATGGCCAGATTACCTGCGGCCGCGAAGTTGAGGTCACCCACACTTGCGATATTGGTACTCTTCGGAGTCATGAAATTGATGCCACCACCAGCAATCGTAGTATCGACTCCCTCTACGTTCTTTGTGTCTGTTCCACCAATTGCGGTTCGGCGAGCAACACCTACGTTGTTCATGCTGTTTATCTTGATATTCGATGTACCATTTCCACCAACGGTTGTTGTATCGTCGCCTTCGATATTTGTAGATCGCGCACTCGACACTTCCATGACTTGGTTTCCACCAATCTTGGTTATCGAATCACCATGCACAGTTAGATGATGATTTCCCTTGACTTCTTGTACAAGATCGCCCTCGAAAAACATCTTGGCGTCACCCTTGATCGTGACGTTACATGCTCCCTGGATATATACATTTTTATCCTTGATGACAATTTCATAATCCGATCCTACGACTTTTGTAACTCGATTGCCGTCGGGTTGTATCTCGTAAAATGTTCCGGTGCGATGATATTGGTGAATGCGTTCCCCACCCTTGGTATCATCCACCTCGAAAGCATGACCGCTTTCAGTCTTTGTTACATGGTTGGATGGATAGGCCGATGGTTTGCCTCCTCTCTGAGCCGGCTCCGACCAAGTGTCAGGTACGACCTTTCCATCTTTAATCGTTGGATATTTGCTGTCGTCTTTATCTTCATTCACTGTGGGAGTTTTGAATCGAGACGCGATTGGTATATCCTGAGTGCGACCCACATCTTTGTTGATAGTTACAGGATCAAGATGAAATTCGGTCGGTACAGCCAACATGGGTGTATCGGCTTTTCCTACCTTTTCGGGTAGTGGATATATTCCATCGGGATCGCTATGTCCGGTTGCACCCGAACCTGGACCTTTCGCAGCAATTCCGGGCACTGAACCAAGAATCATTGGCTGTTGCCGATTCTTACCGTCGGTGTAGAACCCCATCACGAATGATCCTTCAACCATCCCCGTGGCCGAAGTCCCTATGCCGCCCAAAGATGCAGAAGTGGGTGACATTATGACCTGCGACCATGGCAAGTTTTCGGTGGGTAACAACGTCTTGTCGTCTGTATTGAAGGCGTGCGGCCGCACGCGCACGCGACCCGCATTTAGGGGATCGTTGCGATCCTCGACAACACCAAAAAACCATACAAACCCATCGAGGCCTGCATGATCGCCCTGTTTTGGTGTTGCTCCTGATTTTGATGCCATGATATATTCCTAATACTTATCTACTGGTTTATCTGAACCGCGCTTCATGCACTCGATGACAGTTTCATATTTACCATCTGCCGTCTGTAATACATGCTTCACGGCCGTAGCGATATGCTTTCCCGAATCGTCGGGATTATTCTTGTTCTTTTCATCCGATGAAGTAGAGAGAGGAAGCGTAAGATCGACTGTATCACCGGGTTTGATATTGGGATTGCCATAGATTGAAATGTGCTTTCGGCGTGAACCGTATAATGATTTAGTCATCGCTTCCTTCGCGGCAAACGATTGGCGATGCCGAAATATAGTGTCTTTTCCAGGTTCGCGCGAAGTGACATATTTCAATGCGTTTTTGTTGGGTCCGACAATGCAATGTTGAACTGTACCACCACGAGTAGCAAGCTTTCCGCCAGCATCACCAAAGAAATTACGAATTGACTTGGTGGGAAAATTGAGATTATCGCTCTTACCTTCTTTGAAAGATTTATCGTAATAATTTTCAAATACTGTAACCAATTTCGTAAGAGGATCGATATGAACTGTCTGACTGCTAACGCCTTGATCCTGTAGACTTCCGATAGATGGCGTATCGTCAAATTGAAGATGTAGGATATTCGTGGCCAATTGTGAAGATGCACCCGGTGTCGTCTGCGATGTCGATAATTCGTCGTATATAAACTTATGAGTGTCGGCAACATCTTTCTTGAACAATTCATCGATGGTGATAAAGTGATACCCCTCGACTGTCTCATAGAAGAAATACAGCGATGAAGGATTCGTTTTGGATTCAGCCTCTCGCGATAGTTGTTTGATCAATGTCAGTGGTGTGGACATCGATGCGTTGATGTGCTGGATACCCAATGACTCTTCTTTCGTAATCAGTTTCTTTTTTGTCTTGGGTGTAATGAATTCATCGATCACCTTTTCGATGGACTTCTCGATTTCGGCCACATACGATCCGTTTACTGTCGTGGGAGCATCATGTAAATCGTGCATTGAAGTGAGTCGAAGAGTATATGTTTCTACGTCGGGTTTGGGCTTGGCCACATTGCTTATATCGCGAACCAGAAAATCGCCCTTGAGCTTTCGGCCACCGCCACCATCGCCCATATCGATAGATACGATTTCGCCACCCAGAAGAGGAACCGTAGACCTCAACGAATCGCCATCCGAAATCTGTATGTCGCATGACATAAACGGAGTAAACATATCCTCATAAAAAGTGACCATTGTCGCCAGCAACGTAATATTGGTTTCATTCGAATTCATCGTAGACCGAATTGTAAGTCTATCGAGTTTTCCTTGCCCTAAAACAAAGCTCATGTTCGATAAATCTCGTCAAATTGTTGAATGATACCCGGCACAAAAACAGGTTCCAGAAGCTTTATGCTTCGCTTGCGATTGTTTTCATTCTCCTCGAACTCATAATTCGTCACGATTCTCCGCAGGCTTGAACTTGTCGCTGTATATGTCGTCTGATCTACTTCTACAAATCGTTCAGGAATAATCAACCGTTCGCCATCGGGATTTGTATATTCCTGTCTCTCTTGAAGAGTTTTTTCATAATGATGCGTCTGCGCCATAGCTACACTGGAACTGCCATACTTCTGAACAATATAATCGTTGAATTGCTTGTAATTCAATGGCCATTGGAAATATGGGTCAAATATATTATTGACCACGAACACCAACCAATCGAGTGTCGAATCGCCATAATATTTGTCTGCGATGATATCGGGCCTATCGCGCTCGTTTATCATGTAGTCGTAGAAAATCAGACTCGGACTTTTGATGACATTCTGAACCTTGAAGCGCCGTGTTATATCGGTTGCAAGATGTCGCCGATTTGTATTGAGGGGATCATATCCTACGATGGGATTGGGAGTAAAGAAATAAGGCATTTATCGACCCTGACTAATGTTTTCTTTAGTGACAATATCCGTTTCGGTAAACGTCAGATTGAGATTGATTTGAGTAGGAGCAGGTGTATCGTCTAGACTATCGCGTGCATAAGTGGGAGCACCAGCGGGCTGATAATTTACATCTACAGATGTCAGAAACGAATTACCAATTTGAAATAGAAAGGAAGGATGTCTGAATTGAATTTTGAAAAATTCTGGATATTTGAAGAAGTGTTTGCCACCAGATAAGGTGACATCCTTGAATTTTGTTTTATTATCCAACATCTCATTGATTTTACTAAGTTGCAAAGTTGCTGTAGGATTCATCCCAGGAGATGCATGATATTTGAATAAATGTATAAGTTGTTTGAGTCTGTTAGATTCGCCTCTATTCTTCGGTGTGAATTGATATGAAAATGAATGTTTACGGAATCCGACACTTTCGAATAGTACAACTTTATGAGGATTGCGAGCTACACCAAATTGAGAGGCTGCCGCCATGGCCGTCGGGTCGGTTCCTATTAATGTAGACCCGATGACGGACGCATTTCCACTATCACCGCCTGCTGTGTCCATAATAGTTTTGATTGCTACTCCACCCACAGCACCAGTCAATGGCGCGCCGATCGCTGCACCGCCCGCCGCACCTATGCCCAAAGCTTTAGCATTTGATTTTATAAATTTCACAGCATCGGGATCATTACCGAGAGCATTCATGAATTCTCGACCCAGTGCACCCAACGAAGTTTCGGTATAGCTGATATTATATGCAGTCTGAAGATTGCCGGGAATAGGAAGGGTTATGGTAGCCTTTAAGTTCTGTTTACCTGAATCTAGCCTAAGAGCTTGCTGTGTTTCATATGCGCTAAATGTAACCGAATGGTCGATTTGTTGTAATTCGTCGGGGAATTCAATGGAAGTGAGCGCACCTGCACTATCAAAGAGCCCGCGTAATACCGATGCTTTTGCCTGTTCGGAGTAGTCCAGTGTTACCAATGCTCCAAAGTCCATTGACTTTTTCTCCCAATATTTCTTATATTTATATCGCTATATACAAGTATGAAATATTATAGAGGACGATTTACTCCGCGCAATCCCAGCAAATATAACGGTAATCCGACGAATATCATTTACAGATCGTCGTGGGAATTGCGCGTCATGCGTTATTTCGATGAAACGTCGAGTGTCGTGCAATGGTCAAGCGAAGAATTGGCTATACCCTATATATCTCCCATCGATGGTCGAATTCATCGATATTTTCCTGATTTTGTGATAAAAATCAAGCGCGATGCATTATCTCCATCCGTTCATATGATCGAAGTCAAACCCGCGGCTCAATCGAAAGTTCCTACAATCAGAAAACGAAATGCGATCACAAAAAAATATGTTACAGAAGTCATGACGTATGGTATCAATAGTGCCAAATGGAAAGCGGCCGATGAGTATTGTAAAGATCGAGGCTGGAATTTCATGGTAATCACAGAGCGAGAATTATTCGGTAAGATGTGAATAAATATATCGTCAACAGATGGATAACCATGGTCGCTTATATCTTTGAACCTATACTTGCTCGCGGAGAGAAACTGGGTATTCTGCCTTCGATGGAGAAGGCTTCGTCTACTTGGTTTCGCAATCAAGCGGCCAAGACAGTCGTGTCTCCGCAAAGAATGATTCGGGCGGATGCCAATCGATTTAAGTCTTATCCCATACTCGGTAACATGTATTTGTTCGCGTATGATCCCAAACATAAGGCCACTCTACCGTACTATGATCGATTTCCATTGGTGATTCCATTCGAAGCAACTAAAGTATCAGGTAGATCGGGAGCTGGTGGTGGTTTCTATGGTTTGAATCTGCATTACATTCCACCTCGATTACGCGCTCGCCTAATGGATGCGTTATATGAATATACAAATAGCGACACACTGGATGAAAATACAAAATTTAGAATATCATATAACATACTCAATCGCGTGTCTAATTTGAAATATTTTAGGCCATGCGTGAAGCAATATTTGTTCCCGCATCTTCGGTCGAAGTTTTTTCATATCGATCCTACAGAATGGAACATGGCGATCATGCTCCCGCTCGACCGATTCGTTGGTTCCAACAAGAACACTGTCTATAAAGAAAGTCAAGATAGGATATACTAAATGGCTTTAAACATATTTTTTTCGGCAGACCAGCAATGAGTAAATTCAATCTGACGGGATTTATATCGAATATGCATGATACGGGTATAGCCCGCCCTGCTTATTTCATGGTCATGATAACTCCTCCGGATGAGTTGAGGAAAGATAAAATTGCGACAATTGACAGATCACTCATGCTTCGAATCGAGTCGGCTTCTCTACCAACTCGTAATATTCTCACGCACGATCAGAGATATTATGGTCCAATTCGAAAAATACCTTATGGATATCTCTCACAGGACTTGACAATTACTGTCATTCTGAGCGAAGACATGCGCGAGCGTGAATTTTTCATGCGGTGGCAAGATTCAATTTTGGGTGCTAGCCGCACCATGGGTATCGGCAAGCAACCGATTGTAACTCAAGCACCATTCGATGTAGGATATTACGATACTGGTACCAAGGGTGCGGCGGTTGAGATTATGACATATGGAACGTCTCCATCGGTGCGAGGCGCGCAGAATAATTCTCGGTCATTGTTTGGAGAAATTCAGGGTATCGCACAAGCCGTGGGATTCGACCCAAGCATGATTACCAGTCCCTTGGGTTTGAATGTTTTTGGTGGTGCAATCCGGCAGGATCGCAATATCGACTATGCATATCGAGCAACACTTATTGAACCATTTCCATTGAATATCGCCGAAGTGCCTCTATCCTGGGCCGACGATGGTTATGCTCGCCTGACGATTCAGTTTTCATATAGATACTTTCAGGAAGAACATGCTGTGTTTCCCGATGAAAGTCCGAAAGGATCATTGGCCAATTTGGTGCGCGGTGGTATCAATTCACTCAATCGATTTGCACCAGTATTTTCTTTGATTAAGGGCAAGGGATTGGGTGGTGCGGTAACTGCGGTCGGCACTCAAATTTTCTCTGGCGGTCAAAACGCAATTACGGCTCAAAGGACTATCTTTCCCTTCTAATTCATAATGGAGCTATACTATGGCATTACCGAAAATCGTTACACCTAAGTTCGCAGTCAAGATTCCATCTACAGGTAAAGAAGTCACATTTCGACCCTTTCTCGTCAAGGAAGAAAAGGCTCTGCTCATTGCAGTCGAATCACAGGATCAGGATTCAATCATTCGCTCGATCAAGGATGCAATCAGCGCATGTGTCGAGGATGTCGATGTATCGAAGCTACCTTATTTCGACGTTGAATTTCTCTTTCTGAATCTGCGAGCCAAGTCGGTAGGTGAAGAAGTCAAGTTCACTTATCGGCATCGCGGTGGTGTAAATCGCGAGGGTGCCAAATGCGATCATGCCACAGAAGTATCGATCAAGATCGATGAGGTTGCAGTAAAACACAATGAAGATCATGTGAATAAATTCATGATCGATGACAAGCTCGGCCTCAAGATGAAGTATCCCACTATCGATAGCATTCGGCAATTGACGAATAACGAGAAGAACGAGATTGCGCTTATGGCTTCGTGTATCGAATACGTTTACGACTCCGAGAATGTGTTTCCTCCCGACACACTAGAAGAGAGTATTGAGTTTATTGAATCCATGAATACGGGCCAGTACGAAAAGATCACCAAGTTTTTCGAGACAATGCCCAAACTCAGTCACGAAATCGAATATACCTGTAATGCGTGCAAGCAAGTAGATAAGGTAACATTCGAAGGAGTGGCCGAGTTTTTTTAATGGCGTGCGCTCATAACACGCTGAAAAACTACTATGAAATGAACTTCTCTTTAATGCAATATCACAAGTGGAGTTTATCGGAAGTAGAAGGGTTGATACCATGGGAACGTGAATTGTATGTTAACATGCTACTAGCATATTTGGAGAAGAAAAAAGAAGCGGCCGCGGCTGCTCGATAATAATTGATTCTATCATAAATAGGTAGAACACTCTATTATGGGCAAAATATGGCTAATCTTACAAGTCTTGTAAAAAGATTCGATCCTGGTAAAATGCTCGGTGGAGCAATATCGAGCGGTGTTGGTCGGTTTCGAAGCAATATAGGCTCAGGCGACCAGGGATATCGCGTCATGATGCGCGGTTATTCTACCATCAAGTCATTCGAACGTAGATTCGCAAGTCGCGACAGTGGTAAATCTCGCCCTGCAGGCCCTGTAGGTGGACCGACACGCCGAGCGGCACCGACAGCGCCATCAGCCCCATCGGGTGCACCTGCGCGCACGGATCACATAGCAGCCGGTGAAGAGTTTACACATAAGGGTAATGTCTATATCGTACCCGAGGGCCATGTATTCGATACTCGCTCGGGTCGATTGATCGCCGATCCCGCAACGTCCAAGTCCAGATCTTTCGTAGCGTTTGCGAAAGCTGGCGTAATTATGCAATCGTCATTTGACAATTTCAAGACGGTTACATTTCGGAAGCTCGATAAAATCATTGATCTTGTCGGTAAACTTCAGATTAGTCCAGTAGTCGCTGCACCATTAGAAGAAGTCAAAAAGCCCGAAGAAGTTGGCGCACCAGAAAAGGAGAAACCCAGCAACCTTGCTGGAATGTTGTCGGGATTGGGATTACGATATTTTGTTCGACCTCTCGTCCAGCTATTCAATCGCATTATCAAATGGATAACTGGATTATGGACCGCAGTTCGGAAGCTATTTACGAGAATCGCTAACGCAATTATAGGTGCATTCAAGAGATTCTGGCAATTCATGACCAAGATCAAAAATGCATTTATGAGAGTTGTCAATTTCGTAAAAAACCTAATACCAAAAGCATTCCAAGCTCTAAAGGATATCGGGAAACGTATAGGAAAATTCTTTACTGATAAATTCACGGCCGCTAAAGATTTCATAGTCAAGCGATTGACTGCGGTAAAAGATTATCTTATCAAACTGGGTGTTCGCGCTTTGGCTTTCTTTGGTAAGATGATAATGAAAGTGGCACCATTTTTAGCACCACATCTCAAGGGAGTAGCGGGCAAGGCAGTCAGTGCAGTCAGTGCTGCAAAAGCTGCCGCCCCAGCAGTAGCCGGTACCGCCGTACTTGCCAAGGCCGGCGGAAAAGCGCTTTTAAGTGCATTGACAAGAGTTCCCCTAGTGGGCCACCTGCTAACAGTAGCTACTGTTATAGAGAATATAGAAGCAGCAGATAAAGAATATGATAACAGTAGGAAAACCGGCGACGACAAAAAGAAACATAATGAGAAGGTTGCTAAAATTATTGTTGGTGCTATTGGTATGACCGCCGGCGCGGCTCTATTCGGCGCTTTGGGTGCGGCGGGCGGTGGGGCGCTCGGCACGTTGGGACTACCTGTAGTGGGAACATTTGTCGGTGGTCTGGTTGGTGGTCTGGTTGGTAGTATTGGTGGTGCCTTCTTCGGGGAAAGTGCATTCTTGGAAATATTAGATAGAACTGGAGGTGCTGAGGAGTTAGGTAAACTTATTAATGATATGTTAAGCAAGCAACCTGTTTCCGAGACCGACGTCGAGCTTCTGAAGACGTTGACCGATGATATAGAAAATGCAAAAAAAGATGGAAAAGCTCGTGATCAAGTTGAAGAAAAAATAAGAAAACTGCATAAAAACAAACATATTACTAAAGACGAATTTAAACATTTTATACGAATGATTAAACAACAACCACCAGCGAATGCACCTCTAACCCCCAGATCGCCGACAGCGCCGACTACACCTTCACCGGTTGTATTTAGTGGTGCTTCTGGTGGTATGAGTGGTGATCTTGTTCCCGGTGCACAAATTGGCGAACGTATTGCTGGGGATCGTGTAGGCCCCAAAGCAACTCCTCGTGTCATCGACGGAGACGCACCACCAGCACCACCAGCAGCACCAGCAGCACCACCAGCAGCACCACCAGCAGCAGCACCATCTTCGGTGCAACCAGTTCCACCACAAACACCACCCGCATCAGACGAGCAGAGAGATGAATTTGGAAATATAGTAATCATCAACAGCCAAACGAATACAAATCATACGACAAATGTAAGTGTACCATCAGCAACTTCCGCGGCTTCTCGATCACCTAATCCATTTGATCGTTTTTTTGCATAGTATATTATGTCTGAGATAGTCAAAGCGGCTCATCCATTCAAGGCAATGCAACAGATTAGTCGTAATCTGGAAAATATGATTGCGTTCAAAAAGGCCGAACGGCGAGCCGATCAGGAAGCATCTGTCGAGAGAAAACAACAAACACGCTTGCAGGCCGCGTCGAACGTCGCTGCACCCGTCGCATTTGGCGGACTGATTATGGCTGCTGGTGCATTGACCGCATATCTCGGTAAAGAAATCAAGGAAATTTTCGATAAGCTACATGAGGGGTTCTTCGATATTCTAGGTATCAAGCCTGATTCCGTAGATGATGAAAGTATCTCGGCCGACAAATTCGAGGAAACACCACTAAGTCCAACTGACGATATGGCCGATCTACAACCAGCAGAGAAGCTTGAAAAATCCAGAGATATTGAATATGATACTATCAGTGGAAAAATGGATGAAGTCGATAAAGCACAAACCGATTTCTTTAATACGATTCGCGAGTTTTTTGGATTCGATGTGCCAAAACCAGACACAGGAAAATCAGCTGGTCCGGCTGCGGGAAAACCTCCTCCACCGGCGCCACCGCCGCCCGCACGCGCGGGTGCACCTGCGCGGCAAGCACAACCATCACCAAGACAACAACGTCAAGCGGCTGCAATAGAAAAAAGAGAAACTGCTGGTGCACCTGTTCCTCATAGACCACCCGCAGGTGTTGATACACCTTCAACGACTACGCCGGCCGGCGCGACGCCAAATCCACCGAAATATACACCAAAACCAGGTGGCGGCGTTAGCGTCGCAGGAAATATGGATATGATGAATACTGTGATGGATCAAATGGGCTTCACTGGAGAAAGTCAACGCGCTGGTCTTGCTGCAATCACAGTAGGTGAAAGTGGATTCAGATCGATTCCTGAGAATATGAGATATTCTGCACAGAGACTTCGCGAGGTGTTCAAATATGAACATCCGGCCGGCTGGGACAAAGTAGTTGCTGGTGGCGAACAAGCTATTGCTGAAGCTGTATATGGTTATCAATCGCAAAATCCTGCGGCTAAGCATCTTGGCAACGATAAACCCGGCGATGGGTGGAACTATCGAGGCAAAGGATTCATTCAAGTTACAGGAAAAGCGAATTATGCAGATTTAGGTAGAAGGATACATGTCGATCTGGTATCGGATCCCGATGCATTGCTCGATCCCGAGATTGCTGCAAAATCGGCTGTGGCTTTTATGCAAAGAGCGGGTGCACCGGCCGATTTCGAAGCACAATTAAAAGCCGTTGGTGGAAGTCAAGAGAGTTGGCCTAAAAAGAGAGAATATTATCGCCAGTTTATGGAAAAAAAGACATTCAAGGCTGGTTCTGGGCGCGGTGCACCACAATCTACACCTACAGCCAGTGTCGCACCTCCATCCGAAGATAGTAATCAACCCAAGATAAAAGTTGTCGATGGGTCGAGTGGCGTGAATAGGCAGACAGCCGCAGCGACACCACCATTGCCTACAGACACGACATTAGTCGCCCGAAATTCCGCAGCGGCTCAAATAGCATATAATCAAAATCTCAGTACAGTTACAGGAGCCGCATGATGGCTCTTCCTGTAGCAAGCACCACACCAAGCGTAAAGACACCACTCAATATCGCACCGACTCGCGTGGTTGCGAAGCTTGACGGTAAAGAATTTCAGGCCTATAAGTCTACTGTATTCAAATCGCTCGATACGATCATTACACAATTTACGGCTTTGCTTCACATGAAACAGGCCAAAGACAGATTGAATCAAGAGCAAGCTCTGGAAGAAAAATCGCAAAAAGATCAGGAAGCGTCTCGAAATACAAAGCCAAGTATGTTGAAAAAGGATGCGACTACTGGTCTTGCGTTTATTGCTGGTGCTCTTGCAGTCTATCTATCGGATAAAATCGAAAAGGCGATCAAAGCGATATATGACTGGGTGAGTTCAACATTTTCTGGTATAGGATCGAATATAGTCAATGTGTTGGGTGTTTTGCCTTTCATTGGTCCAGCTTTCATGGCCGCAATTCATCTATTCGATACAAAGAAGGCCATAGCGGATCAATTCAAAGAACCAGATGCGAATGGTGATGGAGATGTAGATGTAAATATAGATATGGGAGTTGATGACGACGAAGCTGTTCTTGATGGTGTATTGGGCGATGCTACCGAAGACTTGGAGGATCTATCGACTCGATTGGATAATGTGTTGGATGATCTGATCGATACGAGTTTTGGTGGAATATTCAAACGACCAGAGCCCGATGCATCGATGCCTGATATGCCCGACATTCCGGAAGCGCCATCACCAACAGAAGCGCCCGAGGGATCATATACTCCTCCACCAGAACAGTATTCGATATTCGAGACTGAGCAGGATCAGGAACGGCGAATGTCACCAGCTCCGTCTGCACCCGCATCGCCACCACAACAGACTTCGAAAGCGCCATCACCAACAGAAGCGCCCGAGGGATCATATACTCCTCCACCAGCTCCGTCTGCACTCACATCGCCACCACAACAGATTCCGGGAGAAATTGAACCCGATAGACAATCTGCACCACAAACAGGACAGCAAGCTCCTCCCGCTCCTCCTGCATCACCATCACCCGCTGGAACATCTGGCCCAGCGGCTGGTCCTGGCCCAGCGGCTGGTCCAGCTGGCCCAGCGGCTGGTCCAGGTAAGAGTGGCGGTAAGTTTACACATCCCGCTCCTGGTTATCCCATCACTTCGAAGTTTGGGCCACGAATTCATCCAGTGAAGGGTGGACAGAGTCAACATACTGGTATCGATCTTGGTACTCCAACGGGAACACCAATTAAGGCTGCGGCCGATGGTACAGCTACATTCAAACCATCTGGTGTTACTGGTGGTTATGGTAATATGATCGTGATAAATCATGATGATGGGTATACGAGCATGTATGCTCATTTACAAAAACCAATGGTCGGAAACAATCAAGCTGTGAAACAGGGCGATGTGGTTGCTATATCTGATAATACAGGCACGTCGTCGGGCCCACATTTGCATTTCGAAATCAGAAAGAATAATGTGCCAGTCGATCCTATGTCGTTAATCACTTCCCCTGGAGGAAATCCATCACCCGATACAGAACTAAAGGCCGCCGCTCTCGAAACAGGAAATCCCAACGCAACGGCCTCAGCCGATAGAAGTAGAGGAGGAGTTCAACCAGTACCGGGCGGAACACCAAAG
>SXGQ01373297.1_pt1 | contig 23356 bp, 20 predicted proteins | sample 3178371 | NCBI WGS metagenome assembly SXGQ01 (sample SAMN11356859, study PRJNA531348) | freshwater metagenome | isolation source: freshwater sample F1-20 | place: China: Fuxian Lake, Yuxi | collected 2017-12-25 | reverse complement strand
ATTTTTTGCGCGTGTGCTTGAGGCACCATATGGCGCGCCACAGGCGTATGGTATTTTTTATAAATAAGTAAATTTATTCAAGAACTAAAAAAATAATTATTAAATCATTGTTTAGATATTCTTGTAAAACGAACTTAGTTTTAATATTGTTATCTTTTAAAATCTTAAAAATTTCTCTTCTGCTATACAAGTATTGATGTGGAAAGTTAAAATCAAATTGCATTAATTTTCCATTTTCACTTGACTCAAATATCTCTTGATTGCTCAAAATCGAAATTACTATCGGACATTTACCCTTAGCTAATTTTATTAAATTTAACCATCCAAATACTCTGCTTGTTTCATTTAAAAAACCATTTACAACACCACCAAAGCATACTACCAAATCATAATCAATATCAATACGATTATAGTATTTGTTAAAAAAGGTTGTACTTAAAACATCGTCTTGTAAAATTAAATCGCTATATCTTGAATCATTAATTAGATTCTGAAATTTTTCCACACCTTTAAACTTAATACCTATGCTACTATAATAATCGAACATCCTATGACCTGTTCCACAACCGACGTCGAGTATTTTTTTCGGATTAATTAATTTATTAATAATAAATTTCTCTATTTCGAAGACATGTAGGTTTCCACATAGTTCATCTTGTTTAGAAGTGTTTGTTTTTATACAAAATTCATTATAGCGTTCCTGTAAATCAAGTTTATTATTCATCTCTTTTTAAAATCAAAATTCTTTTTTCTACCAGATTTTTAATAAAAATAACAATTTCTTTTATTACTAAGTTGTTAAATCTATTTATTAAAAAATCATACAAATCGCTTACTGTCTTTCTATCTTTCAAATAATTAATTATAAGTAAAAAAATTGATTTATCAATCTTCATTGTCATATATCCATGGGAAGTTTTATGACATAAATACATTTGATTTTTAAAGTTCTCAAACTTTAAATAAGGATTAATGTATACAACACTAGTTGAAAACACATCATAAAAATACTCGACATCAAGGTGCTTATAATTTTCTATCTCCTTATTTTGATTATAATGGTCTCTCAAATTAAATTTATAATCTAAAGATTCAATCTTTAAATAATTTAATACTGTAGTGCTATTTTTATTGAGTTTCATTTGTCTTTTTAAAACACCCCTTATAAGACTATAATTAATTGGTTTTTTTTCAAGTTCTATCAAAATCTCTGAACTTAATTTAATTCCATAATTTTTCAAAATAACTTTATATAACTTTCTTCTGCTATCAAATTCTAATTTTTTAATCTTGGGAATTACTTTAACCTTGTTGGGTAAAATTTTTGGGTAAAAGATAAAATTATACTCGGGTTCAATCAGCGATGCTAGCATTAACCCTACACCAGTTAAACCTGTAAATAATGAATAGTCCTTAACCTTTAATTCCGAATTATTAATTTCAGTAATAAACTTATGTATAGAATTATTTATTAATTCTTCAGCAAAACCTTGTAAGACTTTGTTAGAATTTATTTTACTTGCTATATTTAGAATAATTGCGTTTCCGCAAATACCATGACAGAAAGAGTTGTTTGACATTTTTTTGGTTTCATAATAAATTCTCTCTAAAATATCTGTGGTTAAGTATTTATATTTTTTAAGATTAAAATGTTCTATATAATTTATTCTCGAAAGTATTATACCAGGTGAACCGTGGCACCATGCATACATAAAATTTAATCCACTTTTTTCATCATTCTTTTTAATAATACTATTAATTATATTTAGTGAGTTTTCATTAAACAAATTTTCAGTTCTATAATCTGGCCAGTTGAATGCTTCATAAACAAAACTAGTATCTTCGTATTTGACGCCCTGTATTACAAAATCAAGTATACTTTTCTTTTTTATTGTATGAGCACCTTCGATTAACGCAAAAATTATTCCAGCGTTTCCATGTGAAAATCCATTTAATGGTTGAGTGACATTAATGTCAATATTCCAATTTATACCTTTAGTTGGTGAGAGCTTAGTTTCCTTGATCAAAGCTCTTACTAATTTTTTCAATAAATTGCGAATCTCCTTGCATTTTGAAGTTTTATAAACTTTACAGCAAAGTATTATATTTCCTGCCTTACCGAGTAAAAGGTCGTTTTTTACGTCATTTAATAATTTATCTTTATTTTCAAGTATAATGCTAATTGATTTGTTTAAGAAAAGATTTGTTTTTCTTACTTGATACAACTCCAAATAAAGGAAAGCAATGCTGTTATTACCGAAATACAGATTATTTAATCTATCATTAACCTTTAATATTAATAACTTACTTATTTCAAATTCTAATTTCTCCCATCTTACAACTTCATTTTTCTTCGAGCGAATATCATATGAATATATTAAAAACAATAGGATACCTCCATATCCATCGTAAATTGACGGGTTTTTCTTGATTTCTTGGATATATGATTTTTCTATTTCTGAGCAAAAATTTTCATCAAAAAATTTATCTTCTAATTGTTTAGTAAATTGGATTATTAATTGATAGTTAATGGAATTCATTTAGTCAATTTTAAAACTTTCTTTATTACATAGTATGTGTGGTATAAGATGTAGGCTTCTTCGTAATTATTAAGTCCAAAACGATTATTATTCATATGAATTAAGCTTGGCAAAATACTTTTATATTGCGGACTGTTCAGCAAATCTCTCTTTGAAACAGTTTTATAATATTTTTTGCTTATACTTTTGTTTGCTTTCAACCAGTATTGATAAGCCGTTCCAAATCTACTTGTATTACTAATGGGACTTTTAAAGAAAAGAATCCAGTTATCAATGTCGGCATATATTTTAGATCTAAAATACTTACTTGGGCTCTTAACTTCAGGGAAGTAAAGTTTGAAACTAGGTTTCCAATATAAATACATTCTATAATTTAATTTACACGTTTCCGACAAATTCAATCCGAAAGAGACTAATATCATATAATTAAAAACAATTAAGTTTTCTAATTTAGCATGTGTATTTAATGCTTTAAATTTTTGAACAAATAAATGTGAAGAATACATAAAATGCGTTTCGGCCAAATTGATAAGCCCCACACCTCCATATCTAAGTATTTCTGGTACATATTTTGTGTTTTTAATTTTTATAATATTTGTGTTCTGCCTTTTAACTAGTTTACTTACTTTTAGATAAAAATTTGTGATAATCTTTTCATTTGTGTTAGTCTTGAAAGAAATTCTGAGCCTAATATGATTACCTTCATCAAAGTATCTTATAAAAAACCAAATAAGAATATAAGATTTATAGTTTTTAATTAATTCTTTAACTACAAGTAATACGTTTGTAACTTCTTTTTCATAATAAATATGTAAAGAATGCCAATTATTCTGCTTTTTTAATAATTCTAATTGGTCTTCCATTGCACAAGATATTCAATCACTTCTTTTTTATTAGTTTGCCTGTAATCAGGTAACATTTCTGTAAATTTTACGGACTGTACTTTTTGGGTAATTTGTTTTAAAAAATAAATTAGTAACTGTGGGTTATAAAAATTAACCAAAAATGGTTTATGCAAATCATTATTAAATTCCGTAAGCAAATCTTTATTGTAATTAAATGTAACATAAACTATACTAGGAATTTTTAGTTTCCTTCTCCAAATATTTATTTGGAGAAACACTTCGTTTGGTTGTAGATTATTGATAAATTTTAATTGGTTACTTTTAATCACCCAAAACATTCTTTGCAAAACTAGAATCTCATTAAAAACAATGCGTGGAAAAAATTTAATTGAACTTCTTGTCTTTTTATGTTTAACGTTTAAATTTTTAATTAAAGTTGAATAATTGGATTTATTATTTGGTGAAAAATTATCCAAAAATCTAAAAAAATTTGAATGTAAATCCGAAATTTGAAATCCGAGATCTACAAATTTTAGAATGTTATTGTTTTTATCATGAACTATTAATTTATTATTCTCCAGCTTAAGAATTAACTCACTCAATTTAAAAAAATTATCCTTGCCAACATTATTAATTCGATTATAATTAAGAATTTCAGTATCGACAATCATAGGATGTATATTGCCGTTAAAAAAAGTATTTTCATTATTATCACAAAGTACTTCCTTATTTTGGTTAGCATTAAATTTTTTAAAACTATCAATCGTTGTCTGATTCTGCATATATAAAAATCTTGAGAACATTTTACCATAACCAGGGTACAACCCATTAACAATAATGTATTTTTTTGAGTTTTCTCGGTCAGTTCCAATCTGCAAATATGCATTGTAAGAAGTTTCGCTATTGTTAAATTTAATGATTTCGGTTTCTAAATCATATGGATTAATTTCTACTCTTAATTCATTTTTAATTGCCGTGACTTCAAATCTTTTAAGCAAACCTTTTTCAATACTTAACTTTGGCTTTAAAGAATTACCTTTGTATTTTTTTCGGTACTCATAATAAGCTTTTAAAATTGAAACTTCATCAGATTTAAAATTATCCATAAAGAGTTTTATGAGATTAATTTCAAGTTTGTTTTGCACTTTTACAGCACTAGTAAGCGTATTGTTAATCATGTTTAAATCTTTACAAACATTACTAACGCAATCAAACTCTAATTCTTCTTCGCTATCTTCTTTTACATCCTCAAAAATTAAATTTTCTATTCGAAACTTAAAATTATCAAATTCATAAGCCTTGTAGATGTCGACATTGTCGTTTTTTAAACAATCGCTATTTGTTGGCTTATGAAACACAACACAATAATTTATTAAATTTTTAAAACATTTAACTAGTAAATTTTCTCTTTCAATTAAATTTAGACTTCTAAACGACAATTCCAATTCATTCAAGCAATCTAATAATAAAATAGTTTGGTTAATTAAAAAAGAATTCTTCTTAAACATTTCTAGTTTACTTTTTAAATTTAAAATCCAATTATAATTCATAGATATGCTGAAATCAATCACTAAAAAATCAACCCTAAATAATTCAAATATAATTTCCCTTATTGATACTATATCTATTTCATAATTTTTTAGAATAAGGTTCTCTAAACTTTTATAATTTACCGGTTTGCTGTTTTTAGAATGTTCAATTATTAACTTTATTAAATCACTTTCTTTTATTTTGTTAATTATTGATTCATTATTTACAAAATTTAAAAATATGAACCCGTTCTCATAATTATCCAAAGTAGAATTAATAGCTAATGGCAAGATTGTTTTTAGCTCTGTATTATTATTGATTTTAAATAAAATATATTTTAAAATATTGGCATTTACTTTGATAAAGCTTGTCTTACTTGGTTTTTTGTGATTTGAATTGAACCTCTTCAATTCCACAGTTGTAAAATAACTAAAGGGGCTTGTTTTACTTGTAGCTCGTAATAAATACTTTAATAATCCGTACTCTATATCTTTACTTCTCTTCGTTTTTGTTGATTGAGAGGTAAGATTTTTATAAAGCGAAAAAGATGAGATCATTAAAGCCTTTCGGAAAGAAATACTACTTGCTTCAACTTGTATTTTTTTTGAAAACTCCTCCTTACTCTCATTTTCTAATTCAGAGATTAAAACTTTTACATCATTAATTTTTAGATAATAATTATTATAATTAATTAAATATTTGTTTAATATAAGATTATCGTATGTTTGCATGATTTCTGCATCACTTAAAAATTTTAAATTAAAAACTTTTCTTTTCAAATTAAGCAAAAAGCTTCTTTTTACATCTTCTTTTTTTATTTCTTCAAATAAATAGTTACAAATTTGGGTGGAACACTTTTTTATTTTTAATTGCAATATCTCTAAATTTAGAAACCCTCTCTCTATTTCACTTTCTTTATTTAGCTCTAATAAATTAAACTTATTTCCTGCTTTTCGCAACAAATAATATTCAAGCATATTGATATTTTCCATAAGTTGATTTTGACTTATTTTATTTCTCAAACCAAAAAAAGGCATTTTTTTGATAAAATAAAATTATTTATTAAATTTGATTAGAGGATTTCGAAAACCTTAAAAAGTAGGAAAATTAAAAAAAACAAAAAATGAAAGTAAAAAAGAAAAAACTTTCGCTTGCTAGTTTAAAAATTACTAGCATTAAGTCTTCGAAGCCAAACACTTCTGAAGTTGGTTTCTTAAACACTTCTCAATTTGGCACAATGTGTACTGGTGGTACTAATTGTTGTGCTTAAACCCTTAAAGTAGGCATTGCTCAAAACAATGCTTACTTTTATTAATATAATTTTTTTTAAATTAATATATTGTTATGAAAAAATTTCTTTCTATTTATTTGACTTTTTTCACATTCTCTATCATTTACCCTAATTTATTAAATAATAAATTTAATTGTTTTATCGAAAATAAAAAACAATTGATTGATCAGTTTAACAAAACTAGAAATGACATTAAATTTTATTATTCTACTGGTTGCAATTCAGCTTATTTTCACGTTAAAGGCGTATCTTATCAATTAACAAAATTAAGTGAGAACAAAAAAAATTTGAACTCTTATAGAGTTGATTTTAATTTTATAGGTTCAAACAATAATTTAGCAATAATGGCTAATAATAGTAATGAATCTTTTTCAAATTTTTATTCAAGTATAAATAATTGTTATGTTCAAGCTAAGTCATACAATTATATTACATATAAAAATATTTATAAAGCTATCGATTTAAAATATTATTTTAAAGACGGCCAATTAAAATATGATTATATCATCCAGCCAAATAATGATTATAAAAAGATTAGAATTAAGATTAAAGGTGCAAAAAAAATATATCTAAATAAGTTTGGGGATTTAATAATTTCTACGCCTTATGGTAATATTTCGGAGAAAAAACCAGTAGCATATCAAAATGGCAAAAGTTTAAGTGCATGCTGGATTATTAATCACGACACTTTAAGTTTTAATGTAGACAATGTAGATTATAAACATACGCTAACAATTGACCCACTAATTCGTTTGTGGGGTACATATAATGGTGGTACAGGTCAAGATTTAATTTACTATTCTAAAACCGATATTTCAAACAACCTTTATGTATCTGGTTATACTAATTCTACTTCAAATATTGCTACAATTGGCACATTTCAAAACACATTTGGTGGTCAGGGTACTCCTGTTTGGGGCGATGCTTTTATTGCAAAGTACAACTCTTCAGGTGTAAAAATTTGGTCAACTTATTATGGAGGAAATAGTAGTGATTTTGGTAGCATGATTAATATTGACGCGAGTGGAAACGTTTACTTAGTAGGAGCAAGCCTCTCAACAAATACTACTGCAATTGCTACTATTGGTGCGCATCAGTCAAATTACGGCGGAGGGACTAATACTGGCGATGCTTTTATTGTTAAATTTGACTCAAATGGGTTAAGACTTTGGGGAACATATTATGGAGGAACTGGCGATGATTATGCCGATGGTGCGACACTAGATAATCTTGGCAATTTATATGTAACCGGCGTAACTTCATCAACAGCTTCCAACATTATCGCTACATTTGGAAGTCACCAGCAAACTTATGGCGGGGGGTCAAATGATGCTTTCCTTATTAAATTTGATTCAAATGGAAACAGGCTTTGGGGATCATATTATGGAGGTAGTGGAAGCGATAATGGCTTAGGTTGCAATTTTGATAGCTTTGGAAATATTTTGATATCTGGATACACAACTTCTACAAATAATATTTCTACAAGTGGGGCACATCAAATTAATTTTTCAGGTGGTTCAACTTTTGGTGATGGATTTTTTGCTCAATTTAATGCTTCTGGAAACAGGCTGTATGGCACATATTATGGGGGGGCGGGAGAAGATTATATCGGAAATGTTATTACAAATACTGTTGGTGATATTTTTATTTCAGGCTCTAGTTCAACCAATACTGGATTAACAATTACTACACTTGGAAGTTATCAATCGGTTTATGGAGGCGGTTCATACGACTTATTCTTGGCAAAGTTCAACTCATCTTTAATTCGTCAATGGGGTACATACTATGGAGGGGGAGGTAACGACGAAATGGGATATTGTGCTGTGAGTAACAATGGTGTATTTTTAAGTGGAAGAACTACTAGTGCTTCACAATTTGCATTAACTACCCCTTGTTCTCATCAGACTATTTACGGTGGGGGTTTTAGTGATGCTTGTTTAGCAAAATTTGATTTTTCAGGCAATAGAATATGGTCTACTTTATATGGTAGATTTGGAGTAGAAGATAGTCCCGGAATTAGTTGTAACCAAATTAACAACATCTATCTGACTGGTGGGACTAATTCTAGTGGTGGAAACTCAATTGCTACACCTGCATCCCAACAGCCAACTTTTGGCGGTGGTTTTAGTGATGGTTTTATAGTTAAGTTTGATAGTTGTCAACAAATGCCGCCAGCAAACACTACAAGCCCTCAAAATATGCAAGTATGTTACAACAACACTACTGTTTTAAGTACAAGTGTAAGTTGTGGTATAAATTGGTACAACGTAGCAGTTGGAGGCACACCGATTTCTTCAGGGAGTTCATTTTTAACCAATAATATTATATCAAATACCACTTTTTATATTGAAGATACTACTACTTGTGGTTCAACAACACGAACCGCTGTTCAACTAACCGTTGTCCCTCAACCAACAATTGTAGTTAATATAAGCTCAAATATGATTTGTGAAGGGCAGAATGCTACACTAACTTTAACAGGTGCTAACACTTATAGTTTAAACAATAATCAAACTGCTTCGAACACAATTGTAATAACTCCAAGTTTAACAACAACCTATACTATAATGGGTATTAATAGTAATAGTTGTGCAAATACAAGCCAAATAACAGTTTCTGTAAGTCCTTGCACCTATTTACAAAATAATATTTTAAATTCTATAAGTATTAATTGTCATCAGTCAGGTGATTATATTGAAATTAATAGTCCTCTCTCCACTAATAATAATTTTAAAATGAAAATGTTATCCTTATCGGGTCAAATAATATTTGAAAACTTAATAAATGAAAATCCAATGAAATTTTCTATCAAAAATTTAGCTAGTAGCGTTTATTTAATACTAATTACAGACAATTATAACAATATAATTTTTTCTGATAAAATAATAAGATAGTAAAAAGAATTTAATAATAAAACCAGACTATAACATATTTTGGCAACAGCACATTTACAAACCCATTTTGCGCTTCAGAAAAAAAGCAATAATTTTTAGTGGCACAAAAAAAGTTTGTAAATTTCCTCCCCACCTGTGTTTATCGACCTGTGTGTATTTTGCCGAAACTCAAAAAAACTAAAAACCTTATTCCTATTCGACATCTCGGTCGACAAAAATTTAATCATCTTTTATCGGTGGACACTCAAGCAGGACGCAAACTGTGAAGGGAGCAATACTTATAACGGCAAGCAAGCGAAAATTTTTTGCGTGTTACTTGCTAAATACGTAACTTGCTAAGTAAAAAACTTCGCCTGCTTGCCAACCGTTATAGCCAATGCTAACAGGCACTCGACTAACTAAACAACTCACTTAAAATCACGAAAAATGATATTGGCAAATCGCATACGGAAAATCAGAGAAGCTAAGAAGTTGACACAAGACGAAGTTTCTTTTAGATGTAACATTTCGACCTCGGCATATGGTCAAATTGATCGTAAAGCACATTGTTCAACATATTTCACACTTTCCAAAATTGCTGATGCTCTTGGTGTATCATTGTTATTTTTACTTGATGTTGATAACCCAGAAGTATTCGAGCAAAAAAACAAGCTATAACTTGTTGTCGCCCTTAAACACGTTCAATATTTTTGCATTAAAATTAATACAACATTCATAGATAATCAAATTTTAAACCGAGAACAATGTGCCTTGTCAGACTTTCAACTAATGAGCAGCCCATTACTAATGTCAACCAAAGATATTGGTGAACCTGAGCTTTCTAATTTTTTGGAAGCATTCCTAGACAGTTGCTCTTTGTTTGGTCTTTCTGAACTTTATTTTAGAACCAAAGGGAGAATCGTGAATGGTACGGGCGAACAAAACCTTATTGCCTATTATAATAGTTTAGGAGAATCTTATAATCAAAAGGGGTTAAATGTTTTAACCATTGCGATTAATGACTTTTAAGCATACGTAAATAGTCTTCCACTTAATCCACCGCACCCTCCTGCCGATTATACTGACTTTGTCACGGAATCAAAATTCTTCTATGAGAATTTGGAAACCCAACCCTCAACAACCACAGAACTGATTGGGGTTCTAAATGACGTGTTTGCAAATGCTTCTCCAAGCGAATTAGGGCTTTATGATTACATACTCCTAAAGGCAAATGAACTAAAAAATATTCGTGAAGGTAACCAAATGGAGGATAAAAGAAACATTGATACTAATGTCCTTATCCCTTTACCTTGGTGGAAAATAGTAGCAATTGCCGTGATTCTTGGTATAGCTGCCTTAGAGATTTGAAGATGTATTTATAAAAACAAATGCAGAAAACAGAAAAAGCAGCTTATAAAGCGGGATCACAATTGCAGGTATTGTTTTAAAATTCTGCCAAAAATGAGTGTCTTAAAATATTGGCTCTTCCTGTTTATTGTTTGCGGATTCTTTTCTTATTCAGTTGGACAAACTCTAAATGAACCTATCGGACAATGTTTTAAAAAGGCTAATCGCAATGCAATTGCAAAAAGGATAGTCCAACTTAAAATCAGAGTTAGTAAGGAAATGAATTGCCATGTTGATAGCATTTCATACACGATTGATAAGAAGTATACCTTCTCATATAAAGGAATGCAGACATTTGCCTAAAGAAATGACCTTCTATGCGTGTGGACAAAGGAAAACATATGTACATTTAGGATTAACCGGATTAGCGGGTTATTGGCTTTTTGCCAGTTGGACTGAAGTAAGATGAATTCTTCAATTTTAGACCTGTAATTACCTAATATGGCTACTTCTTAAACGTTGTAGCCATATTTGTGTATACACCCTTTTAGCACTCTGTTGACACAAAAGAGCACTGGCTATAACAGCACCTACAATAAATTGGCGGTTCAGTGGTTAAATTGCAAAAACCGATGAAGTTGACCACCCCAGACCGATTTAAACTTACCACCTTAAACCGGCCCAAATTGACCAGTGCAAACCGGCTCAAATTGACCACCTGATTAGAAGAAAAAAATTCATGCTGTAGAGGTGTCATTAATTATTGAGATTTGATAAATCAAACTTAATAAAAAATGGCAAACAATCCAATCGGCATGAATAAATTACAACACATACTTCGCTTACATACGAAAGGCTTATCCTAAACCCCTTGCAGATTTTACCTATAGCCCAGAACATCCTTTAGAGAATATGGAGGAAGTGAGTTTTTTAAATACTGGCAAAGACCAAAATATTAAAACCTTTAATTGGTTGTTTATGTTCGATAAAACTGAATACAGTTCTAATCAAATAAACCCAAGCTTTTTATTTGAAAATGCCGGCACTTATTCGGTGGCCTTTATCGTAACTAATGATTATCAATGCAAAGACACCCTCATTAAAACCATTACTGTGGCTTCTGATTTTGCGGTGTATGTACCCAATACCTTTTCGCCCAATCAAGACAACAAAAATGAAATCTTTAATGCAGTTACATGGGGTGTAAATAAATATTCTCTGCAAATTTTTAATCGTTGGGGACAAAAGGTATTTGAGAGTAACGACTTAAACAACGGTTGGGATGGTACCTTTAAAGGGCAGGTTTGCCAAAGTGGTGTGTATGGCTAGAAGATTTCTGCAAGCAGTTACGATGGAATACTTAAAGAGTTGACCGGACAGGTGATGGTGTATCGGTAGAATTTAAACTTATGAGCCTTAAATGCCAAATATAAAAACTGAAAATTATAAATTTTCGTTTTTTTATATTATATTAGTTCAATTAGTTTGACGACATACACTTAGCTTGTTTAAAATTTTTATCATTATTTAATTAAGCGAAATTGTTACCTCTACTTTTTTTATAAAATAATTAGAGCTTGTTTTTTACCACTTAATCAACTTCTGTGTTTTTAAATTATTTTTGTTTTGTACTTCAACAAAATAAATACCATTGGCTTGATTACCTAAATTTATATTATGTTTTCCGTTTTCGGTTAAGCCTTGGTAAACCAACATGCCTAATTGATTATAAACTTTTATAATAAATATAGGCGCATCACTTTCAATAATAAATATGCCATCACTTGGGTTGGGGTAAATATTAAAATTAAATTGTTCAGCACTTGAATTATTAATACTTGTGCAGGGCCTTTCGGTAATGCTACCTGTTTTTAAATCATTACATTTTAATTTAAGGAGTCATATTTTTAATATGACCTTTTAGATTATTAATTTTTACAATATCATCCCAAAAGTTCGATAAATCCAACCCATAGGGTTCCAAAGACAGTTTTGTGGTTGATCAAACATTAGTTTTTCAAATCAAGTTTTGTGGTAAAAGTCCCGCCCATAGGGTAGCTGCAAACCGTTATAAGCAACCTCAAAATAAAACTTGACAAGTTAAAAATTAAAATCTATATTCGTTTATGCTTAAAATTGCAATCTATAAATTTCTAACTTTTTTTATTTTCGCCTACGATGCGCTTAATGAGCCACCGCATTTGCATATTGTTAAAGAAAAAGGAAATCGTCAGCGTTCTGCGAAAATTTGGTTAGAAACTTTTAAGGTTGCTGAAACTGGAACACTAAACGAGAAGGAATTAAATCAAGCAATTAGTTTGATTAAAAAGAACCAAATAATACTTATTGACTCATTTAATAAGGTGAAAAATGGCCAAAAAAATAACCACTATAAAATTAAAATAAATGATAGCTACACTTAGAAACGCCAAAATTTGTATCGGAAAATTAAATTTCGATATTGCGGGGAAAATATCACTGAAACTTGAAGATGGTCGTGTGATTATTGTTCCATTAAAATATTTTCCAGACATACAAAAGTTACCGGTTGAAAAAAGAAAAAAATACACAATTGTTGACGACCGTACTGTTCTTTTCTCATATTCTGACTCTGTATATCATTTGGAAGATTTTATGGGCTTAGAAAACAAATGGCGAGAACGATAAGAAAGGTAGCTTATAACAGCGTGCAAGCGCCATAGCCCTGCCCCAGCATATACGGGGCAACACAAGGCTACGATTGCCTGCACGCAAAACGTTAGCAACAATATTATAAAATTACGATAATGAAAATAGACGACTTATTAAATATTAAACCTAATTCTATTGAAGCTCGAAATAAAAAAACGTATTGCTATTCCAAGGAATCAAATTCTTTTACTTTTTATAACAATCAATTTAATGGGGATAGACAATTTAATATCGGTTCTGGAATTCAAAAAGAAGATTTAAAGACAGCTCCAAATGAAATGATAGATGCCATAACTTTTTTACAATCAAACTTACCAAAAGATGCTGTCGTTATAGAAATAGGCGGTAGCAAGCATCAACGAAGAAGTGGCTTTCCATACACCATTTTTGACAATTATTTTCCGCTGGATATTTCTTTATTGAATATGATAGAATACTCCGAGAAGTATGACAAAATAGGATTTGCTTGTGATGCCCAAACACTCCCATTCAAAAATAGCGTGATTGATGCTATATTCACTCACACTTTTTTAGAACATCCACTCAATCGAGATATGGTTGTGAAAGAAATACATCGAGTCTTAAAAGATGGAGGCATTATTATTCATTCGGATGCTTGGCATTGTAGATGGTGGAAACGATTTGGAATTTATGGTGTGAAAAAATGGAGAGATTTGACAATTAAGGAAAGAGGAATATATCTTATTTGTTATTTTACTGAAGCAAAAATTATTCGCTTTCCATTAATTTGTATAAAAAGATTTTTTAAGACATTGTTCCTATCGAAAAAACATCCAAAGGACTTAATCTTTAGGAAATTAAAACCTAATTATGAATTAAAGTTATACTGTGACGAGGATGCAGCAGCCTCAATCGATCCAATTGACTTAATCCGATTTTACGAATCAAGAGGATATGAGTTAGCTGACAAAAAATCATTTCTTCAGAGAATCTTTTTCAATGACACAAATTTGTATCTTATCAAAAGGAAGATTTAATACTGTTGCTAACAGCACATTTGCAATAAGCGGGATTTCTTGCTCCGCAGACAGTTTCGTGGTAGCCGAAAGTTCTGTGCACCGCATCAATATTTGTGTTGAAAATCTCCATCTTCGCCAAGTCCGAAACCGTTTAGTGCAAGCTTAGATGAAGACAGAGCAAAAATAAATAGTAGATAGTAAACAACCTTAATATGAGCCTAGCAAAATCGATGTAATTTTAAATGAGTAACTTTAAGAAAATAATAAAATGAATAAATCACTTTCAATAGTAGTAATCTTTGCAACAACAATTTTTGCTTTCTCAATTTCATCGTGCAAAAAGCATGATCACCATAATGAAGACCATGTTGGACATACAATGCTGAACATCAACTACCCTGCAGCTTATGTGGTAAATGGTGCATCGAACAATTTGACGGTAATCAAACTTTCCGATAACACCGTTTCTGAAAGAATTGGCTTAAACGGAGCGACATTTCCACACCATATTTATATCAACCAAGCAAAAACCAAGTTAGCGGTTGCCATTACCTCTATCGACTTAAGTGGCGGACACGCTGGACATGGTGGAGCAACAGCTGGTTTGAAAGTTCTGATTATAGATGCTATTACTGGAACAATTGATAAGGAAATTTCCCTGCCTAAAATGCCTCATAATGGAATTTTCAATTCTCAAGGTACGGAACTTTGGATTGGACAATTTGACACCATTCAAAGTCAGATTTTGATTTACAAAACATCCGACTGGTCACTACAAAATACGATTAACGTTGGCAAAGGACTATCAGAAGTTACCTTTTCAAACGATGGCTCTATGGCTTTTGCTTGTAATACAATGGACGGAACAGTAACCTTAATTGATGCTAATACGAAAATGATTCAAACCACACTTACAGTCGGTGCAGACCCTGTTGGTGCTTGGAGCGCAAGCAATGGTAAAATGTATGTGGACAACGAAATGAGTCAAACCGTTTCTGAAATTTCTGTGTCAAGTATGACAGTTACAAGTACCATAAATTTGGGGTTCAAACCTGGTTATGTGGCTTACCATACTTCAAGTGGTGAATTATGGGTTTCTAATGCAACTGACGGCAAAGTTGTTTACTATACTTTGGTTGGCGGAGTTTGGACTTTACAAGGCGATATTGTAACTGGTGCTGATGCCCATGCAATAACTTTTAACAGTGATGGAACAAAAGCCTTAGTTACCAATCAAGGTGCAGGAAGTGTTTCAGTTATTGATGTGGCAGCGCATATCGTTTCTAAAACTATTGCAGTAGGGACAAAACCAAACGGGATTGTATTAAAACAATAATTGACAATCATATTAAGAATTGAAAAATAAGTTTTTGATATAAACGCAAGCACCTAACAGCGGTATGGCATAATGGCGGTTGACGTTCTTCGTATAAACATTTTTGCTATATTTGAAATTTTTTGCTCCGCATCAACATTTGTGGTGAAAATCGCCAAGTTCGTCAAGTCACAAAACGTTACATGTAATTGCCGCTCAACACGTTCATAGAATTGTTGATTTTTCATGCAAATTTTAGAAAGAATATTAAACGAAAAAATTCAAAAGTCGGTATTTATATTTTTTACTTAAAAGTTGTTGCGATTGACATCGTGAAAGCATGCCTTCTGAAAATCCAGAGTAAAACGAAGCCTTTCCATTCGACAGTTTGGGATAATAAACTTTTGTTCCCAGAGAGCCTCCGATTAAACCAATAGCACCATCAAATCACCAATAAAGAGATATTTTAGTCTTTCATAATATATTCCAACCCAGAGATCGAAAATACCTAAATAAACACTTAAGTTGTTTCTAACGGATGCCCATATCCGTTTTTCCTTTTTTGTTAAATTTTCATTCGAGCATTTAATTCTGGAGCAATGTTAGGCAAAACTTATATTTATTTTATTATATTGAAATTTTAAATAAATCCAAAACTTGAAATAATCTAAAATCTATGAATTGGGACATAAAAAATAATAAATTGACAAAGTCATTTTCGTTTGAAAATCAAACTCAATTAGCTGATTTTTTTTTAAAAATTGCGAAACATGCAGACCAAACTGGGCATCATCCGGACATCAGTATTTTTAAATGTAGCGAAATGAAGATTGAATTATTTACTCATGATAAAAATGAAATTACAGAATTAGATTATAAATTAGCAAATTACATTGATTCAATCTAAATCACTTTCATCCCAAAAATAAATTTAGTAGCTTGGTTAATATTTAATTCTTAGTTCATTTCCCCTTTCAATATATAAAAAAAATACTCTTAATTGAAGATAAAGTATTTCATTTTTCCTGGCATAATACTTATACCTAATACTAATGGCTTATATTGTTGGAATAATAGTTTAAATTGCTAGTAATATGATTGAGATTCACGAAATTAATGAAGTAAAAAATCAAATTAAATTTGAATTTTATATTAATTTATACTTCGATCATATTACCTGAAACAGCTTTTTTAACAGGTATTTTATTTGCTTTTATAATTTATTTTATATCCAAAAAATTATTTTTTAGTAAAAAGGTTGAAAAAATAGATACAAAAGAGTTGGATATAAATTAGAAATAAAAATCTATTCATAAATTAAACTAAAAAATAATCGTTAAATGAAGGGGTTTTTAATTAATATTAAATAAAAAATAAATAAAATTATGTAAAACAAATTTTTTTTAAAGTAATTAATTTTATTTCTTTAATTCTAATAATAAGTTAATCTTGAAAAATAACTAAAAACAAAATATTTAACGTCAAATTTCAAGAAAGACTAAAATCTTATAATTTGTCCTTCATTCGCTAAATTAAATCCCTTCTCTAAAATTTCCTTTTGGGCTTGACTTTTTTCAATTAATAATGGGTTGGTATGGTTTAAGTGTATGAAGTAGACCTTTGATTTTTCCTTTTTAGAAAGTTTAGAAAACAATTTTATGCTTTCCTCGACAAAAGGATGAGGGATCTCACTCATATCTCTTTTCAATTCTCCGTTTTTATAAAAAGTAGCATCTAAAAAAGCATAATCAACTTTGTGAATAAGTTCAAGTATATTAGTATTCCATCTTTCCCATTTATCAATATCTGGTATAAAAATAAGACTTTTGTCATTTATAATAATTTCATATCCTACTGTTTCTGAAAATTCATCTCTATGTGGAACTAAGTATGTTTTTATTTTTATATTTTTATTCAAGTTAAAAATAGAATCTTCTTTAAGTTTTTTCAAACTAATATTTTCTAATTTCACCAACTGACTCCACGGCCCATTTTCTTCTAAAAAAGATTTCATTTTCGGCATTACAAAAACAGGGGTTTTATTTGTTCCCATAACTTCTCTACCAAAATGAATAAGTCCAGTGTAATGCCCAATATGGGCATGGGTAAGAAGTAGTCCATCTATTTTTTCTGTTCCTGATATACTTTTAAGGAGTTGAATTTGATTTTTTATGTTTGGAGTAGCATCAATAATCCATTGCTGTTTTGTTATAGGATCTATAATTGCCAAGCATGAAGTCATTTTTTGCAATTTAGTATTTTCCAATGCCATTTTGCAACATTCATTTTCACAATTCATCTGAGGGTATCCGGCATCTTGAGCGATCCCCAAAACTACAACAAAAGGAGTTCTTGGAATTTCTTCTTTAGAGGGCTTACATCCTGTTAAACTAATTGTAGACAGAATGAAAAATATTTTTTTCATAACATTTCCTTAAATAAAATATAATAATTAAATACTAATACTGATTAAAATTGACAATTTACAAACGATAAAAGAGTTTTTCCTTATCAAGTTGTATAGGTAATTAATTATTGAATTTTGAAAAATCAAACTTCATTAAATCTTGTCCAATATCCCTTCGAAAATACTTACCCTCATAATTAATTTTTTTTGCACAATCAAAACTTTTATTGACGGTGTCTTTAATAGTATTTCCAAAAGAAGTAACTGCAAAAACTCTACCTCCATTAGTATAAACTTTACCATTAACTAATTTTGTACCAGAATGAAATATTAATGAATCTAAAGAATTATCTATCCCTTCAACTATCTTATCTTTTTTATAGTCTCCGGGGTAACCTCCACTTGCTAAAACCACAGTTGTTGCAATTTCGTTTATAGTTTCGTAATGTTTGGTATTTAAATTTTGATTAGCTACGCCGTTTAATAAATCTAATAAATCAGATTTAATTCTTGGTATCACCACCTCAGTTTCAGGATCGCCCATTCTGCAATTATACTCAATAACTGAGGGTTCACCATCACAGTTCATTAAACCAATAAAAATAAATCCACGATAATCAATTCTATCATTAATCAAACCGTTGATAGTTGGAATAATAATTTTTTCTTCAACTTTTTTTATAAATTTTTCATCAGCAAATGGAACAGGGCTTACTGCACCCATTCCACCAGTATTTAAACCAGTATCTCCTTCTCCAATTCTTTTATAGTCTTTAGCTGGTGGTAGTATCTTATATGATTTTCCGTCGGTTAAAACAAAAACAGATAATTCTATTCCAAATAAAAATTCTTCAATTACAACTTTACTTCCTGCCGAGCCAAATTTTGAATTAATTAAAATATTGGTTAGTTCATCTTTCGCTTCATGAATATTTTGAATAATAAGTACTCCTTTTCCTGCAGCTAATCCATCTGCTTTTAATACGAAAGGCGCTTGTAAAGTATCTAAAAAGTTAAATCCTTCCTGTAAACTTTCTTTAGTAAATGTGCCGTAACGTGCTGTCGGGATTCCATTTTTTTTCATAAAAGCCTTACTGAATTCTTTACTGCCTTCTAATTGAGCGCCATCTTTTTTAGGTCCAATAACGGGTATATCTTTTAAAATATCATCTTGTAAAAAAAAATCGTGTATTCCATTTACTAATGGATCTTCAGGACCTACCAAAACTAGATTAATATCTTTTTCCCAAACTAAATTTTTTATAGCTTCAAAATCTATTAAAGAAATTGCTACATTAATTCCGCAATTTGCAGTTCCAGCATTTCCTGGAGCAATATATAAATTTTGTAGTAATTTACTTTGTGAAATTTTCCATGCAAAAGCATGCTCTCGTCCTCCAGAACCTAAAATTAAAACATTCATAAATAAATATTATGAATATAATAATAAAATACAATGTCAGTTTTAAAATATTATTTTGCAAATTGTTTTTTAAAAGATTTAAAACAAAAATCATTTTTTGTTAATATAAAATTATAACCTGAACTAAAATAGCATTGATTATTTAAATTGTTTTGAAGAATTAATAAACAATCCATTAGTAATATATTTTATGATTTGCTGAGCAATGAAGATAAAATATATTGTAATTTTAAACGTTATTAATTAAGTGAAAAAAAACTTTTTCATACTAATTTTTTTCGTGATTAGGCTTTATTCCCAGGTTAATCCACCCGACTTTCGATGCATAGAAATTCTACCGAATGGGGATACTAAATTAACTTGGATTCCAATAAATATCTCTATTAATTCTTTTTTTTCCTATGAAATATGGCGAGCAACCTCCAAAAATGGCCCCTATACTTTAAAAGGAACAGTAAATTCATTTAGTACTACTAATTTTATTGATATAGGTTCGCCTTCATCAAATTTAAGTCTATATTATTATATATTAACAAAATATAATACGGGCGGAACCCAATCCTCTATTAATTCTGACACTTTAAAAACTATTTTTTTAAATTTAATTAGCATTCCTGGGGCTTTAGATTTAAAATTAAATTATAACAATATTCATCAACCAAAATTAGTCTCAACTGCCAGTTTATTTACGATATATAAAGAATATCCATCAGGAACATGGAGTATTTTGGGTAACACATCAAATTTAAATTATGCCGATACCATAAGCGTTTGTAGTTCCACTATCAATTATCAAATCAAATTAAATGATAATAGTGGATGTTTTTCAACATCAGCTATTTTGGGTGGATATTACTATGATACTTTTGCCCCTGATTCGGTTCAAATTGATTCTATTAGTGTTTTACCTAATGGAAATACAACTATCGCATGGAAAATTCCCAGACAAAATGATATTGTAAAATATCAAATTTATTTATTTAATGGCACAGCACAAACCCTTGCAATTACTCCTGGAAGACAAACTAAATCATATACCTATTCTATTAATGCTGCAGAAAATAATACGGTATCACTATTTGTTGCAGCAATAGATAGCTGCAATAACCTAGGAGGTTTTGATAAAAGACCAGTAAGCTTGTTTTTAAAAATAAAATATGATCATTGCGCCTATCAAACTTCATTAAATTGGAACGAATATATTAATTTACAAAATGGATTATTAGAATACCGAATTTATTATTCAGAAAATGGATCAGTGTTTACTCAAATAGCAAGTACTCAACAAACTAGTTATATTCATAAATATCCAACACCAGGAAAAAATCTATGTTATTTTATTCGGGTAATTAATAAAACTAAAAATATTACTTCAACTTCAAATAAAGTTTGTTTTTTTTCAACACAAACTCCCTCTTCAAACTATGTTTATATTAAAACAGCCAGTGTTTTAAGTGGTCTAAAAATAAAATTAAATATACTTGTTGATAGCTCTAAAACTATTAATGGGCTAACTATTTTAAGGTCAAATAATGGAATTAACTATTCCAATGTTGGTTTTATAAATTATAATGGTAAGAGCAATTATAGTTTTATTGATGAATCTGCTTTTACCAAAATACAAAATTATTTCTACAAAGTTTTAGTAAAAGATAGCTGTGGAAATAACAGAATTACGAGTAATCCAGTTAAAACTATGCTATTGAATGTTGAAGATGATATTGATAATTTATTTGTAAAACATTTAAGTTGGATTAATTATGAAGGTTTTTTAGGAGGCATAGGTGGCTATAAAATATATCGTTTAGATAATTACTATTTAAATCCAACAGAAATTGGCTTTACAAATTTTGAAACAACAAGTTTTACTGATACTTTAGATGAAATCGCCCCTAATGGTTCTAAAATAGAATATGTAGTAGAATGTATAGAAAATACTTTAAATACCTATGGAATAAGAAGTAGTAGTTTTTCTAATAGCATTGATGTTTATATGGAAGCTAAACTTTTTGTGCCAAATGCCTTTATGCCAAACGGTATTAATAAAACTTGGCGGCCAATATCTTTTTTTGTAGATAAATTAGAATATGAAGTAAATGTATTTAGTCGATGGGGAGAACTTGTATTTCGTAGCAACGATGATACTGAAGAGTGGGATGGAAAAAACTGTTTACCTGGAATATATATTTATGTAATTAATTATAAAAACTCGAAAGGCAAAACCCAACAAACCAGTGGCAAAGTTTCGTTGATAAAATAAGTTTAAAAATTAGAAGTTTAAAACTTTTTTTTTTTCAATTAATACTGAATTTGATAAATTGTAATTTAGAACTTACAAATGAGGCTAATTTGTGTATTTTTAATTTGTGTGAGTTTTGGTTTTGGGCAAAAAAAATTAAAACCTAAATCTACACGTATTTTATTTGTATTTGATGCAAGCAAAAGCATGAAAACTGAATACAATGGAGTTACTCGAATAGAAGGCGCAAAAAAATTATTTTATAAATTTATTGATAGTTTAAGTAAAGATAAAACTTATCAATTTGCACTACGCGTTTACGGACAAACGACAAAGTATCCTCCAGGCGATTGTAAAGACAGTAAATTAATTGTTCCATTTATGCCTAACAATATCAACTTAATTAAGCAAAAAGTAAGCGAAGCTAAGCCAACTGGAATAACCCCCATCGAGCATTCTCTTACGGAAGCGGCAAATGATTTTAAAGAAAATGGCACGAATAATATTGTAATTATTATTACTGATGGAATTGAAGAATGTGGCGGAGACCCTTGTAAAGCCAGACAAAAATTAACTGAAAAGGGAATTCATTTTAAACCATTTATTATCGGAATTGGCTTAAGTATAGAACAAATAAAAACTTTTGAATGCGTAGGTGATTTTTATGATATTGAAAACACCAATACACTTTCAGATATTTCTAATATTATTCAACAACAATTATTAAATAAAACAAGTAGTCAAGTTAATTTGTTAGACCATAAAACCCAGCCATCGGAAACAAATGTAAATCTTACATTTTACGATGTAAAAAAAAATGAATATAAATATAATTACATTCATACTTTAAATTATCAAAACAATCCAGATACATTATATATAGAAAATGAACCAACTTATAAAGTTATTGCAAATACAATTCCGCCATCAGAAAGTAAGGAAATTAAACTATCAATAGGCAAACATACAATTATACCTATTGACGCGCCACAAGGTTTATTAAAAATTTCAAGAAATCAAGGTGTTTATAATTTTAATGAAAAAGTTAAATGTATTATTCGAAAATCAAACGAAATGAATACAATAAACATTCAACCTATAAATACTACAGAAAAATATATTATCGGTAGTTACGATCTTGAAATTTTAACTTTACCACGCATATTAATCAATCTTAATATTATAGAGCCAACCAAAACAAAAATCATTACAATACCTAGTGCAGGCCTTTTACAAGTTAAATCTATAGAAACAGGAGACGGAAGTATATTATTAAAACGTGATGATAAATTAGAATGGGTTTGTAATTTAGGTACTCAAACTATTCAAACTTTTTATTTGCAACCTGGAAATTACATTGCGGTATGGAGAGCAAAAGCCCTAAAAGGAAGCATTTATTCTATAGAAAAAAGATTCACTATATCTTCTGATAGCCAAACAACAATCGAATTTTATAAGTAGCAAAATTATATTAATCAGATATTAAAATTAATTACAAAAAAATAATTTTTTATAAAATAGATATATTATTTTTAACTTATTATATATTATTAATTATTAAAATGTTTTACCTTAAAAATCCCCGATAAATTACCGGGGATTTTTTATTAATTATTATTTGATTGAATCAAACCACTATTGTTTAATTATACTACCTCTATAAACAGATTGATTATTTTCTATTACATTGATAAAATAAATTCCTTTATCAAATAAATTAAGATCAATTTTATTAATCAATTCTGATTTTTGCGTTTTTATGATTTGTCCTAAACTATTTGTAATGGTTATGTTACTATTGTCTTTGCTATTTAGTTCAATGGTAAACTCTCCTTGATTTGGGTTAGGATAAATTTTTATTCCGTTTTCTTTACT
>SXGQ01814527.1_pt1 | contig 23358 bp, 34 predicted proteins | sample 3178371 | NCBI WGS metagenome assembly SXGQ01 (sample SAMN11356859, study PRJNA531348) | freshwater metagenome | isolation source: freshwater sample F1-20 | place: China: Fuxian Lake, Yuxi | collected 2017-12-25 | reverse complement strand
CTACGCCATTCGGCGGGCAACCGGCACAGCAGCCAGCTACGCCATTCGGTGGGCAACCGGCTCCGGCAGCTACGCCATTCGGCGGGCAACCGGCACAGCAGCCAGCTACGCCATTCGGTGGGCAACCGGCTCCGGCAGCTACGCCATTCGGCGGGCAACCGGCGCAGCAGCCAGCTACGCCATTCGGTGGGCAACCGGCTCCGGCAGCTACGCCATTCGGCGGTCAACCCACGCAACCGGCCACGCCATTCGGTGGGCAACCGGCTCCGGCAGCTACGCCATTCGGCGGGCAACCCCCGCAATCGACCACGCCATTCGGCGGGCAACCGGCACAGCAGCCAGCTACGCCATTCGGTGGGCAACCGGCACAGCAGCCAGCTACGCCATTCGGCGGTCAACCGGCTCCGTCGGCGCCTCCATTCGGAAATACATCCACACCAGCAGATGAAATTCCGATGGTCTGGTACCAAGTGGGCGCCAAGTCGAAGGGCGGCGCAATTCAGGGCGAGTTCTCGGCGGCGCAAGTCGATGAGATGGCGCACCATATTGCAGACTTGTTTGTGTTGGACAAAAAAGCCAATGCGTGGGTCGTCTACGCTCAGTGGAAACAAGGTCAAACAGGTAGTGTATCCGTTCAACCGGTTACAAGTGTGGAGCAGGCAGTGCTGTCACAGCCTGTAGACACACAACCTGCACAGACTGCAAAGCCGACATCCACATGGACTGAAGCAGACGAGGCCTTGCTTCGGAAGATGAAAGAGGAGCTTGAAGCGCCGAACTCCACCTGCGCCGCGGACATGAAGTTTATGGCGGATTTCGTCAGGCTGAGCGGTCAACGTACTGCGGCCGGAGTGCAGTAACAAAATCGACAGAGCACGGCGGGAGACGTAACCGCCGTGCTCTTGTCCTATTTATCCACACCTATTTATGGCACGAAAGAAGAGACCAAAAGAACCAGAAAAAGACGCTGCAGCAACGCAGCGCGCATTGATGATTCCAGGACAGGTCCTGGACTTATACAACGACGAGGGAAGTTTCACAGTTGATGCGATGAACGCAGCCAAGCAGGTTCTTGCTGCGCGAAAACTACGAAACGTAGAAACGTTTGGCGTTTACTCTGATCAGGTGAATAACGCGCCGATGCATGGATTTGAATCGCCGATATTTCAACACCTTTTCGGCGCGTCGGCAATACCGGCCCGCACGCTCGGGCTGATTATCGGCGACAAAGTCACAGCGAAGACCACGATGGCGCTGACACTGGCAGGACAGATAATGGGTAATGTCCCATCCATGCTGTTTTATTACGCCTGCGGTATATTGCCGCCACCTGACGAGGAATACGTCAAACGGTGTCTGTCTACGGACAAGAAGCTTGCCGAGAACATGTTCAACAAAGCAACTGTTCTATCGAGAGTGCACAGTCTGGACCAATGGGCGGAAACGCTGCAGACGCATATCCAAACGACCCGCGGCGTCGGTACAAAAGTCGCGTCAAGGGTGCGCAGCTTACCGATCAATCAACCGATTATCGTGGTTGTAGACAACTGGACCAGTCTGGCTTCGCCAACGGAGGCTACCGGCATTCAGGTGTATGCACACAACATGGAACCGAAGTCTCTGGAGGATCGACGCAAAACAGACATCCTTGCCGCGGGGGCAAACTTCGAGCACTCCAAACACGCACATCGAGTCGCACGAATGCTCGGACCGTTGTTACACGACTACAATGTGACCATGATTATGACGATGGCACAGCGTCCGGAAGTCGAATTTGAGATGTCATACGGTCCGAGAAAATCGAAGCTAGAAAAGGCACTGCACAACGACAACACACTGGGTGGTAATGGTTTTTCCGACATCGCAGCGTGGCAGATGATCTGCGCCGTAGACGGCGACCCCCGCCCATCGATCATTGTTCCCGGGATGTTGAAACAAACTATCCACACCAGGATGTTCTCCGGACCACACGGTTGTGGTGGACGTAGAATGAAGTTCGAGTGCTACGACCAATATCCATGGGACACATCAGAATATCAGTCACCGCCGTTGAACGGTGCCAGGTTCTTTTTGGAGCTGGCCGCAGGAACCGGACATCTCGGGGAAATCACGACAGACCCAAAGACAGAAAACGTGTCGTGTAACCTGTTGCGACAAGTCGACGTGAGCCCGGAGATGCTGTTGTTTCATTTGCGGTATAATCATGCAGTGCTGTTCAACAAAATATGCACTGATCTGCGAATTCACGGGTATGTTGGAGGACAATAAAGTTTTAGTCGAAACAGAAGAACAGGGCGTATTTAATAGCAAGGTAGTGCGGATATCTTGGCAAGGCGTGTTTGAAATCGTCGTCGACAGATATCAGATGTACGTTGAAAAAGGCGTAATTCTCACATCAGAAACATCAGTCGACATGTTCAAGAAAGCTATTGAATTAGCCGATCAAAGAAAGCGCGAAATATCTGCGATAAATCAATGAAAACAGGAATTCAACTAATTGAACAGGAACGCTTGCGTCAAATCACACAAGAAGGATGGACGGCAGAGCACGACGACCGACACACTTCAGGTGAATTGTCCATGGCTGCCATGTGTTACGCGGCCTACGTAGGAAACACGCTTCATCCAGATACTCAAGGAGACGGAGACTGGGATATAAAACCCCCAGAATGGTGGCCTTGGGATGGAAGTTGGTGGAAACCAAAATTGGATCCAGTAGACAATTTGGTCAAAGCTGGAGCTTTAATCGCGGCTGAAATAGACCGACTGTTACGTGAACGAACATGACCCAATCGCGACATGAAATCTGACGACTACATCGGGGTGCAACACAACGGTGTTCAAGGAAGATCGTTCGTTGAATTCGACAGCATAGGATCTCAGGTCATACCTGTATTGTCGGAATTGAACGGCAAACCGTGGGACGATTATGCTCTAGGATTCTTGCATGCCTTGAGACCGTCACATATACGCGTGACTACAGACGGTATTCAGTTGTCATGGATGCTTTGGAGGGTCACTGTTTACGTAGATAAATCTATGATTATTAAGCGCATTGAGCAGGAAGTATCTGTCGGATTACCAGACGGATGTATATCTGGCGCGGCTCTTCTATCAACCATACGGCATGGTAAAGAGTCAGAGTTGACAAAATGGCATAACACAGAGGGTAACACCGTAGTCGTCGGTGGCGGAAGCAGATGCAAAGTATTCAAAATTCTACCTGACGGTTCGACAATACTACAACCAGATAAACGAGCATGACCAGTAAACTTAAAGCCTCACTCGAGGGAGTCATCGAAAGATGGCTTAACAGAATCGCGAATGACATCGACAGGCCTGATTCGTTTATAGCGGAAAATCTACACGTGAGGATGGCTGAAGCGGCAGCAGCTGTGTTTGACGCATCGCACGAGGCACAGGTATTCGCCAAACAACAAGAATGAAACAGACGCCTGGCTTAAATGAAACGACCTCCTATTGGGATATGTTGCGAGCCTAGATGTAAAAACAGGACAGAACGCAATAATCCCGGGTCTAAGACGTTCAGGAAAAAATGCCCAAAACACCGTTCGAGAGAGTTCAAGGCAAAGAACCCAATACGCTATTATTACAATCTGGCGCGTCAAAGGGCAAAAGCACGGGGCATAGCCTGGCGACTGTCGTTCGAGTTTTACCAGGCGATGGTCACGGACAGCGGTTGGGACGAAACAAGACGTGGACGCAATGTAATGGATCTCTCCATCGACAGAATCGACTCCAAACGCGGATACGAGGAGGGAAACGTTAGGGTCATTACGATCGGTGAAAACGCAGCGCGAGGCGACACCGATATCTCATGGATAAACCACTATGGACCATATTCAAAAACTTTTACCGACGAGCGAGACTCGTCAGGTGAAGACTCCGATAATGCCGGGAACTATCCCGACGACGAAGTTACTGCCACCGACGAGCCTTTCTAACATGTTGAGTAGAGATGAGCTTCTGCAAGTGCAGGACTTGTTCAAAACCAAGTATCTGTCAGACGCCGCTTACTGCCGAGCCGTTCAGACATTGCGACGAACAACAGTGAGGCAAGAAAACGAGACGTTCGCAGAATACACAAGCAGGCTGATGACCAACGAGCGAGAGCATGGGATTGAGTGTGCATTACCGCTGGATCGTGTGAACGTGTCTGACAGCCACATACCGGTCAGGGACATCGCTCACTGCTATGTTAACGGAAGCGCAAACAGGGTCCGTAAAAAACTGGTAGATCTGGTCGAACGTATGCGGTCGTTCTCTACTGTGCTCACATTTGATACCGCCGGCAGTGCAGGTATGGATCTGTTCTTCCTAGAACTAGGACAGGTCGTTCATCCAAGATGCAGCTATCTCAGCCTATGGATGGAATCACACAACACACATCTCAACATCATTAACGCAGCCGACATCCTGTCCCGGTGACAGTAGTAATTCAATCGTCTCTGATTTTCATCAGAAGCAATGGAAAGAAAGCAGGGTTTTCCTGTCACATACATCCAACCGAAGAATTTCACGACGGACTAACGGAGAGCGGGTTACCGGATATAAACGTTCCAGAGAACAGGAAATACATACTCGATCGGAATGATCTCTGGTTTGATGTGTCTGGAAGTGTATTTCCAAAACAATGTCTCGTGTTTGCGGTCAAAAGGACGGATCCGTCCTGGATAGGGCTGCGGGCATTTAAACTGAAAGGTGGAGTTTTTGTTCGGGCGGACCTGGACATTCTACCATACACAGAACCTTTAATGAATATCGCAAAGGACAGACTATCATGGTTTCGGCACGATACGGAATAGCCGGGTGCGCGCTATTGTCGACGTCGGTCGACCACGAGCTGAGTTACGAAAAACAGGCCGACAGCTTGTTTCTACATTCATGGCTGCAGCCGATCGAATCGAGTTACGTGGTTACCGTTCAGATGGCCGTATACAAGATCGATTCCGGTGAAATCGTACACGACACGACACCTATACGATTTCGCGTAGCCGACGGAAGCCTAGTCGAGCACGTCGACTTGCTAGATGAGTCAGTCGAGGATGCAGCCTCGCTGGCAGGCGAAATAGCACAGCGAGGTGGTGTGTTTGAGGAGTTTCTATGGCCAGCAATGACTCCCGGGTTTTTACATCCCCTTGAGCATAGAAATACGCGACCTGTATTTCTGGGATGGGTGAATTCCATGGGGGTTACCCGTCAGGACCCAGTGAGCGTGTTGTTGTCAGGTACGTTTCCGACCGCGGAGGCTCGTTACGGATTGACGCTTCGAAAAATGCGGGCATACATCAACCAGCCGGAAAATAGAAAGACGAGATTTCTGCAGAGTCTGATCGACTTCCACAGATACATCATGAAGACACAATGAATTCACCTTACACATTCAGACCAGCCGACCCGACACAGAGATACCCGGGTCGAGGTACAAGAAACGACTCAGCGGCGTTATTGCGAGGGTTACAGAGGCTGCCCGAAGCATTGCGCGTGCAAGGATTCAGCTCGTTGCGGGAAGGACAGGAATCAATTGTACAGCATGGTCTGATGTATAGGGATACGATCGGTATCCTGCCTACGGGTCAGGGTAAAAGTGCGTGTTATATCACGCCTGCTCTGTGCCACGACATGCGGGTGCTGATATTCTCGCCGCTGACTGCCCTTATTGCGGACCAGAACCAAAAGCTGGTGAGGCTTGGTCTTAAATCCGGGGCGCTTACTGGACTGCAGTCTCAAAGTATCAACGCGATGGTTCTGGAAGCATGGCGGTCAGGTGACCTGCAGTTCATGTTCTCTGCGCCGGAGCGCATCGACTCCCCGGCGTTTGCCGAAGCCCTACATCAAATGCGCCCCGATATGATTGTGATCGACGAAGCACACGTAGTGAGTAGCTGGAGCGATAACTTCCGAAAAGACTACAAATACATCGGTGATGTAGTCAGAACGCTGGCACCTCGTATGGTGCTTGCGTTGACGGCAACATGTCCTCCACAAGTCGAGGAAGATATTCGGCGCGTGTTCTGTTTGTCGGATGCTGCGAGATTGCGTTTCTACCCAAGACGCAAGAATCTGATTCTACAACCAAGAGTCACGAGCACCGAAGACGGCGACATCATCAACTTCGCACGGGAGCAGATGGAGAAAGGACAGACACTCATGTATTGCGGTTCCATCCTGCATGCCGAGACTATGACCGGTCTGCTGCAGGCGTCATGCATAGGGCGCCGCGTGGATCTGTTTCACGGACAGCTGAAAGACATCGAGAAGAAAGCGGCGATGGACGGGTTTATGTCAGGACATACAAACCTGATGGTCTGTACAAACGCTTTCGGTATGGGTATCGACAAGGCCGATGTAAGAGGAGTGATTCACTACGACATTCCTGGAAGCATCGAGAATCTGTCACAGGAAATAGGGCGCGCTGGGCGTGATGGAAAAGAGTCAATCTGCACGACGTTCATGCGACCAAAGAGCGTACAGCTGCAGCGGTTTTTTATCGCGACCAATTACGCCGATCGTCACGAAACCAGAAAAGTATACAACTTCCTGAAAGCCCAATGCGCCGCTGAGAAAGACGGCGTGTATTTCGCCACGCAGAAAGATGTGCAGAAGGGAGCGCGTGTCAACGGAGTGGAAGCTTCGTTGAATTTGTTGTATGGGGAGAGGCTCGTGCAGCATGAGGTGGGACTCAATCGTCCCAAACTCCGAATAAAGAACGCGACCAACGAGCCCGGTTTTCAGGGGTTCATGAATGCAATAATGCGAAACGGTGTCATGCTCGAAGGCGAATACCATTTCGACATGGAGGAAGTGGCGAACACTTTAGGTGTTTCGTCTGCTACGGTCAGAAATCGAATTAAGCTGTTCGAGAAATCAGAACTCGTGACATATACCCCGTCGGCACGCGGCACCAAGTTCTCGATTATTCCAGACGGAGACGTAGACAGTATCGATTTCACCAGAATCGAAGAAGCCAAAGTCGCCGCTACGAAAAAGCTGGAACAGGTGATCTCCTATTGCTATTTGAGAGGGAGCGATGAGTGCCATTCGTTTATCGAACAGTGTCTAGGAGTTCATGAATAAGTATCCGGCAGTACCGCTGAGCGCGGTGATTCAAAAAGTCGCAGGATTGGACACGGTGTCGCAGGAGACTGTCGAACATCTCAGCGAGATCATATCACGCCCAGTTGTCAAACCTCCCGGCGGTATATTGCAGGAGATAACTTGTTGTAACTGCAGTCGAACAATAAAGCCGACTGAATGGGAAATACGACGTACTCCGGTAACAAATCTGGACTACGTATATGCGTTGCATAAGACCAGGGAGTGTCGTGGTGTCCTGGAATCACGAGCAGCAGTAGTCGTCTGCTGCAATTGCAGAAGCATGCTTCTGATCGACGTTACAGACGCAAGAGCCGTGGACGGATTTAAGATGCATCCGAAAAGTGTTTACCACATTCTACGTTGTGCGTATTGTGACCCACAGCTCACGCAGATTACAGTCGTCGAGCAACTAATTGCATCCAAAAAACGAAAAACACTATGAGCCAATTATCAGAACAATCAGAAATGCCCCTACCCACAGAACAACCGACCCTACCGGCCGGCGTAACTACAAAGGCATCCAGCGAAAACGTGATCGTCAAAGACGTGGCGGCGCCGAACAGCCGACTGCAGATGATTCTGCGATTCGAAGGTCGCGACCCGTTACAGAACACGGTGTCATTTGTGGACGCCAACTACGACGTCGTTACAATGCCGGCAACTCAATACGTCACCTACTTCGTTGGCGGCAGTAGCGGTATTGATACGAATTCTCCGCTCGGACGAGGACACGACAACTCGCGATTCATTCTGCAGATCGAGAAGATCAACGGAATTGAAACCGTCACGGCCTTCCACTCGTATGTGTCGGTAGGCGAAAACATCGATCTGACAATGGCGTCCGATCTTCATCGCAGTGCGGAGTTCGTGGTGGAGATGCCATACCTCCGCGGAGCCTACAAGCTGCCATGGTTTCACATCAAGGCTTGGCCCATTGCGAAGACCAGCAATTCGCCGGAAGTGCCGATGAGGTTGATCTCAAGTCTGGTGAAACTGGCGCAGATCGACAAGAACCTCGTGTTCGAAGGTATCGGCGAAGTCACTTCGCTGGACGCCGGCTACGCCAGATTCACTCTGGACTCGTCCCGACTGACGCTTAATGGAGACATGCCGTCGCCGCAGGCGATCGGACAGATGCCGACTCCGAAGTAGTCACATCCGTATACAAATATGGAGCGGCGAGGGCTGTAAATCCTCGCCGCTCCTAGTGTACGAATGAAAGGATACATCAACATTCAGAGAACAGTGTGGTGTGGGCTGTGTGTAAGATGGGATCAGCATAGCGCACCAGTCTTGAAGGATTTTATCGATACCATAAAACGCGGAGGTTGGAAGAGGACAAGGAAACACGGATGGGTATGCCCGGATTGCAGTAAGACAATGGAGTCTACTAATGGTTACGCCGTTGACTAGTGCGTCAGGAGAACCTATTGTTGTCGTCGCCAACGATACTCCAGTAGCGCGGAGACGAATACCGCAAGACGACCATGGCCAAAGAACTAAAAAGAGAAGGAAACGTAATCCACCTCGACAACGGTGAGACGCTTTACGACCCAACTGATTTTGCCAGTACTCGTCGGTCCATATTCGACACAGCCAAGACGACTCTTGGAAATGCGCTGAGTGTAACCAAAGGCGCATACAAGATCAGTGTCGAGAATCTGGCCTACGACAAGGAGGACGATTTCAGCATCATCGATGAGAGGAAAGCGTTGCTGAACGGGAACATGCTGGGGCGACGCCTGCGCGGAAACGTCGTATTGAGCAAAGACGACGTTCCGATCGAAACAAAGACAGTGACACTGATGAACGTCCCTTATCTTACGGACCGGGGAACGTTCATTCACGGGGGGAATGACTACGGACGTGTGTCGCAGTTCCGCCTACAGCCCGGGGCCTACTCACGTGTGAAAGCTTCCGGCGATCTGGAAGTACAGATCAACCCACGGACAGGTTCCGGGCGATCCATGAAACTCGAGTTCAATCCGGAATCGGCGAATTACTATCTGCATGCGGGTGGTCGAAAGATTCATGCTTATTCCCTGTTCAAAGCTTTGGGTAAATCCGATTCTGACCTGGTGTCGCAATGGGGGGATGATGTCACCAAAGCCAATGCATCCAACGCGGATTCCAGAGCATTAAGTTCCGCGTATGAAATTCTGGTCAGAGCCGGGAACAAAGTAAAAGACCCGACAGAGGCGCAAATGCGCGAAGCAGTTGCGGCTGCGCTCAACTCATCACTTCTGCACAAGGATGTTGTGGCTACGACTCTTCCGGAGCTGGCTGGGGGAGTCATGAAAACTGCGTATCTACGGGAGATACGGGAAAATCACCGATTGATACGTCAGACCCCATTTGAACCTGACTTCGAAGCCGTAAAGCTGGCGATGGAAGATTTCAGTCCGGATTTGAACGCAGACGACATGCAGCCGGCGCACGAAGCGATATACGCAAGAACACGACCGCAACTTGCCTCGATGCGGGCGTGGCCATCCGAGTGGATGGGCGAGAATCAACTTGGATGGATCGACTGGTATCAGAAATACGCCAATGGGATCAGGACAGCAGACGATGAACGACAGAAGCGACGCTGGCAGTTGTTCAAAGCGAGACACGGCGCGCTCTTTCGAAAGAAGCCGACACCCAAGGCGGCATTTGCACTGCGATACTGGGCTATCGACCCGCTCAAACTGCTGTCCGATCAACCGCAGGCTCAGGCGAAACTCAAACTGGAAATGGACAGCTACGAGCAAGAGCAGACGCGCAAATTCGAAGAACAGAAAAGACTATGGCAATACCCAAATCCGTAATCGATCACATTCGACAGCGCAGGGCAGTGGCGAATGAGCCGATCATACAGACGGCGAAACCAGACACACGCGACGACGAATACATTCCGCTCGGACTGGACGGACTGCTCGCCGCGTCATCCAAACTATTGCACATCAACCGCGGACTAGCGGAGCCTGATGATCGGGATGGGTATCAGTTTAAGCGACTGATGCGTCCTGACACGCACCTGGCCGAGAGAATAAACCTCGACGCAGGTAAAATCAGGAACAACCTGATCTGGCGGGTAACCAGAGACGGGAATCTGAACAGCATTAAACCCGGTGCATTCGATTCATACACGACGGGACTTTTGATTGGCACATCCGATGAGCCAAATCAATTGTCGGCTCCGCTGGAGGAAACGAATCCAATGCATTTGCTCGAGAACGCCAATAGAGCGGTAATGATGGGACAGGGAGGTATTAGTTCTTCGGACCAGATTACGTCGGATGCGCAGGCAATTAACGGGACGCAGTTCGGATTCATAGATCCAATTGCCGGTCCCGAGAGTGAACGTGCAGGTGTTGATGTCAGATTTGCCAAAGGGGTCAGGTTTTCCAATACAGGTCGAATCTATCAACAGTTTCGTAATGCGCGAACCAATGAAGTAGAGTGGGTGGACGCAGAGACTATGAGCAAAAAAGTGCTGGCAATGCCTGACTGACAATTGTATCGTCGAATCTCATATGAACAACAAAACTCAGATCAAAGCATTCGCCTCTACGCTTATCGCGGGAGGATTCAGTGAAGCTGCCACCAAGAAAGCGACCAAACGTTACTCGGACGGACTGTCCGCACACCGCGCACGGGTCGACAACTACAAGAAAGAATTCGTCGAAGCCGGCAAAAAATGACCAGAGCGTCCGTTACGATCACATCGGAACGGCTGGCAAAGTTGCGTGAAGTAATCGAAAGGGCCACCGAGCAACGACGCGGTGGCGTGTCTGATCTAGCAAGGGAACTGAACGTATCCAGAGCGACTATTCATCGCTGGAAGAACTCGGGTTCTAACTTCCGGGTAAACAGACGCACGCTCGGACGTTTGTGTAAGGTCGCCGGAACGAATAGTCGATTGTTCACGCAGAGCCGACCAGCTACGCCGAATGTACGCCAGATTAAGGCAACGACCCGCTATAAAGCAATCGCACCATACGTCCATGGACGTAATGCGCCGCGACAACTGGATGCCCTTGCCATGCTCATATACTGGGCCGTGGCGGAGCGTTATCCGGTGGTCAGCCTTATGTGCAGTTTACCGTGGTCGAGAATCGGCGTTATACACGGTCGAAAAATGTTCATCTGCAGTTTATTCAGAACGTGCAACGGGCTGAATTTTGCAATAGGAGTCAGCAATAATTTCGACATCGCGACCAGTGAGGTTCTTCCGACGTCGTCCGGAGGTATATCGAATAAAAACGTCGCAGACGTTGTAAAAGAATTCCACAACGTGATCCAACACATGGACCACGCAAGTCACTTTGCCAAACAGACACAAGCACTCTAATGGCTGACAGTATCGGAGCAATGCTCCCACCATCAGTTGATCCGAATAACAATCCGGTCGACGTAAGAAGCGTCATACAAGCTTCCAAGAAACAAGCAACCATCCCGGACTTACACAATGAACAACCGGCGGTTTTTAAACCAGGACATGCAACCGTGTTAAGCCAGGTCGGAGATACGGCAGCTGCGGTAGGTCTTCAGCATTTGCAAAAAGCCGATGTGGTCGTCGCTGTAAACAAGAAGATGGAGGTGAAGGCAGAGCTTCGGTTTATGGACGTATCCATAAACGAGGACTGCATTGTGCTCATAATGCCTACGCTACCGGTGTCCCTGCCGATGTCGACAAAGGCCTCGATTACAATCCACGGCGAGACCTACAGGATTGCGTGGATGTTGTTACGAGGGGACTTCACGTGCAGTCGCAGTGGAGTAAAGTGGGTAACGCTGTCTCTACCTCGCGTCTCGTAATTTGCTTGCCCACGAAGTTGTGGTGCGGTAGGGTCGGTGTATGAGAATAAAGACCGCAGTCATGGACCAAGACGCGCCAGAGTCTGAGGAAGATCAGCCTCCTTCGGAGAAGCCGGCTGTTCCTACGCCGCAAGTAGAGGAAAAACCAGAGACCAACTCCGAAGGCTAAAATGCGCAACCCATACGGTTCAGGCAGATTTGCCAATCCGTTCTTTACGGAATCAACGGATTTAATACCGACAGGTATCAACACGTCGGTATGGGATCTTGCCGGCTACCTATGGACATTGAACAGACAGTATGCCGCCGCCATGTCATCGGTGGGCACCTACTTTCTGACGGACATCGAGTTTGTCAACACTTCGAAGACCGGAGACGAGGGAGAGCAAAGATGGCTGCGCGAGTATTTGCACGACCACGTTCAATTCTTTTCACATCACGGAAAGAAAGTCTCCGACGAGTGGGCGTGTTTCGATAATTCAATCACGCAACCTTTGCATCCGTTCAGGCGGGTGCTTGTCGACACTCGTCACGGCTATTCCGAGTGGTCGATTAACCAACTAAAACAACTGGGCGAAGTAAAGTTCATCCCGGAGAGGATGATGTATGAAGTCTGTGATCCTCGAACGGCTTCCTACGCCACGGCAAAGCGCAGTCGCATTCAGTTGCCGTTCTCGGATACGTACACCAACAACGAGGACGATTTAAAATTCACGACACTCGATATACGCGACATGTATTGCGACGTCTCGCTTGGGTATCGCAATGAGCGTATTCGTCGTCTGTTCCCTTCGGATCATACGGCCGCTATTCGTCGCGGAGACCCATTCTTTGTATCGGACCTTCCAAAGGTTCTGATTCAGGGCAGTCTCACAAACAGTGCATACGAATACAAGGAAGGTCAGGTGTTCCATTTCAAATCTCCGATGCTTGCAGGTATTCTACGTTACTGCGGATTCGGAGTGCCGCAGAGTATTCTGTGTTTTCGCGACATTTACCACCTGCAGGTATTGAAGCGTGCGAATGAAGTAATTTGTCAGGATATGGTGGTCCCTCTTCGTGTCGTATCACCTCAGACTTCGGCAGGTGCTGATCGAGGAGTTGACCCACAAATGGGAGTGATGGGAGCGGCACTCGCCAGCATGGTGCGCAACCACCGATCGAACCCATATTCAATTCACGCGGCACCGTTCGCTGTGCAAGGTCAGAACTTGTTCGCCGACGAACGTGAACTTGTTCCTATCGATTCATTGAATCTCGCCAGCACAAATCTGATGAGAGCACTCCGGGTTCCGGAGGAGTTGTATATGTCCACCATGAAAGCCAATCTGGATCCTCGGGTTCTCCGGCTTTTCAATTCCACATACGCTCACGTTTATGCGAACTTGAACGCGTTGTTGAAATACATTGTCGACATCGTTTACAGCTATCGGAAAGAGGACAAGCCGAATGTGAGACTGAAACATCCATCGGTAGCAGACGACATCGAGATTAAGCAGATCATCATGCAGATGCACGCCGCAAACAAAATTTCCGGCGACACCGCTTTCAAGGCGCTTGGAATCAATGCTTCTCCCGTGGCGGAGGCAGTCCGCACGATGGAAGAAACCATCAGCATCGACCAGGAAAAGAAACGTCTCGAAACACAGGTTGCAGCGGAACAGCAGCTGGAGGCGCTGCAACAGCAGGTCGCAGCAAGCGGACAGTCTGCTCCAGGAGAGACTACAGGTCAGTCTTCATCCGGAGGGGCGCCTTCGGCAGTGCCTGCTGGCGTGTCTGCAGACCCGGCTGCGTTGCAAGCACTCGGAGAGCAGACAGCCAAACGGTGGGTCCAGATGGACGAGTCTTCTCGGACGAAAGACATGCAGGCGCTGGCTTCGTCCAATTTCAATCTGTATTCGATCGCGAAAGAGATTATGGAGCAATTACGTCGTGGTGCGGAGTCGCAAGGCCGTGCGCAGGTCGGCGCAATGGTCCAACAAGAACAGCAACAACAGCAAGCCGCGCAGTAATCATGACTTTACCGAGACGCCCATACTGGTTATACTACTAAGGACATGTCTGACTTCGTTCCAATACCGGCTGTTGTTGTCCGATCTGCTTTGCGTGATTACGTGCAAGCCAGAGTATCCGGACGTGGGAATTCGTCGTATACGAAGTCAGGGCTCGGTATGCCCGAACCACAACCATCCAACCCGCTGTCGACGTTTGGAGGACTTCCAGAAGGATTCGCTATAAAAAAACGGGCGGCGGTGACAGACTCTCCTGACGGGTTCGGATTTTACAACCCGTCTATTCTCGGTCGCGTGTATCAAAACAACACGCCGAGCGGGAAATACACATTTGATCTCGCGTCTGGTAAGATGCGTCCTAAAACGTATCCGGAGACAAATATCGGAAGTCAAATCACAGACCCAGTCGGCAATGCTTTGTACAACTCCGGGAAAACGGTAGATACGCCGAACAGTCTCGGTTACACACTAGGTAATGGGCTACGACGTTTGCAGGGCTCTTGGCCTGTACAGGGACTCGGTAACGTCATGTTCAATAACGGGAAAATTTTTGGAGGCTTGTCCGGTGGCGGGGCAGGTTACGGTATCGGCAAGCTCGTAGACTGGGCACGCGGAGCTGACGAAGGTTCATGGCTACCTTCGATCCTTGGACTCCTCGGCGCCGGCTACGGTGCGTATAACAGTCACCTGAACGGGAACTCGTGGCTGCCGTCATTCGCCGGAGGAACAACCAAGTCGGCCGCTTACAAGGACTTTTACGGCAAAGACGCCGTTATTCGACAGATCTTCGAAGCAGTTGGTAGGGAGATTTCGTCTTCTCAAAAATCCAAGATCATGTCGAACCTCAACTCCCGGTCTTCGTTTGAGCTGTCGTCAATTATGCAGGCTATTCAAGCCCTACCAGCAGCGGCTGCGGCAGGCGTGTTGCTGAAGCTATTGGGTCTTTCTAATCTCGGCGCTTTCACGGGAGCCGCGATGCTCGGGGCGTTTATGGCTTACCCGAAACAAGACGTGAATACCGCAGGAAACCCAGTTATTCGTTACAAATTATGATCCTTACATGTTTTCCGGAAAAGCTCGCTTCAAAGGCGCTCACTAAATTGGCAACATCCATCGGCGCTTGCCACGGTATTGCTGCAATGGAATCACTGGCACGCAAACCAATCGGTTACCGGTTCGTAAAATCCGCGTCCATGCCTGTCGAAGACCACAGCATGAACCGGGCACTCTGTATCATGGCAAAAGGAATATTCGACAATGTCGAGGACTCCGGAGAGATGCCGGTTTACTACATGTTCAAGTCAGCGGCAGCGGCGGGAGGCGGTGCCAAATCCGCAATCGCAGCTTCTGTCGGAGCAGCCGCAGTGCGCAGATGGCTTGCAGCGACAGAACTCGAGAGCCTGAAAACGGCAGGAGTAAAATCGACTGTGCTCTCGTTACTCGGCGGTAGTGCCGCTGCTATGCCGACGGCAGCAAAAGCGGCCCTGGCGATTGCTGCGCTTACAGGGGCCGTAGGCGGGGGAATTGCATGGCACGTCAACGACTCCACTTCACGGGATGCCTCAAAAGTGGACGTTCTTAAACGACAGGCCGAAGTGACGAGACGCATGCGTGACGAGATCAATCAACAGGTCCTGCAGGGTGGCGTGACCGGTATTGAGTATAAATGAAGCCTCCGAAACGCGCACCATTATTTGGTGTCAACATGCCGGTAACACCCTCGGATAAAACCGATGTAACCGCGCCTGAAGAATCGTCAGATCATCGAAGCACGTCTGGTCGTGATATGATGGGGCAAATACAGTCTGTGATCGGAATGGCAGATGTGGCTCCTGAAGAAAAATCAGAGGACCCAAGCACCAACGCAGATCATCTCGTCGAGATGACGAAAACCCCGTATACCGAGAAAGAGCTAAAAGCCGGGGTAACATACGATCGCGTTCGCGAGGGTCCGCTCAAGCTTTCGTGTTTTGAGATACCAGCTCAAATAAACGAGTTGAACACGCTATTGGCGGAAGCCGGTACTCCGCAATTACAAGGCAGCGTCAAATTGAAAAACACACTCGACGTGACTTTGTCCGGGGATCGGATGTTTGTGCTGGTGTGGTATTCGGATCTTCTATATCCTCGTTCTAAATCCAAACATTCTACGACAAATGGTTAAACTCGCACTCAACGAAACGGACATGGCCACGATACGCAATTTCCTGACAGGCGGCGCCCTTGTAGGCGGGAGTGCGGGGCTTGTGATGGAATTGGTGAGACAACTCAGGTCAGACGCTCGCCCAATCACCGACGACATGGTCGAAGAGCGGCGTCAAATCAATCTCCCGGTGAAAGCCACAAAGACAGCTACGGTAGGTCAACCAGAAGCTCCGTCGGTAGTCACACCAGGTCTCGGTTTGTTTGCTGGGGTTGCCGGCGCAGGTGGTGCTTATGCGTTGGTGAGACACCTCGTCGTGGAAGCCCAGAAACGGCGCGCTCAGAAAGAACTGGAGGATGAACAGAAATTGTTCAACGATACGCTGGATCAGGAAGCGGCGATCCTGCAGCAGAAAAAGACCGCGGCCGAAGCTGGTGGACGTTCATTGTCAACGACGGAGACAATCGCCGGCATTCCTGTGGCGCTACTCGCAACCATCATGCTTGCTTCAGGTGCGGGAACGCACGCATTGCTGTCGGACAGGGCCGGCGGTATCGGGCCTGATAAACTGACGAAGCCAACCAACGGTCCGAAACTTGTCATGAAGAAGGACATCGACAATGACGGGGAACCAGACATCCAGGAGGAACTCGGTTACAACGTCAAGCAGGCTACATACAATGTTATTTCCCGCGGGATTGCTTTGGATCTCTGTCAGACCCATCCCGAATCGGATACGGCTCGCCTGGTTCGGTCCATCCGAGATCTGAACACTTACAATAAATTCGCGGCGATGGTAGTTTCGGACGGATGGGAATCTGCGGTGTCTTCATTTATCGACGGCGCCAAAATCGCCAGCGAACCACGCGTAGGAGTCGTGGATATCGTAATGTCGACTCTGCTGGCATCGGGACCTGCAACCAAAATAGCGTTTTCGATTCTGGCGGCTGCTGAGCAAAATGATTACAGGCCGGACGACACCGCGGCCGCTGCGTTCCTTCCGGACGACTTGAGGGAAACCCTGGTGAAAATCGCAGCTGATATGAGCATGCAACAAGTGCTGGCGGAACTCGGTATTACGCCCCCGGTAGCACCAGGCGCCGAGGGACGACATGACGAAGTTCCGGAACAATTGATTAACCGCATCACAGGAAACGACAATACCGAAGAGGGAACAGCAGATCAGCTCGATCTGGCGACCGGCGCTCCAAGCGCGGAAGATGTGAGAAGGAATGTCATTCTTTAATCATAAACACAACGGCAAGTTTAATACGGCGCCGAAAGCCGATAGAACATGGGGGTCGGTTGTTTTCGATTCGCGACTCGAGATGCTCATAGCGCAGACTATTCTGGTCGCGTTCAAACCAGAGCAAATTCACATCTGGAGACAGTTCAAATTTGAGCTGATCCCCACACAGCGTGAAGGTGGCTTACCGAAAGGTAGACTCATATTCAAAGAGCGTAGGATGTCTCCTGACTTCTTGATAAGAAACCCGGAGAACACGCGCCCTGACGCATACCTGGTAATTGATGCCAAAGGAATGATGCTTCCGGATTTCGTATTGCGTACTGCCATTTTTTACTGGCGCTACAAGCACGAGATTTATTGCGTGAAGTCGCCCAAGGACCTGTTGAAGGTTCCTTGGGGAACGATCGGGCTCCAAACCGATAACGAAATTTTTCTAAACGGAAGAAAACGCAACGAGCGTATCCGTGAATGTAATGTCACAGAACAACTCAGTAGATTCATCAGCCCCGCTGTCTAAAATAGCCGAGCTGCTCGACAAGGCGGAAGGTAAGAAAATCCACATTCGTGGTTACAGAAACTCTGAGGGAGTAACGCAACAGGAAATGGTTGTCGTCACCGCTAGAGGAGGTGCTTACCGAAGATTGATTGCAGAATCGATCGCAGAGCTTCCAAAATTCGCAGGCATTTCACCTCTGCACAGAGAGGTGTGCAACGAATTGAAATCAAAATGGGAAGAGACTCTGAGGGAACAGAAACCGGCGAAAATAACGGTCGGCGAAAATCATAGCCAAGGCGGCATGTGTATGGTGTCAGCCGACAAAGTCGCGTTGGTAAGCGTCGAAGACGTGTCAGGTGGCGTGAAGACGGCAGGAAAACCGGGCAAGACCGATAAGGATAACGTCAGAAACGAGATTACGAGATGGCTTCCAATCGGACGATACATCCCAAGAATAAACCTGGCTCCAGGTAAATTCGACACACTGTGGTTGAGTTCGTAGACATCCGGACGCGCAACGAGATTCAAGTAGTCAACACTCCGACTCCCGGATGTATCACTCTCGTCGAGTTGCTGGATCGTTCGTTATGGCGGCACGTATTCAATCTCGGCGGGATGGACGTATTTCATTCGGCGATATGCGGCGTCATGTGGAAAGCCGGAAACAGGAAGGTGGTTCCTGCGGCGGTCGTAATTCGCGCAGACGATGCGCTGCAGACTTGGGTGGATCTACAGCCGGGTGACTACCATACCAAGATCGAATCAGGTGATGTGATTCCGTGGTTCGATTTCGTGGACTGGTTGTCTGACGTAGAAAAATGCGATCGATCCTGTCTGGTAGGTATTTTGACACACAACGGTAATATTCTGACGTAATACGACGTCTGTGACGCAACTGACTTCTGGAAAATGAGACACAAGTTTGTTCTTGACGGCTACGCAGATAACAGGCATATGCCACTCCCCATGAACATCACTCGAACTCTCTCGGAATTGTGTCGTTTAGCCTCCAATCATCTCGGGATGCCGGTCTACGTCAGGTATACAAAGGTAAAAAGCGTCCTCAAATTTCAGTCATGCCGTTACACCGAATTGGGGGCGATGGAGCTATCAATGGCAAATTTCGATGCAGGATGTATGGGGATGTCGCTTCTCATTACAGGGAAAGACACGGTATCATTCATGATCACAGGGGAGGATGGTTACGCAGAAACCGCTATTCTAGTTTCCAACGGAGCGGCTATCCTAACGGCCGGCAGATACGATGGCGGTTTCCTGATACCGAGGATTGAGCCGTTCGACGAATGTCGCAATGACCATGACGCATCGATTGCTGGTACGGATGTAATCTGTGTTGTATCCGGGGCGAGAAGACTGTGGTTCAACGGGGTGTCCATGGAAAAATGCACAGACAAGTTCGCAGATATCGTATCCGAGAACACCACGAACAGGGATCTATATCGGATGAACAATGTGGCGGCAGCAACCGGATGGTGTCACGGACCATTGAAACAGGTCAGTAGACGAGTCAGCTTCCCGATAGCTGTATGCGGAGATGGTTGGAGCGAGGCGAAGATTGTGAGTCTCGGAAAGGCACAGCGCATGTGGCGAGAGCGTCACATATCCCACGCGGCCGTCAACGGTCAGTGGGTAAGTTTTGAGGATACCAATTTATGCACAGAATGATAGGGTGGGTTACCACCTTTTCCTGCGCCCCCGGAAGTAGTGATCTGATTTCCGTGTTTCATTTGAAACGATTCATGCCGGCAGAGGCTCGAGTGAAAGCGATGTCTCACCGGTTTGCAAATAGCGGGGCTGCTGGTTGCTGGCAGTCCGATAATACGGGAGATGTGAAGTCGGTGATCGACCGATTGCTGGAGCGCAAGAGACGGTATTTCATATACGACGACTCTAAAGACCCTGATGCATGGGCCGCGGTTTTAGGTAGCGACAATGTTCCTCAATACGCGACCAGCAAGGATTTATGGCAAATGTTGAATGACGATTCGACCAAGGCAAATTACGTCACAACATGCAAACCGATGGCCCCAGGATGGTGGCCATTTTCAGAACTGAAATCGTTACACAGCTTTTTTGTTGCAAATAACGCAGAGCATCTGTAATTCGTTCAACTCCCGGAACAACAATAATAACAATCAGCATAATCAGAAACATCATGAGCAAACCCACATTCAAACTCAACATCACGTCCGTCCAGCTTTTCAAGACTTCGGACGGCCGTTCATTCGAAAATCAGCGCGACGCGAACACGCACGAGATTAAGTGCATGGTCGCGAAAGTTCTGGCGCCGACACTTCAACAGGCGTTTTCGGCAGAAACGTTCAACTCGATCGCCGATGCGGTCGACGCTGTCCGTGAGCTGGCGAAAACGTTCAAGATTGCACCGGACGTTCTGGTGGCCGAGGCCAGTGCGATCGTCGGTGAAAGCAACGGATCGACTGACGCTACGGTGGCTGCGCCTGCAGCCAACACAACCGTGTCGACAGGTGCGGTGCAACCGGTATCTCGCGGCGATCTGCTCAAGGCCAAACGGCTCGTGAATTCCTACGAAGGGAAGAAAGGCAAAAAGCCGAACGTGTATCACGAGGCTGTCGCGCTCATCGCACGGCACGAGGCCAGCAAGCCGGCGAAACCGACGAAGGCCGAGAAGCCCGCTGCGGAGAAAAAACAGCCGACAGCTAAGAAGACAGCGACACCAAAGGAAACGACCGCGCCGAAGGCTTCGAGCAAACAACCGAAGGCAGACAAAAAGCCGCTGCAGGCGCCAACCAATCTGGCGGAAGCAAAAGCGATTGTCGACGCGCTCCAAGGTAAACCCGGAAAGAAGCCGGCAGTCTACCATCAGGCGTTGCAGATGATCAGCGCGGGTGAGTCACCCAAACCGACGACCACAGCGCCGATTCAGCAGCCGCCGTTGAAACAACCGCCGGTTCCTGGAATCGCTACAGGACCTATCGCCCCGGGTAGTTTTCCACCGGTTCCAACGGTTCCTTCGAATCCGGCGTTTCCTGTCTAATTGAACTACCACGAAGAGCGGGGGTGTGAAAGCACCCCCGCTTCTCATTTATGTCATACGATACAAGTCACGTAATGAACAACCGTAGCGGGTTGTTCCTGCCCCCTGACATGTGCGATCCTTCCGAACGCACATTCCTTTCGGCCGAAGAAAAGGCGAAGCGAGATCGACATCTCGCGATGTATGCTCACAAGATGTATGTGGTACCCCTCAAAGCCGTATTCCTACGGAGAATGAGCGACGGGAGCACGAAGCACGTGTATATGGAACGACCATACTACGTTCGACACTGTGAGCTGTTATCTGCCGCGTTTTTCGCAGCTCGGGTATTCACGATGTGGGAACGTGCCGACAAGAACGAAGACTGGCCGACCATCGCCGGAGAAACAGGCGCCAAAGAACTGACGACTCCAGAGTGGGAGAAGGCCTACAAAGATGCAGTGGACCCAAGATGGTGGGGAAGAGTGTCTTACCTGTATGGGAAAAGCGAGACACCACGAATTCCAATGGTGTTCACGTTTATTACGGACTCGAACTACAGCACGTTGAACGAGAGCCCGGATGAATTTGTGAATATCGACAACGTGTACAAGAAGCTCGAATTCTAAAATGGCAAGCGATTCAATCTCCATACAGTTGAGCGAAGAACACGAGTCGACGTTCGTAATGACGTCAGACAACCTCGCCAAACTCATACAAGGTGCAACCCCGCTCCTAACGTGGATGCGGGAAAACGAGAGCAGGATACAGGCGCTACCTAAAGCCATGCAGGACGTGCTGAACGAGTTTGTCACTGGAGCCAGGTCCAGCGGACTGACGAGATTCCTGGCATACATCGAAGGTGCAAATGAGTAAGGACGATCAGATTATTTACACAATCCCGAACGTAGTTGCGGAACGGGTGTGTCCGTTGGAAGGTTTCTCCAAGAACCCGGAATCGATGAGGGCACTGGATCCTATCTACGTAAGATGGTTGCGTAGGGGAGACGCCGAGAACAATCCAAAGTTCAGGCAGGTTATCCCGTATGTAGTGGTGACTGCTCGCGACGGCGACGACGTAAAAGTCCTGCGATATAAACGAACCAAGAAAGGCGGCGAATCCAGACTACATTCGCAGACGTCGATCGGTGTCGGCGGTCACATGGAAAAATTTGACCACGATTTTCGTGAGGCCATGTTTCGCGAAGTGGCCATGGAGGAGTTGTCCGCGACCCACAAGGATGGGGGGTATTCGGTGTCGTTTGAAGAACTCGGAATTGATGCCTACCACATGCAGTATTGTGGCTGCATTCGCAGTAATGCGTCGGAGGTGGATAAGGTGCATCTCGGCGTGGTATTCTCACTGGACGTATCGAAACACTCTGACCTGATTTGGGGGTCCTCAGATTCCGGAATATCGGAAGTCGAGATGGTGTCGATCGAAGAACTACCTAAAGATGATGCTCTGGAGAGCTGGTCTCGATTGATCGTCAATAGCGGTGATCCGCGCACAGCATTGCGTCCTGTTTTTCCAGCAGAGCCAGGTGGACGCAGTCCTGTATTCGAATGGCACACAACAAGAGGTGTGATTGCCCGTCCGTCGAAGCACAGCTCGTATGATTACGAACCGGTGCATGGTGAAACTGCAGGAATGCTTATACAGCCTTTGTCGGAGACATTCGAACGTCTCCGCCTACGAGTTGAATGACCGGCGAGCCAGATCCAGAGGTGTGCGGATGTAAGGACATTCGGACGCCTCAGCTCTGCGAAGATATGCTCAATGGGTATATCTGCACCAGGCCGAAAGACCACGCCGGGGAGCACACAGCCTGCGCTAGAGGATTACGGAGAGATGCGCCGGTAAAGCACAGAATACGCGTCTGGAATACACCTGCGAAGAAACTACCGTGGTGGAGAACAGACGAGTGGGGGTTCCCGATCGAAACATACAAGGGGCGACCAATTAGATCAGCGATACGAATACTGATTCAGAATATTCGAAAAATCACAGGATAACCAATGAATGATTCAAAAAAATCAATCAACGAACTGGCGGGGTTGGTAAGGAAGGCCAGACACGCGTATTACAATACGAGTAAGCCGTTAATGCCAGACAAGGAGTTCGACGAGTTGATATCGCATATACGCAGGATCAACCCAACACACCCGGTGTTGAGTGAGGTAGGCTTCGGGATACCGGAAACAGGTATCCCATATCACCATGGACATCCGATGGGTTCATTGGATAATTCGGCCAGCGTTGATGAATTACGAACGTGGTTGGAATCAATACAGCCAATGATGGGGAGTTCGGTGTTTGACGTATACGTGAACTTCAAACTGGATGGCGGTTCCGTGTCGGCTCAATACACGGACGGGCATCTGGTAACTGCCGGGACTCGAGGTGACGGTGTAGTAGGAGAGAACATCACAGGTAATGCCATGCTGTTCAAAGGTCTTCCGAATTACGTGGAGTACAACGGACAACCATACAGTGGATACGCCAGAGGGGAAGTCACT
>SXGQ01513976.1_pt1 | contig 23368 bp, 22 predicted proteins | sample 3178371 | NCBI WGS metagenome assembly SXGQ01 (sample SAMN11356859, study PRJNA531348) | freshwater metagenome | isolation source: freshwater sample F1-20 | place: China: Fuxian Lake, Yuxi | collected 2017-12-25 | reverse complement strand
GAGTTTAAATAAAACTCTTGAGCAGGTGTTAAAACATCAAGTGCTGAACCCATACTCTCTAGCTTCAAGCGTGCTACATCCTTGTCAATTGATGCTGGCACGTTGTGCAGCCCAGCTGATAATCCTTGTCCAGATTTCAATAACCACTCAGCGGTTAATGCTTGATCAGAAAATGACATATCCATAACCGAGGCTGGGTGTCCTTCAGCTGCGCCTAAGTTGGCAAGTCTGCCCTCGGCAATAAGTAGTATCCGGCGGCCATCTGCCATAACAAATTCATCTGTTTGATGGCGCATTTTGGAGTTCTTGCTCTTTGCATTTTTCTCTAACCACGCCACATCAATTTCAATATCAAAGTGGCCTGAGTTAGCAAGAATTGAACCATCCTTCATTTGCTTGAAATGCTCATCACGTAGCACATCACGATTTCCAGTTACAGTTATAAAGATGTCGCCAATTGCGGCAGCTTTTGTCATTGGTATTACCCTAAAACCTTGCATCAGTGCATCCAATGCTTTGGTTGGATCAATCTCAGTCACAATTACCTCAGCGCCCATTCCTTTAGCGCGCTCTGCAACTCCCTTACCACAATAACCAAAACCAGCAACTACCACAATTTTTCCAGCAACTAACGTGTTTGTAGCGCGAAAAATTGCATCTAATGTTGATTGACCAGTGCCGTATCTATTATCAAACATATGCTTAGTGTCGGTGTCATTAACGGCAATCATTGGAAACTTGAGTGCACCATCTTTAGCCATCTGGCTCAATCTGATAACACCAGTTGTGGTCTCCTCACAACCTGCCATTACGCCCTCTATTAACTCTTTTCTGGTGGTGTGTAAAACATTTACCAGGTCACAGCCATCATCAAATACTAATTGTGGCTTTATATCTAAGGCAGAGTTTAAATGCTGATAATAACCATCTCGATCAACAGCATTTCGAGCAAAAACTGAAATTCCATACTCATGTACCAAAGCTGCTGCGGTGTCATCTTGAGTTGAAAGTGGATTTGATGCACAAAGTGCTAGATCTGCTCCGCCGGCTTTAAGCGCCAACATTAAGTTTGCAGTCTCAGTTGTTACATGCATACAAGCAGCAATTCGAATCCCTGAAAATGGTTTCTCTTTTGCAAAGCGCTCTTTTATTTGTGCCAACACCGGCATATTTCTAGCTGCCCATTCAATGCGCTTTTTTCCTTCACTAGCTAACGCAGAATTTGCAATATCACTTCTAATCGCAGTGGTGGTACTCATTTACTCTCCCATTAATTCGGTCTACTAAAGAATTGGCAATCACCTAGCTGCCAGTGGATAAAGATACCCTGAGTAGGGTTGATTTTTCACCCTCAAAGCAATGCTAAAACAGTATCTGTGATTTTTAACATCTCTTTTTCGGTATTTGCCTCAACATTAAGCCTAAGCAGTGGCTCAGTATTAGATGGTCGAAGATTAAACCACCAACTATCTGCAGTGACTGTAAGGCCATCTAAATAGTCAAGTTGATACTTACCTTGATACTTTTCTTCAACTGCTTTAATGGATTTAGCGACATCTTTTACCTTGCTATTAATCTCACCGCTTGAAAAATAACGGTTATATGGCTTTAATAAATTTGATAACGGCTTATTGCTATCCATCAATTCAGCTAATGCATAAAGTGCAGCTAACATGCCAGAGTCTGCCCGCCAGAAATCTGCAAAGTAAAAATGTCCTGAGTGTTCGCCGCCAAATATCGCACCTGATTCAGCCATTAAGCTCTTAATATAAGAATGACCGACCCGACTACGTGAGCCAACTCCTCCATTCTCGGTGATAACTTCTGCAACAGCTTTTGAGGAGATTAGGTTGTAGATAATGGTAGAACCTGGCTGTGATTTGAGTTCACGCACAGCAATTAGGGCAGTCAAAGCAGATGGATTTACTAAATCTCCTTTTTCATCAATCAAAAAACATCGATCAGCATCCCCATCAAAAGCCAGGCCAATATCTGCTTTTTCTTTCTTAACCTTCTTTTGTAGATCCTTAAGATTCGCAGACTCAATTGGATTTGCCTCATGGTTTGGAAAATTACCATCCAATTCAAAATACATAGGAATAAGATCAATATTTAAATGCTTCATTACCGCGGGCGCAGTAAAGCCTGCCATGCCATTTCCAGCATCAATAACAACTTTTAATTTTCGTTTTTTGAAGGTTTTTTTAGGAAATCTTGCTAGTAAGTAATCTACATACTCACTGAGTAAATCTTGACTTCTTACAGAACCAACAGGTCGATTTGATATTGGCACACCATCTTCAATAAATTTACGAATTTTCAATAACCCCGACTCTTGTCCAATTGGCTTAGCACCACTTTTACAAAGCTTCATGCCGTTATATTTGGCAGGATTGTGGCTAGCAGTAAACATAATTCCAGGTAAATTTAATTTGCCAGAGGCGAAATACAACATATCGGTAGAGGCCAAGCCAATTCGAATTACATCCATGCCTTGACTGGTAGCACCATCAGAAAAAGCTGCTGCCAGTGGGGCAGATGATGCTCGCATATCCTCACCCACCACAATTGTGGCCGGCTCTCGTTCTATCTCTAAAAATTTAGCAAAGGCAACTCCGAGAGAAAATGAAAAATCAGGTGTGATTTCATTTTTTATCAAGCCCCGAATGTCATATGCCTTGATAATTTTCTCTAACATAATGCTCTTAACTTAGAGGGTTATTTAAGATTTTAAAAATTAGTTTGATGGCAGCACGCGCAGATGGCCCCGCCGGCCCAGCTCTGGCTGCATTGTTTTCCCACCCGTTTCGGTATTTGCTACTTCACGAACCGCATCGGCAATCGCCATTAGATCTTCCTCTGATGGCCCAGTGTTGTGATTAATGATTTCTTCTTTAATTACACTCCAACCAACTGGAACTGTTAAACGCTCACTGTGCAGTGAACAAAGATCATAATTGTGTGGCTCGGCATAGGTTGATAGTGGTCCTAAAACTGCAGTTGAGTCAGAGTAGATGTAAGTAAGAGTCTTAATTGCAGCATTAGTACAACTAGCCCTTGAACACCTACGTGAATTCGACTTTCGCATATGAACAGATTAATACCGTTATGGTGAAAATGTTGGGATTTAGCCCCGACTTATTACTTTTGCATCGGAGATCGGCTCGGCTGCTGTTTCCAAGTTGGCACCGTTATTCATTGGAATATAGCTGCTACCGATACTGCCATCTGCTGGTAACAATATGACACCCCCACTAATTCCCTTAACCTTTGCGGTGATTTGCAATCTATTTAAACCAACTGGAGCAGACCAAGTTAAAAAGTTTGATCCACTCAATTGTTGCTGAATTTTCTTACCATTCACACCAGTTGCCGATATTTCAACACTTATTTTGTCACCAACAAAACTTAATATGGGTTTAGAGCCAGTTAAGTTCACGCTCCAATTACTTAATGGATCAGTTCCTGTTGCCCAAGCAATTTCAGAACTTTTACCATAAGTGAAGTTACTCAATACCGAAGCAAGAATAGGCTGATCAGAATCAATAATTACTGAGAATGGTTGATTAATTGGCGCAAAAGTTAATGGGATATCTAAAACTCTTTGCCCCTTCACCTCCAGTTCAGATAAACCAACCGGCACAAAGTTCCCATCATTTGAATTAATAGTGACATCAACATTTGCATCAATCGAAGCTGGTACTAACAAACGCAAGGTATGAGTAACCGAGTTTTTAGGAGAGATTAATTTTCCAGTAAATCCGGAGATCGCAGAAATTTTCACCTGTTTACTTGCTGCTGCAACTGGAGCAACAAAATCAGCACCTAGAGATTTGAGTCCTTTTTTTCTCTCATCAAACAAGAAGGAGCTAACTCGTCCTGATTTGGTCTTCACCGCAATCATAATTACCTCTTCACCAGGAATCATTGAGTCCACCGATATTTTTTTAGTTGAGTCTTGGGCAATCACAACACTCTTTGGCTCAGCTGGGCCATTTGTAGTAAATATTTCTATATCCACTGTTGATTCACTAAACCCACTATTTGTAATATATAAAAATGATTTACTAGTCAGGCCACCAGACCCACCAGCAAACCATTGTTCACCGTTGCTAATTGAGCATGGCACTACCGCTTTCCAGCTGTTGTTAGCAAAAGTTACTGCAGTTCCAGAATTTCCCTCCACCAAGACAGCATTATTTAGCAATGGGATCACACTGCTTTTGCCAGCATTTAACCGTTTACTTTTTCCATCAATTAATCTGCGATTTATTTTTGAATTAACCAAAGAGGCAATTGAAGAAACTTTGTTTCCTATTGCTGGGCAGACAGTTGCAGGATAAGAGCTGGTCAATTTCACCTGATCTGTTTGAGTGGGTGCAAAGTAGGAAATTCCAGCTAAGCAGATTAGTACTAATGGGATTGTCAGAATTTTCCAGTTAAATTGGCTAATTTTCATACCAGCTCCTCAATCGGAACCTCACTACGCCTGCGGCCAGCAGGTAAGGCCAAAACTATGGTGGCAATTAACGCAATCATCTGCATTGATATCCATGCATTCCGATACTCACTGTTATGAGTTAAAGAAAAATCACCAGCTTCAGAGATCTTGAACACTGGTAATCCAAATTGATTTTGTTCAACTGGAATCTTTTTGCCATTCATTATTAAATGCCAAGCCTTATCGTATTTTTCAGCCAATAATATTTGCCCTGGGCCTGAGACATATCCCAGAGATTCATCACCAGTCAAAGTTATTGAGAAATTTTTGCCTAGCGGATTTTGATAAGTGACCCTGGCATTTGAGTTATTCACCTTCCACACAACTCCATCTTTTGTGGCAGAGCTGCGGGTATAGCCACCGATTCCATCAATAGTACGTACCAATCCTGCGTCAGCCGGATTTTTCATAAACAAATACTGCACTCCGTAATATCCAAGAACTTGACTGCTCGCAGCGCCCACGCCATTTACTAAATCAACAATTCCTTTATGAACAAGTTCAGGTGTTTTGCTTGCAAAATCAGCATCGCCTAATTGCAAATCTCCACCACGAGTTATGAAATACTGCAGCTGATTAGTAGTTTTTCTAATTACCAGCGTCTTGGGTCGCTCACTTGTGCTTGCCAAATCAGTTATGAACGCTGGTACTACCTGTTCTTGATTTGATCGCACCAATGAATTAGCACCTGCAGTGGCTGTCCACACTGAGATTGAAACCATTGAAATTACGGTAATCACTGTGGTCAAAACAGTAAAAATATGTTTGAAGCCAAAATTAGATTTTCGCAGCTGGGGTAGCAATCTTTCGGCGACGGCAAAAAAAGCGAGCAGGGTTAGTAGTTGGGCAAAAATAATCAGTGTACCACTCCAGATCCGCTCGGCGCCGCTGCTATTACCTGTTATGTAATAAGAACTTAATGTTGCAGCAGTTGCAATAACCACTACTGCAAGTGAAGCGATTTTTCGTTGATCATAAGAGATCATCGTAATTAGTAGAAAAAGTATGAAAGGTGCCAAGATAAATAATCCAGGTGAACCGACTCCCCCTGGATTAAATAGCAAGACTGACAATTGATCACCGGATTCTATTGATAATCCTGGCTCTTGTAATGCAGTAATTGGATGCAAAATAAGGTTAAATGAGTGAGGAACATTAAGTAGTACCGGTGTTATGAGTAATGCAAAACGTTTTTTAATTTCATCTGTATCCAGATTTTTAAGAATCAATTGCAATTTAGTGGCACGCCAGTTTGTTTCAGTAAAATAATGGTTGATGACAATAGCAAGGTGAAAGCAGATCCAGCTAATTAGAAATAATGGTGAAAAGGCGGCAGCTACCGATGCCACTAAGGTAATAGAAAAGATTTTGCGCCATGATATTTTTAACAATCCTTTATATCTGCCCAACAAAGTAATTAATGGTGGCAAAATCAAGGCAACCACAATTGTGCCAAGGCGACCTTGATTTATCGAGGTGAGTATCACTGGTGAGAGTGAATAGATAAATGCTAAAAATACGCTGGAGTATTTACTTAATGCAAAATTTCTAGCAGAGCGATAACTTAAAATAAACAGTAATGTTGGAGTGAGTAAAAACAGGATTGCAATAAAGCTTTGTGGGTTAGCGGCAGTTATATATGAAGTGATTCCAATTATTGGCACCCATGATGGCACCGCTGCGCTGCTACCCAAACCTACCTGATGCCACGAGTTAAAATAAGTGCTAATCAATTCATAAGCACTAGCAGGTGAGACTGCAAGTGCACCCCCTGAGAGTGAACCAAGCCGATTACGTGAGTAGAAAATAGATATTAATACCATTAATAAAATGCCAAATAATAATGGCTGCTTAATTAAGGCTCTGATCTTGCTAAAGCTTTTCGTTTGAGCAAAATCGATCTCATCAAAACTTTCATCGATTACGCCGATATCAGAGTAACTTCTAGCCTTAGTAATCTCACCATAACCTCTGTTGGGTTTCAACGCATTCACTAGCGCAGATGAAATTCTTTCAATAATGGTTCTTACTTGTGCTGACCGTGCTGGAATAAATGGTTTGATAACTCGGGCAGTTAATACTCGATTTGATCTTCGATACCTTCTTGATTTAATCAAATCTGCTGGCTTGAAAATTAAAAGTCCGATCGCAGCAACTTCATCAGCAGCATATCCAGGAAGTTTTGCCAGCAAATATATGAGCGAGCGCCCAAGTGAAGTGAAAAGAAGTTGAATCATCACCCATGGCAGAATCCACCAACTTGAGTTAGCAAGCAATACAAATGCAGCGTTGCGACGGTCCAGCAGCAAAGGCCGGTGCAAAATTGCATCCTTCACATCAACTGTGCGTCTTTCAGAGGAGGCTGCTTCTGCGTGATAAAGAATTGCATCCCCTACACAAATAACTGAGTACCCAGCAATATGGGCGCGCCAGCCTAGATCAATATCATCTCTAAATAATTCTAAGCTGGGATCAAATCCACCTAATGATTCAAATAGCGAGCGCTTAATCAACATACCTGCGCTGCTCACCGCCAACACCTCTTTGATCTCATCATGTTGACCTTGATCAATCTCGCGCTCTTCTAGTCCAGTCCAACGACTGCCATTTTCAGTAATGCTTATTCCCGCTTCTAAAATATGTTTGTGGTCATACCAACCTAAAATCTTTGGGCCAGCGATAGCAACCTGTGGTCTGGTAATAGCAGCTGCTAATAATTTTGCTAGCGCATATCGATCTGGCGCACAATCATCATGCAAAATCCATAACCACTCTTGGGTATCACTATTCTTTTTCATAGCTGGAAGTTTTCTAACTGCAGCAGCCACAGCTGCGCCAAATCCAGCGCTGTCAGATCCTTTTAATACTTGAATCCCGGCATTACTTAATAATTTAGCTGAACTATCGCGGGAGCCATTATCAACTGCGATGATTTCATCTACCTGATGTTTTTGCGCAGATAATGAGGCAACAACTTCACTTAACCAGGTAGCACCATTATGGGCAACAATTATTGCCGTTACATATTGATCTTCAAGTTGGGCAACCGCCCCGGTGATCGCTTTTTCAGCCACCCGTTATTTTAAGCGCTACGGCGCTTTAAGCGACGACGCTCACGTTCGGATAATCCGCCCCAAATTCCAAACCGTTCATCATGGGCGAGTGCGTACTCCAAACATTCAGCGCGAACTTCACAAGATAGGCAGACCCGCTTTGCCTCCCTAGTTGAGCCACCCTTCTCAGGAAAGAAGGCCTCTGGATCGGTTTGAGCGCATAGCGCTCACTCCTGCCAGGAAAGTTGTTCTGAGGAGACTTCTAGGGCCGCAAGCTCTGCGCGTTGATCTGACATGTATCTCTCCAATAACTCTTAAGTTAATTCTGCGAGTACTTAAGGGCCAGGGTGTGCCCGATGGGATAATTACACGCCTGTAATTCGATTAAGTCAAGTTGGTAATGCGCAAATTGTGGAAATTAAAACCCCAAATAATTGCCAATTACCACCATTCCAGCCTCAATTTGGGTGTTTGGCGCGATAATTGAGTCAATTACACGGCTATTAGCCCCAATCTTTACTCCACTGCCAATTATTGAGCCACTGATCTGAGAATTACTCTCAATTTCTACTTTAGATTCAATAACGCTGCCCAGCTTTATAACACAATTGCTTGCAACTGATGCAGAGGATGAAATTAAATGATCCCCACTATGAGTTGGTGTGGCGGAAGATTTTACTACGCCAGTAATTAGATCAGCAGATGCCTTAACCAGTGCTGCTGGGGTGCCGATATCTAACCAGTATGAGTTATCCAAGTAACCAAAGACGCTAACTCCGCCAGCAAGAAGCTGCGGAAAGGTTTGCCGTTCCACACTTACTACTTGATTGGCTGGAATCTTTTCAATCACCTGGCGATTAAATATATAACACCCGGCGTTAATTAAGTTGCTGACGGGGTTTTCCATCTTTTCTAGAAAAGATTTAACCTGATTATTTGCCTCCAACTCCACACAGCCAAAGGCTCTAGCATCTGCAACCTTAGTTAAATACAATGTCAAATCCGCTTTATTTTTAAGGTGAAAATCCAATTGTGCACTTAAATCATGGCCACTTAAAACATCACCATTAAATACCACCACCTGATCACACTTATCTAAAGCTGCTGCTGCATTACGAATACCACCACCAGTTCCTAGTGCGGTTTTTTCAACAGCATATTTGATCTTGATACCAAAGTTTTCACCGCTCCCAAAGTAAGGTTCAAATAACTCAGATTTATAAGAGGTGGCTAGAACAATCTCGGATATTCCAGCATCTGCTGCTTTTCTTATCTGGTGCTCAGTAAACGGCACGCCCGCAACTTGCAACATTGGCTTTGGTGTTTTAAGGGTTAGTGGCAGCAGCCGAGTACCCATACCGCCCACCAATAAAATAGCACTAGTTTTCATGCACTTATCCGTTGTGCTGCTTTACTAATATTTTCATCAGTTGCTGTTAATGCAATTCGAATAAATCGATCGCTGCCATAAAAAGCTCCTGGAGTTACTAAAATACCAAGATTTGCAAAGTAATCCACGGTTTTATAGCCATCCTCACCTTTGGTGCACCAGAGATATAAACCAGCCTGGCTGTATTCAATCTTAAATCCTTTACTTAATAATGCAGCTTTAAGTATTTGCCGGCGCCGGTCATACCGCTCAACCTGCTCCTTTACATGCTGCTCATCAGTCAGTGCGGTAATCATTACCTGCTGAACTGGCAGTGGAGTCATCAACCCCGCATGCTTTCGCACCTGCCTAATCTGATCAATTAATTTCACATCCCCGACCACAAAGCCGGCTCTATATCCAGCCAAATTAGATCGCTTAGATAGTGAGTGAACTGCAAGTAATCCCGTGTTATTACCATTTGCTACCGCCAAAATTGATTTAGCGCCAGTGGCAAAACTTAAATAGCACTCATCGCTAGCCACAATTGCATTATTTTTCCGAGCCCAGTTGATGCATGCAGCCAATTGATTCTCATCTTGTACCTGCCCAGTTGGATTAGAGGGTGAGTTAAGCCAAGCTAGATCAGCATCCGGCCAACTATTGGCATCTATCTCAACTGGTAGCACCTGTGCTGAGGCCATCATGCCACTTACTAAGTAGGTTGGATAAGCCACCTTTGGGTAAAGAACTTTTTTGCTCTGTAAAAATGTTGGCAATAGTGCAATAAATTCTTTTGAACCAATTGAGGGCAATACATCAAACTCTCCGCTGACACCAAGATTTTTAATTGCCCACTGCCGAATCCCTTGACGCAACTCCTCTGTACCACCAGTTACTGGATAGCCAGGTGAGTTACTAACTTGGGATAGTCGGTCTTGAATAAATTTTGGGGTGGGATCAACTGGGGTACCTTGGGATAAATCTATAAAACCATCAGGATATTTTTTTGCTTTTTCACCATATGGTGCCAACAAATCCCATGGAAAGTCTGGCAGTTTCAGAAGAAACTTATTTCTCTTGTGGTGGTAGTGCTGCAACTATTTCATGATCCTTACCAGTTGGACCAAGTTTTGCTGCGCCCCCAGGAGAGCCAATCTCTACAAAGAACTTAGAGTTGACTTCACTAAAATTTTTCCATTGTGATGGCACATCATCTTCGTAGTAAATAGCTTCAACTGGGCAGACTGGCTCACAGGCACCGCAATCCACACACTCATCAGGTTGGATATAAAGCATGCGATCGCCCTCATAGATGCAATCAACTGGGCACTCCTCAATACATGATTTATCTTTAACATCCACACAAGGTTGAGCAATTATGTAGGTCATGCCACTCCTTACACCTAGATCTGCCTAATTAGGTAGAGAATACTGCCATCACGCTAAATACTTATACAGCCTTAAGTTTAGTAGAGAGGGTCAAATGCAGCCATCAGCGGCTCAGATTGGTGAGCGGGTAAGCATTCGCTTGCATGACCCGCAAGGTGGCTACCGAGACTTACTGGGTATTTTAGTGAGTGAAAACACGGTAAAAAAGAAAGATGGAACTTTGATTACCTTTGATCCAAGCAAGATCGCAGTGTGGAAGGTTGTGCCCAATAAATGAGTAATAAAGAAATCTTATTATTTGATACCAAAAGCAGAAAATTACAACCACTGGTAAGTAGCAATGGCAAAAATTTAAGAATCTACAGCTGTGGGCCTACTGTTTATCGAGATGCCCATGTTGGCAATATGCGCACCTTTCTACTTGGAGATTTGATCACTCGGCTTGCAAAGTCTCTAGGTCATTCTGTTGAATTTATTCAAAACATTACCGATGTTGGTCATATGTCAGAGGATTTTGTAGAGGATAAAATGTTGGCTCAGGCAAAAGCTGAATCTAAAGATCCATTTGAAATCGCTCGCACCTATGAAAAAAGATTTCATGATGACCTAAAAACTCTCAATATTAATCTAGCTAATTCTTATCCAAAAGCTAGTGAGTGCATTGATCTAATGCATGATTTGATTGAAAAATTAATCAAATCAAATAATGCTTATGTTGGCAGTGATGATTGTGTCTATTTTGATGCCCAATCTTTCGCTGGGTATGGCGCAATCAGTGGAAATAGATTGGACTCACTTAAGCCGGGCCATCGCTTTGAATACGTAGAGGATGGTGCAAAAAGATTTCATGCAGATTGGGCACTTTGGAAAGCTGCTGTGGGGCGCAGTGAAATGATTTGGGATTCACCTTGGGGTAAAGGTTTTCCTGGTTGGCATATTGAGTGTTCTGCTATGTCATTGCACTACCTAGATAAATTTGTAGATTTACATCTTGGTGGAATTGACCTGCGCTTTCCACATCATGAAAATGAGCGTGCACAATCAAATGCTGCAATAAATCAGGAGGCGGTTGCACTTTGGGTACATGGTGAGCATCTGCTATTTGAGGGCAGGAAAATGGCTAAGAGCACCGGCAATGTTGTTCTGGTTTCAGATTTAAAGGCAAAACATATTGATCCACTAGCACTGCGGCTTTGTTTTTTAGAAAACCGGTATCGAAATCAAATGGATTTAAGTTGGGATAGTTTGAAGGCTGCGCACTTGTTGCTGCAAAGATGGCGGCAAAGAGTTCAATCTTGGAAGAGTGACAAAGAGGTTGATCAAGCAGCGGTGCAAAGGTTTATTGATGAGATTATGGCTGATTTGCGGCAAGATCTTGATACACCAAGGGCTTTGCAAAAATTAAGAGGAATTGAAAAATCTGAAATTATCTCTGCTGCCAGCAAGTATAAAATTTTTATTGCAGCCGATAAAGTATTTGGTCTAGATTTAGATAGGCAACCTTATAAAAATGAGCTACCTGCCTCACTTGCCCAGTTACTAGAGCAGCGAGTAGAGGCAAGGGCTGCAGGTAATTTTGCTGAAAGTGATCGCCTGCGAGATTTATTAGCTGAAAGTAAAGTAGTTGTGCGAGATAGTAAAGAGGGACAGAGCTGGGATTGGCTAATCTAGCGAGAGTTTGATCTTGACAAAATAAGGCTAAAAACTACTACTGCAAAACCACTAATTAAAAAAAGATTTCCATAGGTATTACCATAAATCAATATCTCATCACCATTACCTGGTGTACCGGCTCTGATTACTACTGCTAGCCAGGTTGCACCTGCCAAGACTTGATAGCGAAGATAATACAAACTTTGACCAACCTCTCTGATGCCTAAGTAGGTGAGCAGTAATGATGCAACAAATCCAAATGGTGGCATGTAATTATGTAATAAGATGGCACCATAGGCGATTAATGCACCAAATAGCACTGACTTAATGATCTTCATTATTTGACTCCAGCAAAAATATCTAACTCTCTGCCATTTTCATCAAATGGTGGCGCTATTTTCCCTTTAACCAAGGTGTAGTACTCATCCGCCCATACCGATAGGCCTAAGTTATTTGATAGCGCAAAAAATGGTCCGTCAACAGATATCTGAGTGGCATGGGCTTTCATGGCAGCTAATTTTTGTGGCACATACTCCTGCGCCTTAACTACTGAGGTTACTAGCTCATCATCTTTGGCAAATGGCATGTCATCAGCACTTTCGGCACCAAAAAATTCTGAGCCCACCTCTTTCATTTTATCTATGCTGGTTTGCAAAACAGATCTTGGCATTGTGTTCCAATAAATCTTTGTAATCTGCCAGCCTTGGTTTGCTGAAATTTCAGCAGCCCGCATGGCGACCTGATGTGCTTTTATGTGATCAGGATGTCCATAGCCACCAAACTCATCGTAGGTAATCATCACTTGTGGCTTAATTTCCAGAATTACTTTGACCAACTCATTTGCAGCTTCATCTAGATTAGATTGCCAAAAAACATCCTTGCGCTCATTTTGTGGGGCACCAATCATGCCGCTATCTCGCCATTTTTTATTTGGTGATCCTAAGAAACGGAAATCACTGATTCCAAGTTCAATCATCGCATCTTTTAATTCAATCTCACGATGATCACCTAGTTTGTCATCTTTATCACTTGCTAAATTTTTTAAACTTTCTACTAGTACCTCTCCCTCTTCACCTCTGGTGCAGGTAACCAAGGTGACATGTACTCCTTCTACAGCATATTTAGCCATTGTTACACCATTGTTGATGGTCTCATCATCTGGATGGGCGTGTACTAATAACAATCTTTTTTCTGCTTTCACCCGCACAATATAACTATAAAAGTTATGAAACCTGACAATTTATCTAATTACAGATTAGAATTGAGAGGTGATGGATGAGAAAGCAGCACGACTGCCCCGTGATGAACGCCGTGCGCAACTTTTAGTTGCTGCCCTTGAAGTTTTCACAGCTGCTGGGTATCACTCAGCTGCAATGGATGAGATTGCAGATAGAGCCAAGGTTAGTAAGCCAGTTCTATACCAACACTTTCCCTCAAAGCTAGAGCTTTATCTTGCGGTATTAGATCTTCATATTGACTCATTAGTTTTTGCAATTCAGAAAGCAATTGCCTCAACCCGAGAAAACTCCTCAAGAGTTTCAGCAACAGTTGAGGCCTATTTTGGGTTTATTAACTCTGAGGGTGAGGCTTTTAGATTACTTTTTGAAAGTGATATGAATTTAGAGCCACAGGTTAGGGAGCGATTAAATCGCATGACCTATGACTGCGCTGCTGCGGTGAGTGCGGTTATCTCCATTGATACCGGATTGGGTAAAGAGGAATCTATGATGCTTGCTGTTGGCATTATTGGCACCGTGCAGACCACTGCCAGGCATTGGTTGGATAGGGATGGAAAAATTGATCGCCAGCGTGCTACTGAACTAGTAATGAATTTAATTTGGCGGGGTATTTCTGGGTTCCCTAAATCACAATCTTAAATTCGCAAAGTAATCACCCAATAGATAGGGTTAAGCAATGGCAACTGCAAAAGTGAAAAGTGCAACAAAGACAGATGTGAGAATTGGTATCTCTGATACCACTCAGGAGATAAATTTTGAGTGTGCCAGTACTCAAGCTGAGGTAATAGTAAAAGTTAATGAAGCCATTAAATCTGCAACAGTTTTATCACTTAGTGACACCAGAGGTCGAGAAATTCTTGTTCCACACAGCAAGATAAGTTTTGTTGAAGTTGGCGAGTCCGCAGAGCGCCGTGTTGGCTTTGCCAACAATAATTAAGCTGTAATCATTCTTCGGGCATCTGCCCTTGATTCAAGTTGCTCCCATTGCTTAGGGTTGGTGGTGTACTCACCTAAGGTGTTGAGCTTGCCATTGCCGTGATAATCACTGGCACCAGTCATGACTAAATTAAACTCCTGAGCAAGTTGAATCAGTGCTTTTTTTTCATCAGGTGAGTGATCTCGGTGGTCCACCTCAACCCCATCTAAGCCAGCTGCTATTAAGGAGCCAAATGTTTGAGTTGAGATTGTTCGACCACGATGAGATGCCATTGGGTGGGCAATCACTGAAACCCCACCGGCAGCCTTAACCAAATTAATTACTGCTTCAGGTGATGGTGAATGGTGGGCAACATAATATTTTGATTTATTATGCAACATTTGTGCGAAAACCTCCTCGCGGTTACTAAAGACTCCCTTTTTAATCAGTGCATCAGCAAGGTGGGGTCTGCCAAGTGTTGCTTCCTCTGATAGTTGCGCTAAAACATCAGCCATGGAGACATCGATACCTGCTGCATTTATTCGAGTAATAATCTTTTCCATTCGGCCATATCTATTTTCTCTAGTTTGCTCCATCACACTGATTAACTCCTTGTTTTCTGAGTCAAACAACAAACCTAAAATGTGAACGCTAATACCATCAGATGTTTGGCAGGAAATCTCAGCACCAGGAACGAGTGAGATTCCTGGACGTAATGCAGCCCTTGCCTCTTGCCAACCAGCGATTGAATCATGATCTGTTAGGCCCAGTATTGAGATTCCAGCAGCTAATGCTTTGTTAATAAGTTCAGTAGGTGTATCAGTACCATCACTGCAATTAGTATGAGTGTGTAAATCAATCATTAATCTATTTACTTTCTTCCATATTATCGGATCGATTTGAGCGTAATACAAATAGCGTACAACCAAAGAGCAATCCAATGATTCCAGGAATTGTGCCCGATGGTGGTTTTTGTCCAAGCCAAAGGTAAGCCAAGATTGCACTTACTGGAACCTCAAAAAATACAACTAAGGAAACTACCGCTGGTGAAACTCTTTTTAGGGTGAAATTAAAAAGTGTATGCCCTAAAAATTGGGCACCAATTATTAATCCAGCAAGCAAAATCCACTCAGTACTTGTAAATCCAGTGAGCGCTGATTCACTTATTAAAACTACGGGGAAAATTAAGATCGCACAGGTGGCAAAACAGATAGTAGTAAATGTTGAGGTTGAGATGTCTTTTTGTACTCTTGCTGCGATGATCATGTAAGCCGCCCCTACCGCTCCACCAAGGACTGCCAACATGTCACCTTGGAAAGCACGAACTGAAAGATTTAAATCTACGCCAGAGATTAAAGCTACGGAGAAAAATGCAATTACCATGCCACCAACAGACTTTTTTGGAATATGCCCACCAGCAAGTTTTATAAATAATGCAGCAAATATTGGTTGAGTTGCAGTTAGTGCCGTACCGGTTGCAACGCTAGTTAACTTCATTGCCCAAAAGAAACAGACAAAATGTGTGGCAAGTAAAACACCGGCTAAGACAGACCAACGGATTGCATTTCTCTGAGTGGCAGTTTTCCACTCACCTCGAGCCCACGCAAAAGGCAGCATGATCAATGCACCGACTAGGTTTCGCCAGAAAATTAATGTCGGTATTGGCATCGTGCTCTTAGCAATAATTGGACCTGAGGACCCAATGCCGATCACGCCAAGAATCAGAAATGGAATATCACGCCCAGTTGGTAATTTGGTGTGGTCCTGATCTTTCATAGGTAAAACCTATCTCCAAATTAATTATTATTATGAATTGCAATCTAGACGATACCCTTGCTCCATGAATACAAGTAAAGGATCAATCCTAAATCGTGTATTCCTAGCCCGATTAGCTGGCACTGGGGTCTTTGACCCAAATGGTGATCAGCTTGGAAAGGTTAGGGATGCGGTCGCAACCTTGCGTAGCAACAATCAGCCACCAAGAATTCTTGGCTTGATTATTGAAGTGCCACCACGGAAGCGAATTTTTATTCCGATTACTCGAGTTACCTCAATAAATAATGGCCATGTAATCATTACCGGCTTATTGAATATGCGCAAATTTGAGCCGCGTACTAATGAGATAACAGTTCTTGCTGAGATGTTAGATCGAACAGTTACATTAAATGAAAGCGATGAAAAAGTTGCTGTAGAAGATATTGCGATGGAGCTTTCTAAAACTGGAGATTGGTTTATTGAACATATTCATATCATGCGCCGTGGACCCGGATTTCGAAAGCGTGGAAACTACTCCACTGTGCTGTGGTCTGAAATTTCAGGAATTACTACCACTGAAACTAATCAAGGCGTTAACAACCTACTTGGAGTATTAGCAAATTTACGACCAGCCGATTTAGCTTCCATGATACTTGAATTAAATACCAAACGAAGAGTGGAGATTGCTCGTGCGCTAGATGATGAGCGGCTGGCTGATGTGCTAGAAGAAATGAATGAGACATCAAGAGTTGCCTTGCTTGCAGAGTTGGAGGGTGAGAGGGCAGCCGATGTATTGGAAGAGATGGATCCTGATGATGCTGCAGATTTACTTCGTGAAATTGGAAAAGAGAAAGCACAAAAACTTTTGGCACTGATGGAGCCAGACGATGCTGAAGGAGTTGCACGATTAATGGATTATGAGGATTACACAGCTGGTGGAATGATGACGACTGAGCCAATTGTTTTAACAGCTGATGCAACTGTTGCCGAGGCACTATCTCGAGTCAGATTATCTGAAGTTGCACCTGGACTGGCATCTCAGGTTTTTGTTTGTCGAGCACCAGTTGAAACACCTACTGGCAGATTAATGGGTGTAGTGCACATTCAACGCTTACTTCGTGAACCACCTGCAACTTTGCTGGGTGGGATTTTAGATTCAGATATCACCCCACTTGCGCCTGAGACTGGGTTACATGAGGTTGCATCCCACCTTGCAAGCTACAACCTATTAGCAGCACCTATTGTTGACACAAACGATCGGCTACTGGGTGCTGTGACCGTTGATGATGTACTGGATCACTTACTACCAGAGAACTGGCGTCATAAAGATTTAGTCAAAGCAGAAGTAGCGGAGGAATAATCATGACAAACGAGAAAATTAATAAGAACTCACTTGAGTTTCCACGCGAATCTCGTAGAACTCTCAAGCCTTCTTACGATCCAGAAATCTTTGGCCGTTGGTCTGAGCGATTTGCACGATTCTTGGGTACATCTAGATTCTTGGTATACATGACTACTTTTGTATTATTTTGGGTTATTTGGAATTCACTTGCACCAGATGACTTAAAGTTTGATAATTATCCTTTTATTTTTCTAACTTTAATTCTGTCGCTGCAAGCATCATACGCAGCGCCACTAATTTTGCTTGCACAAAATCGTCAAACTGATCGTGACCGTGTGCAGAATAAAGAAGATCGAGAGCGAAATGAGCAAAATTTGGCAGACACTGAGTACTTAACACGTGAATTAGCCACTCTGCGAACTGCTATTGGTGAGGTAACAACCAAAGATTACTTGCATCAAGAAATTGCTGATGCAATTGAAGAAATTGTTCAAAAAATAAACAAAAAGTCTTAAGTATTTACGTTAAGCCTTACACCTACCAAGGATTTTGGCCTAACAATTATTTGATCAAGGATTGCATCAAATAAATCCATAATTTTTTGATCACTTAAAACCATTGGATTACCTGCATCCCCACCCTCTCGAATATTTGTATCAAACGGCACCTTTGCAAGCAGTGGAACATCAGCTCCAACTAATTCACTAAGACGCCTGGCAGTTTCTTCTCCTCCACCACTTCCAAATATCGAGATTTTTTCTCCAGTTGTAGCGGAGATAGTTTCTGACATATTTTCGATGACGCCAATTACTGGTTGTTTAATTTGATGAGCAATCCTGCCAGCTCGTTCAGCAACCTCTGCGGCTGCAATTTGAGGTGTAGTGACCACAATGATTTCAGATCCGGGGATTAATTGGCCAAGTGAAATTGATATATCACCTGTGCCAGGTGGTAAATCAAGTAATAGTAAATCTAAATCTCCCCAGTACGCATCACTTAATAACTGTTCAAGAACCTTGTGTAGTAACGGACCACGATAAGCAACTGGATCTGATCTTTCTGGTTTGAACATCTCCATGGAAACAATCTTTACGCCATAATTTTCAACTGGAATAAAGGTTTGATCGATTGCAGTCGGTCTTTTATCTAAAATTCCCATAAGTCTTGGAATTGAATGTCCGTAAACATCTGCATCTAAAATTCCTACTTTAAGGCCACGCTTTGCTGCTGCTACCGCCAAATTAACAGTTAATGATGATTTTCCAACACCACCCTTGCCGGAGGCAATCCCTAGTACTCGGGTTAAAGAATCAGGTTGGGCAAATGGAATAAATTTTTCACGTCCACCTCTAATAAGTTTCTTCACATTATTACGTTGTTCTTCATTCATTACGCCAAAAATAACCTCAATAGATTTAATCTCTTCAAGATCACTAAGCGCCTTCGTAATATCTGCCTTTAATCGATCCTTCATCGGACAGCCAACTATGGTTAGCAAAATACCGATCTTTGCCACCCCTGCTGAAAAATCTACCGATTCCACCATGCCTAGTTCAGGTAGTGGTTTATGAAGCTCAGGGTCAATTACATTCCCTAGCGCTTTCCTAATTAAATCATTGGTACTCATAAAATATCAGGATCTATCTTTGGTTTTGACTTAACTTCAAGATCAGATTTATCAATTACATCAGAGATATGTTTTTTGATCAAAGCTTTTGGATGTAGGTCTTTTACCTGTAAATCTTCATACCCCGGTCCTAGATTATCCCTTACTTCATTTGTTACTTTTTGTGCCATGTTTTTAATTTTAATTAGGAATCTTGCTGCTTCTGCAGCCACAGTTGGCATTCGGTCTGGGCCAATTAAGATCATTCCCACCACAATAAGTGCAAGTATCTCTCCGCCACCGATATTAAACATATTTACTACCCCTTAGATGCTGCAAGAGTAACGGTTGTTTGGCGGATGATATTATTGCGTTGATATTTAATCGTCACCTTATCACCTACGCTTTTGCTGCGAATCATCACAATTAATTCATCTGAATTTTCAACCTCACCACCACCAAACTCAATGATTACATCCCCCTCTTTCAAACCTGCTTTATCTGCTGGTCCACCGGGTGTTACACCAACACCTTCACTACTTATTAACGCACCACTTCCGGTAAATCTAGAATCTACTGAAATTCCCATAATTGGATAGGTGGCAGAGCCTGTTGCGATCAACTGCTCTGCAGTTTTCTTGGCTTGATTAATTGGAATTGCAAAACCTAATCCAATTGATCCTGCTTGACTGGTAAATCCAAGTGTTGCAATCGCTGAATTCACACCAACTACTGCGCCTGTGGCATCAACTAGTGGACCACCAGAATTTCCTGGATTAATTGCAGCATCAGTTTGTAGTGCATTGATAAAGGAGCTTTCACCATTTCCACTTCCAGTAGTGACAGCTCGATTTTTAGAGCTGATAATTCCTGAAGTAACTGTTCCTGCTAAGCCAAGAGGTGAGCCAATAGCAATTACTGCATCTCCGACTTGAACTTGATCACTGTTTCCTAATTGCAAAGTTGGTGCTGCTATGACATCAATTTTTAGTATTGCTAAATCATAGGAACTATCCCTGCCAATTAACTTTGCTGGGTATTTTTTGCCATCAGAGAGTTTGACATTTATGGTGCCACCCCTTGCAGCTGCATCAATTACATGATTATTAGTCAAAATAAAGCCATCACTATCAAAAAAGAAACCCGATCCCGTACCTGAGCCAGCCACTCCTTTGACTGAAATCGAAACTACCGCTGGGATTACTCGCGCGGCAAGGGCTGCAATCGAATCTGGCGCCCGCTCTACCGTGTTATTTGTTTGAACTAAGTTTGCACCCACATTTGTAGAGCTACTGCGACCAACTACTGCTCCGATACCGCCTGCAATAACCGCTATGACTACTGCAATTACAAAAAAATTGGAGTTACTTCGCACCTTTACTAATTGTGCAGGCTTTGTTTCAGCATCACTCTGCCACCATGGAGTATCTGATGGTGGCTTCATTTAAGGAAGTTTATTGGCAACTAATATGCCTGCGCCAATTGGAATCACTGTGGCTGTCCATCGTTCATCCTCTTTAACGACTTTAATCACATCTCGCCTTGCAATACTCTCAGGATCGCGTTGGGTTGGGTCTACCACCTTGCCACCATTTAACACTTGATCAATAATTAGTAATCCACCTGTTTTTAACAACCTGTGAGATTCTTGCACCATATCAAATAAATCCAAAGCAGGGCGAATTATAATTAAGTCATAAGAGTTATCAGCTAACTTTCCGATAACCTCAATTAATTTCCCAGTAATTATTCGATACTTTGTAGGAGTGATATCTGCATCTTCAAATATTGTACGAGCAATTTTTGAGTGTTCTCGCTCTGAATCAACTGTAGTTAATACCCCATCATCAGCCATCCCACTTAATAGCCAAAGTCCCCCAACACCTGATCCAGTTCCAATTTCCACAACTGATTTAGCTTTTAATAGTTGAACTGAAAACTTTAAAAAATTACCTACAGCTGCGGTTGGATCTGATGCACCGACTTCTTGACCATTTGCTCTTGCTTGTTGCTTAAAGTAATCCTCATGCGCAAAACTCTCGGCAAATGCGTTCATATCTGTGCGCGGTGGAATTGAATCTTTCAAAATGTTGCCAGCCACTCAATTAATAACCTAACTCCAAAACCGGTACCACCTTTAATGTTTTCACCCGCATCAACCTCTGATCTGCCCGTTCCAGCAATATCTAGATGAACCCAGTTGCGTTCACCAACAAATTTTTCTAAAAATAATGCTGCAGTAATTGATCCAGCTGAAAATCCCATCTTATCTGCGAGATGATTAAAATCAGCTACCTCACTTTGCAGAGCTTGTGAATAATCATCAACTAAAGGCATGTGCCACACTTTTTCACCGACGCTATTGCCAACTTCAAATAATCGCTTAGCTAAGGTGTTTTTCCTGGTGTACATAGCAGCGTGTTGGCGGCCAAGGCCTAATGTTGCAGCCCCGGTAAGAGTTGCCACATCGATTAAATAATCTGGATCAAGGGTTAAATCTGCATAAGCAAGTCCGTCTGCTAAAACTAATCTACCTTCGGCATCAGTGTTTAAAACTTCAACAGTAGTGCCGCCATAATGTTTGATTACATCAGATGGGCGCTGAGCTGTGGCAGATAACGCGTTTTCAGCAACCATTAATAATGTTGTCACCTTAACCTTTGGTTTTATTCTTGCTAATGCAACAGTTGCACACAAAACTGCCGCAGCTCCTGCCATGTCACTCTTCATGCCAATCATGGTGTCATAAGGACGTTTTAATGAAACTCCACCAGTATCAAAAGTAATTCCTTTGCCAACTAAAACTACATGTGGCCAAGAAGAGGAACCTTTTGGGGCATAGGTAAGTTCAATTAATCTTGGGCCTGGGTTTGGTGAAGAGTTTCCTACTGCAACCAATCCACCAAAATCCTTTATTGCCCGGCCAGATTTGATACTTAACGAAAGGCTAGAACTTTTTGCTTCAGAGACCATGGCAGTTGCTTGCTTTGCTAGCCACTCTGGATTCTTGATATTTGATGGCGTATGAATCAGATCTCGTGCTTGCCAAACCGCGGAGGCTAAAACATCAGCCCTCTCAACCTCAGCCTCAAAATCTCCATAAATTACAAACTCTGGCTTCTTATCTTTTAAATCAGTTTTAAGTGAGTACTGGTAATTAGATAGGACAAATGCCACTGCGGCTGTTGTTACTAGCTCTTTATCACTCACCAGTGCAGATAGAAGTACAGAATTACTTGATTTAACACGTCTTCCCAGAGCAGCTGCTGCTTTGCGAAGATCATTTAAATTTTGTTCCCCTACGCCGACTAGATAGATACGAGTCAGTGAGCTAGCTGACAATGGCACCTCAATAATTTCACCAGATTTTGCGGTGAAATCTGGCCAATTACCTAACTCAATATTTAAATCTAATTTTGTGTAATTTGTAAGCGCAGTTAAAAATCTACTCTTGTTGATTTGTATTTTCTCGCCAGACAGCACGGGCAGCGCAACAGCTGTGAACCGGATAAATTCCAACTCATCTTCTGGTAAGTGAGATAGTTTTGGATATAGATCGAGGAGTTTTTGAGCCATAACCCTGATTTAAATTAGTTCAGTCGGTTACTTTTTTACTAATGCAACAGCAGCTTGTAATACATTTCCGAGATTGGTTGCCTCTTCAACATTTAACTCAACGACTAATCTGCCGCCACCCTCAAGTGGGATTCGCATAACCATAGAACGAGCCTCTTTAGTGACCTCCATAGGTCCATCACCAGTTCTTGGTTTCATCGCTGCCATTTAAATCTCCTCCACAAAATAATTAATCCCGTGCCAGCCTTACTAGAGGCGTAATTATCCCCTATATACCTGCGGGTGGGAAATCCTTATAAATAACCTTAAGAAATCAACCCAATTAGGCGCGATCTGCCTGATGCGATAACTGAAATAACTGCCCGTTCGGGCACGCCAAGTTTTACTGCAATTTCAGATGTGGTGATCATATTTACAAAATGCAATGTCAAGATCAGCCGCTCTTCTTCTGGCAATGTGGCAATCAGTTCAGCGATCGTCTTACTGTTGCCCTCAGGTGCCATGTATAAAGATTACTCGGCAGGGCCAATACTTTCGACTTACGCCGAAACTTGTCGACTAAATCGCCGCAGTGAGAGCCAGACTCCGATTAGTAACATCGGCTTAAGAAACAATAAAACTATTGCTGGGGCCATAATCTCTTCCCGCCAAAAAAACACAGTTCCACCTCGTACTGGTTTTAATTCAAATTTCCCAGTGCCTCTAATTACTCTGCCGATATGGACAACCTCGCAGATTACCGGTGGCTTCCACTTAGTTACTTCCATAGTGTCTAAGATTCCTAACTTTAATTTTGGATATAGCTTTGGAAATAATCCAGTAAAAGCAAATATTAAAACACCCTTGCTATTCTTAACTGTTCTATCTTGATCTAACTCAGACCAAACCTTTGTTTGTAGCATCCAATCACTCTGGCCTTGCCAGTCAACTAGAGCGCTCCAGACACTCTTAACTGGCTTATTAATCT
>SXGQ01460394.1_pt1 | contig 23371 bp, 17 predicted proteins | sample 3178371 | NCBI WGS metagenome assembly SXGQ01 (sample SAMN11356859, study PRJNA531348) | freshwater metagenome | isolation source: freshwater sample F1-20 | place: China: Fuxian Lake, Yuxi | collected 2017-12-25 | reverse complement strand
CTGCGTGGAAGGTTGCGAGTAGATATCCCAAGTGTTGCAGAAGCAGTAACACTCGCACATGAGGTTGCATCTGGTAACACATCAGCGCACCCGCATTTCATTCGCCTTCGCGGCACTGGTCCTGTGGTAATCGTTGATATTGGCGACAACGCGGGTGGTGGCTCTGCTGGGGATAGTACATTCTTGCTGAGTGAGCTGCTCTCGCAGAACGTGGCTGGTTGGCAATTTACCATCGCCGATTCGGCGGCAGTGCAAGCCTGCGTGAAAGCGGGTGTCGGCGGTGTTGTGGAGATTTTTGTTGGTGGGAAGCGCGATGCACTACACGGCAGTCCCGTGCTTGTAACTGGCTTTGTTAAAGCTCTTCATAACGGGCAGTACGAGGAGCGTGAGCCACGTCATGGGGGGGTGAGATGGAATGATATGGGTTTGTGTGGCCTCGTGCAAATTGAAACTCCGACACTAGATAGCCAACCGAATTATTTGGTGCTTACATCAAACATAAGTTATCCCATGAGCCTGCATCATCTGTCTGCACTTGGTATTGACCCCGAATATATGAAGATTCTTGTTGTTAAGGGTGCGATTGCATGGAAGGCGGCCTACGAGCCTATCATGCAAGGGTTCATCGTGGCGGACTCGCCCGGTGCTACGCAAGTAAATCCCCGTCGATGGCAATACAAAAAAGCGAGACCAGGTCTTTTTGGCTTAGAGGGGTGGTAGTACAGAGTATGTAAGCGCATCCACAAGTGACGTTCGTGATAATAATTGTGAGCAACGGACAAAAATTTGGGCCGCGGTTGTAAGCCCTCCGAATAACTCTGTCCATCATATTTGGCGCACAGTTAAATTGCCTTGTGTAATGTTTGCCTCTACATATGCACTGGCGATACGCTTATTTTACATGCTCCGGAATTTTGAAATCTAGAGATCCAGTAACCGCCCTAAGTCTTGCTTAGAGAAACCCACTTTGCAAATTAGGTTTGTTAGCTCATTGGGGGGCAATTCTAAAACTCGAGCGTATGTGGTGCCTTGGGTGGAAACTTCCGAAAGATTGGCGGTGGCCAAAAACTTTTTAGGTTTCAGGAATTTATGTGAATGACCAACGCTAGGCGCCAGAAATTTCTGTTCAATGCGAGGAGACTTGCTGAAGTATAGCTTCCATGCTGATTTCATCGAACACAATGCAACGGTTTCATGATTTGCTTGTTGCGTTGTTTGCAACTAACTGTACCCCTGAGATGTTCCAGTGGTGAAATTTCCTACTCATACTTGTCAGTTCGAATGATCTTCCAACCGTGGGAATTGCCCTCTGGAAATTTTTTGGTTCGCGCGGCCGCACGGATTTAAGTCTGCTATTTGATGGAAGCATTCTTGTACTGGTACCCGTGCTCGTGCTTTTTTTCAGTTTTCAGCGGTATTTCGTGAAAGGTCTTGTGGCTGGGGCTTTAAAAGGTTAACGTGGGAGGTGGCACTCTTTGTAGCGTAATCCAAGGGCGTGTATCAAAGCCCTGGTCATAGTCTGAGTGCGCAAACGGGAGTGTCGGTGGAATGGGGGCATAGCAAGCTTTCTTACCCAATCGTTGTTCCTGGGACGTGCGCATAGCCGTCCATGAAGGGACTTTGCTCTATACCAAGCTGGGGTCTATATATGTGTGCTTGCGTGAATATGTGGTTTTGTAGAGTGAAGACTTCTAAGTTGTTCATTAGGAGCGGGACGTGGTTAACCAGCCTTTACACATGCTAATGACTTTGGCTCGTCTTTGGTCATGAGTACAAAACCGATTACCGATCCTATCGTTTTCGTCTCTGCTTTCATGCCAGGGCGAAATGGGGCAATCTATGCCTATAGATTTGACTTGCTCAGCGGCAAACTGCGCCGCTTGCATCAAACCACAGATGTCGAGAATCCGTTCTTTATTGCGATTGCAGCAAACGGACATTTTCTTTATGTTATTGAGGCGGAACAATTCGGTGGGGAGCAACATGAATTTGTTGCGGCGTACTCGATAGATGGACACGACGGAAAGTTGATTAAACTTAACCGACAATCCTCCCTTGGAACTGCTTCGTGTTACCTGGATGTTGACCCCACTGGCAAATGCGTTGTAGTTGCAAACTACCGAACGGGGAGTTTGGCTGCGCTGCCGGTGGGGAGCGATGGGACTTTGGGGCAAGCCTGTTCATTCATCCAGCATAGCGGATCCAGCGTTCATCCCGAGTGGCAAAAAGGCCCGAATGCACATAGCGCCGTGATCAGCCCGGATAACCATTATGTATTGGCGGCCGATCTCGGTATCGATAAGGTGCTTATTTATCGCTTTAACCCCGACCTATCCAAACTCGTGGCCAACGACATGCAGGCCTTCGCCACGTTGGCTGCAGGGTCGGGTCCGCGCCACCTTATATTCCACCCGAACGGCAAACGAGTGTACGTAATTAATGAATTGGGCAACACGATTTCTTTGTTTGACTTTGCAAGCGACTCGGGTATGCTTTCAATCCAGCAGACAATTTCCACCTTGCCGGAGGATTTCCGTGGTACGAGTTACACTGCTGATGTAAAAATCACGCCTGACGGGCGCTTTCTTTACGGCACCAATCGCGGACACGATAGCATCGCAATTTTTCGCATTGCTGATGATGGGCGCATGGGACTCGTTAGCATTGAATCCAGTCTTGGAAATGGACCGCAGAACCTGCTGATTTCTCCGGATGGCCGCTGGCTGATGTGCGCAAATATGCCCGGTAATGACCTGATTGTTTTTGCGATTGATTCCAACACGGGTGGCCTAAAGCCAGTCGGTGATCCAGTGTCTATTCCCATGCCTTCGTGCATTCGCTTGCTGGCGACGTGATCTGGGGCTTCTGTGCCGGTTTGGGGAATGTTACGAGCGTTAGTTGGCTCTGCATACCCAGGCAGGTCGGCATGGGAAAACTAGTGCAACTTCTATTCTGAAATTTCAATAGACTTGTTTTTCGGTCACTAGCTTGATTGGTCTGGCCGGCTGATGCGTTCCCCAACTTGTAGTGGCCCACTGGAATTGGACCCGGGACATGAACAACACTTAGCGTTGCGAACAATGGGGGTAATTCTCAACACGAAACAACGCCAGTGTTCTGCAGTTTATTGGAAGGGCGCATGGTTGCAATGACTAATCATCAGCTCCTGATCGCTGCTGATGTGGGCGGCACATTCACTGACCTAGTTATGGTGAATTCTGATGGTGGCTTGTGGCTTGAAAAGCTTCCTTCAACACCGCCAAACTTTGAGATCGCCGTACTACAAGGAATACGTAATATGTTGCGTGTTTCCAATTCAGATGGTTCTTCTGTGACCCGTGTTGCACACGGTACAACCGTTGCAACAAACGCAATTCTCGAGCACCGTGGCGCGCGCACGGCTTTACTGACAACGCGCGGCTTTCGCGATGTTTTAGAGCTGCGCCGGATTCGTGCGCCTCAAATCTACGATTTGTTTTTTCAGAAGCCAAGAATACTTGTTGATAGACATGATCGGCTTGAGGTTAGTGAGCGCATTTCCGCCAGTGGTGAGATATTGACGCCCATCTCTGAGGTTGAGTTGGGCGGGCTTGTCGCAAAACTGCGCAAAACTGGAGTCGAATCCGTTGCTGTGTGTTTTCTGCATTCATATGCGTACCCACAGCACGAACAGCTTGTCGGTGAGTATTTGCGTAGATATCTGCCGGATATCCCGGTCTCATTATCGTGCGAGGTGTTGCGTGAAAAGCGGGAGTACGAGCGCACAGCTACGACAGTCGTCAATGCTTATGTGCGTCCAGTGATGGAGAGTTACCTGTATCGAATGCAAGCTGGTTTAAAGAAAACGGGGATTGATGCGCCTTTGCTTATTATGCAATCCGCAGGCGGGCTCACTCCGTCCACCGAGGCGGCCGTTCGGCCTGTATTCGTCCTCGAGTCTGGTCCTGCAGGGGGGGTTTTGGGAGCGTGGAACGCTGCTCGCCGGATAAACAGATTGAATTGTATTTCCTTTGATATGGGCGGTACCACAGCCAAAGCCAGCCTTATTGAGGGGGGTACGATCCGGTACAGCAGCGAGTATGAGGTGGGTGGTGTAACTTCAGCAGGTAACCGGCTTGTGGGTGGTGGGGGCGAGATGATACTTGCGCCAACCATTGATATTGCCGAAGTGGGTGCGGGCGGAGGCAGCGTAGCATACCTTGATCCGGCCGGGGGACTGCACGTTGGCCCGCGCAGTTCGGGCGCGACACCAGGGCCGGCTTGCTATCAACGCGGGGGTGTGGAGCCGACAGTTACGGATGCAAATGTAGTGCTTGGATATATTCCGGTAGGCAAACTTGCAACCGGAGATGTTGATGTCAATTTTGACGCTGCGTGGCAATCGATTGCCAGTCGCATAGCCCAACCCCTTCAACTTGACGTACTGGACGCTGCTTTGGGAATTCACCGTATTGCAAATGCACACATGTTACGCGCGCTTCGTGAGGTTTCTGTGCAGCGCGGCCGTGATCCGCGCGTTTTTACACTTATTGCATTTGGCGGCTCTGGACCAATTCATGCTGCAGGACTTGCGCGCGAGCTTGCTGTTCGTGAAGTAGTTGTGCCGCCGATGCCGGGTCTTTTCAGTGCAGTTGGCATGTTAATAAGTGGTGTCGAACATCATGATGTGCGCAGTTGCTTGTTGCGGGATGATACGTTGCGGGTAGCGGAAATAGATGACCGGATTGCTGAAATGCGGGCCGCAATGTTGGTCCATTTTCGGTACGCTTCCCTTCGGCCGGAACAAGTTGTGTTTGTCTGCCACGTAGAGGTCCGATATTCGGGGCAAACTTCCATAATCCGCGTCCAATGGAAAACTGGCAATTCGATTCAGGCATTAATTAATGATTTTGAGCTGGAGCATAACCAGTTGTATGGTCACCGTGTGACGGCAAGTCCGAAAGTTGAAATTGTTGCTGTGCGCTTAGTAGGGCGCGTACCCTTGAAGCAATCCTATCAGTTGCGAGCAGCGCTGCCTGCGCGGGACGTCACTGGGGTGCGGCGTGCAACATTTGGCCCGCCGTGGGGAACATGTGAAGTCCCCGTCCTTCCTCGGTCAGCACTCGCTGGTCTGGTCCGCGGGCCACTTTTAGTGGATGAGTATGACACGACGGTCGTCGTAGCCCCCGACATGACAGCCCGGCTAGATCAGGAAAGCAATGTCCTTCTGGAGTTTTGTTGATGTCCAGAGTCGACCCAATCACCACTGAAATTTTGCGTTCCGCACTTGCGTCGGCGGCTGACGAGATGGCGATGGCACTTTATCGGACATCGCGCTCCACAATCGTTCGCGACGCGCTCGACTTTTCAACGTCGCTCGCTGATGCTGATGGCCAAATGATTGCGCAAAGCGTTACCATTCCGCTCCACATGGGCGCTGTACCGTATGCAATGGAGACATTGTTCAAGAAATTTGATGGTTTGATGGAAGAGGGTGATGTATTTATTCTTAACGACCCATTTGAAGGGGGAATGCATATACCGGATATTTTCATTGTTAAGCCTGTTTTCTGGGAGGGCAAGCGAATTGCATTTGCGATTGCCACGGCGCATCACCTCGATTTAGGCGGACGGTTGCCAGGCAGCTCGGCATGTGATAACACCGAGATTTTTCAGGATGGTTTTCGTATTCCTTGGATGAAATTGTTTCGGCGCGGTGCACCAGAGCAATCGATACTGGAACTACTGGCTGCTAATATCCGCGTTCCAGAGCTTACGCTGGGCGACTTGGAAGCGCAGCTGGCCGCCGTGCATATTGGGCAGCGCGCAGTGCTCGACCTGATCCGTCGCTATGATGTACAGACATTTTTGGTATGTGCGCAGGGCTTGCTCGATTATACCGAGCGGCTCGTGCGGGCTGAAATTGCCACTTGGCCAAGGGGTAAATTCTCGTTTACCGATTATCTGGATAGCGATGGGTGCGGCGGCCCGCGTACCAAAATTCATGTTCAACTGACGGTTGTTGGCGACACTCTTACGGCAGATTTCACAGGTACCGATCCGCAAGTGCGGGGCGCACTCAACTGCACACTTGGGTTCGCTGCTTCGGGGGTCGGCATGTGTGTTCGAGCAGTTATGCGCGATCAAATCCCCAATAACTCGGGCATGTTCCGGCCGATACGTGTGATTGCCCCGGCGGGTACTGTAGTAAATGTTCAAATGCCCGGCGCTTCTTCCATGCGGGGTATTACCGGTTTTCGGGTGACCGACACTGTGTTTGGCGCGCTCGCTCAAATGCTCCCAGATCGGGTAATGGCAGCGGGCGAGGGCGGCAACACTCTTGTAATCTTTGGCAGCGAGCGCACGGGTGGCTCCCGCTATGTGTTTTACGAATTGCTGTCAGGCACGTGGGGCGGAAGACCGGACCGGGATGGCAACGACGGTCTGTGTAATCCTGCAAATGTTGCGAGTAATATTCCTATCGAGCAGGCTGAGTCGGATTATCCAATTCGTATCGAATCCTATGGATTGGTTTGTGATTCTGGTGGGGCCGGGCGATTCCGTGGCGGTATGGCCGTGGTACGCGAGTGGCGCCATTTGGGGAATAGGGAGGCCAGCCTTGTGATCCGCTCCGACCGCCGTGACCATCGTCCCTACGGATTACAGGGTGGTCACGCAGGGGAGCCTTCAAACAATATTCTGCGTTCTGGAGATCAACAAACGGTTCTTCCTACCCTCGTTTCCACTGCAATCCAGCCTGGTGAAGTGATTTTCCATCAGATGGCCGGGGGCGGTGGTTGGGGTGATCCGATGACTCGTGATCCGTATTCAGTAGCTGAGGATGTTAGGAACGAACGTGTCTCTGTAGACGCAGCGCGTGTGTTGTACGGCGTGCAGCTTGGCAAGGATGGCTTGACAGTCAATCATTTGGGCACAGATCGCCTGCGGGCTGGGTCTCGCACCAAATTGGAATGACCCACCACAATAATATTTTCGATTTGCCCACCCCGGCATTGCTGCTTGACTGGGGAGCTGCATCCCGGAATATTGCAACTGCTTCGGAGCTGGCGGCGGGTAGTGGTCTGATGCTGCGCCCGCACTTTAAGAATCATAAGTGCGTCCCGCTTGCGCGGGCGCAAGTAGCCGGCGGCAACTGTGTTGGAATGACTGTTGCAACTGTGGACGAAGCATTTACGCTTGTTCGAGCTGGCTTTGAGGATGTTTTGATTGCAAATCAAGTTGTGGGCGCACATAAGTTGGCCGGTCTCGTGCGTCTTGCCCGTTGCGCAACAGTGCGGGCGGCGGTCGACTCTCTGCAAAATGCACAAGCAATAGAGCTTGAGGCGCAACGGCAAGGTGCAAAAGTGGGCGTTCTGATCGAGCTCAATGTTGGCTATAACCGCTGGGGTGTTGAACACGGAGAACAGGCAGCGGCACTTGCGCAAAAAATTGCTGCGATGCGTGCAGTCAGCTTTATGGGGCTTCAGGCTTATCACGGCAGTGGTGGACACATTTTTGACGGCGTGGAGCGAGCTTCTTATGCGCGGAGTTCGATGGAGGTTGTGCGGCAAATTTATGAAATTATCACGGCTCAGGGGCTACAGTGCCCGGTCGTTTCGGGCGCTGGAACTGGTACTTTTTTGGCAGTGCTGGATCAGGGGATACTGACAGAATTGCAGTTAGGAAGCTACTTGTTGATGGATTGGCAATTCAAGGAGCGCATGGGCGACCTGTTTGAAGTGGCCCTGACGGTGTTAGCTACGGTAATAAGCACATCAGAAAACCATTTCGTAATTGATGTGGGACTAAAGGGTTTGGGTAACAAGGGTGGTGCGCCGCGTCTGCTCGGGCATTTGGACTATGAGGTAACGCAGTGGGCCGCAGAAGAACACACAGTGATTATGGCGCACCAACATAAACTTCGTGTTGGTGATCTGATGAGAGTATTACCAAGTCATGCGAGTGGTACCGTGAACCTTTACCGAAACTTGAACCTGCACGACGGTGAGCTGATTATAGAACGGTGGCCGATCTCCGCTACAGGTTACCCCTTTGAGGAGTGAAAACGTTATGGACTTTCCCATCTTAATTTCCGGTGGCACCATCGTCGATGGCAGTGGTGAAGAGCCATATGTTGGTGATATATTGATTCAAGCTGGGCGAATTGTGGAGGTTGGAGCGGTAGCGCAGCCAGAAAATGTAATCGAGCTCGATGCGCATGGATTGGTGGTTGCGCCTGGATTTATTGACATTCATAGTCACTCTGATTTTTCCCTTTACAATGACCCGCGGGCGGTCAGTTCATTAACCCAAGGGGTTACACTTGAAGTGGTTGGCAACTGTGGACATGGCTGTGCGCCAATCACAGTGCCGGAAATTTTCCAACACAATATATATGGCTATGAACCGGGTATGGAAATGCCTTGGCAATCCGTCGGCACATATCTTGATGCACTGCAGGCGCGCCAGCCTGCGGTTAACGTGGCGACACTTGTTCCGAACGGAAATTTGCGCCTTGCAGTGGTTGGCCGGGCTGATCGGCCGGCAGAAAGTGGGGAAATTCGGCAGATGCGCAAGCTGCTCGAACAGGGCATGGAAGAGGGTGCCTGGGGATTCTCCACAGGGCTTGAATACGATACTGAGCGTTGGAGTAGTGAGACTGAGGTTACCGAGCTGTGCAAGGTGGCTGCGCGCGCGGGCGGATTTTATGCCACGCACACCCGGAACCGGCAGGGTGAGGCCTACGAGGCTATTTCTGAAGCAATCCGCACCAGTGGAGCCGGGAATATACCGTTGCAGATCTCTCACATTTCAAGCGTGTCGCGGTTAGGGGATGATCGCGCTGAAGCGGTTCGGCAGGCTATTGCACAAGTGGATCACGCCCGCACACACCAACTAGACGTCAGTTTTGACATGCACACGCGTTCGTTTGGTATGACAAACTTAAGCAACGCACTGCCGGGATGGGCATTTGAAGGAAGTCACAAAGACACAGTGGAGCGCCTAAAGCAGCGGGCCCACCGCGCTAATATGAGGTCGCATCACGGCATCGTGCACTCTTTGGCAGCGGCGGGGTGGCACAAAATGGTGTTGTTCAATTGTCTCGCATGCCCTGAGCTTTCTCGCAGAAGCATAGCGGAAATCAGCACTGAATGGCAGATGGATCCTTTAGATGTAATTTGCGAAGTGTTGCTCCGGGAAGAGGCAAATTTGCATACGGTTCTGATTTTGGGCTACGTCTACACTGCGGAGGACACACATTTTGCTTTTGATCACCCCGGCTGCATGGTGGGGTCAGATGCGACCACGCTTGCCCTCGACAAGCCGCTCCGAGGCAGCCTTATCCACGGTGCCTTTACTTGGGCGGCTTGGTTTTACCGTCACTTTGTTTGTGAGACAAAGCAGCTTACGAAGCAGGAAGCAGTCAGACGGTTGACATCTTTGCCAGCAAAAAGGCTTAATTTGATGAATCGCGGTCGGCTGTGCAAAAACGCCTGGGCTGACGTGGCGATTTTTGACCCGCTGTCATTTGCAGAACGCGGCACTGACTTTGAACCGGGGCACATTGCAACCGGGATGGTGCATGTACTCGTTAACGGCAAGCTAGCTCTGCATGATGGTCAGCTGACTGGTAGTCAGAGTGGCTTAGTGCTGCGCAAAAACTTGGAATAGGGCATAAATAGTTAATCAGACGGACAAACTTAAGTGTAAGGTTTGGGATTGGAGTGCAGACAAACCGCCCTCGCCCCCGCACCTTCCTAGGCGTAGACTGGGGTGTTGGCGTTCAAAGGTCGAGGTTTGGAATGCCTTCGTCCGCGAGCCGCTTGCGCGTGTTGGCCGACGGTTGAAGCCACTGGTGCCAGTCTTTGAGTTCGCTACTTAACTTCCTGACGCTGCGGGGCACGAAACCGGGGAACGGTGGATGGCTGCCGATCCGCTCGTCCGGTCACGATCTCCTTCAGCGGGGGATCACCGGCAGCACCATACGGGACGGCCGCTCCGCGTCGACGTAGACCGTCTGTTCGGCAACGACCTGATGCGTGTGCCGCCCCATCGGCTCACCTGTGTTCGGGTTTACGTCGAGCCGCGGCCAGTTCGACGACGAGATGTCGATTCGGATCCGATGCCCGACATCGAACAGGTTGCTCGTCGCCCACAGCGAGATCGTCACCGGCACGGGAACGCCCGGCTCGAGCAGCACCTCCCGATCGAATCCCTCCCGGTAGCGGCTGCGGATCACCGAGTCGACGAGCAGCATGTCGAAGCCGTTCAGGTAGTCGTCGTTCGGCGGATGCACGTCGATCAGCTTCGCCGTGAAGTCGGTATCGAGTGCGCTCGATGAGATCCACAGGTGCACGAGCGACGGGCCCGTCACCTCGATGGCATCGGTGAGCGGATCGGTCTGGAAGACGAGCACGTCCGGCCGCTCCGACAGCCGCGGGTAGGGGGTCTCCGACCCGAAGAACTCCGGCGCCTCGCGCTGATCGGCCGGGCCCGGTGTGAGCAGGTCGCGCAGCCGGAGCACCGGGTGGAGGAACCGCGCCCATGCCTGCTCCATGCCGGGGCCGTCATCCGGAAGCTCGCCGATCGCGCAATAGGCTCCGCCGACCGTCGGCACCGGCCGCGCAGGGTCGAAGGTGTAGCGCAGAGGCTCTGCGGCCCGGGCCGGTTTCGCGCCGGAGAGCCTCCCGTCGCTGTGGAGGTGGAGCGTTGTCAGTACCGCACGTGCGAGCGGCCATTCCCACTCCTCGCGCCAGCGTCCGCCGTGGTCTAGCTTGCCGGCGGCGGTCTTCCTGCCGGAACCCCCTCCCATCACAAAAATCCGGATCGGTGCCTCCCCGGTCGGGTGACCCGTTGCGTTGTCCGGCAACCAGCGCGAGAAGTAGTCGAACTGCTCCGCAAAGTACCGCTCGACCCCCCAAACGCTGTCGGGCCCGAAGTCGACCTCGTGGCAGAACGTGGCGTCTCCGCGCATGCCGACGTGGCTCCAGGGGCCAAGCACAAGCCGCTGGGGGGACGCGTTCTGTGCAGCCATCGCCGCCCAATAGGCGGCGTCGGGTCCGGCCCACGGATCGAACCAGCCCGACGAGACCGTCATCGGAACATCAGCATGGCGTTGGAAGTGCGCTGTGTAGTCGCATTCGACGCGGGCCCACCAGTCGTCGTAGGCTCCGCGTGTCGCGTAGTCGATCAGCGTCTGCTCGAGCGTCGGCACATGCCGGAGCGAGGTCTGCCCGCGCGTCCAGGGCGTCGCGCAATAGAGCCGCCGGAGCTCGCGGAGGTCGCTCCAGACGTCCTGCTGCTTGACCGGGTCGTCTGCGATGTCCTGCGCGTCCTGGGCGTGGATGAAGAGCGCCCAGAACATATGGCCCTGCATCGCGCCGCCCTCGCGTGCGCAATTCGCATAGTTGTTCGTCGTCACGACGTCCGGCCAGATCGCGGTGAGGTGCGGGGGCCGCTCGATCGCCGTCCGGACCTGTACCTGCCCCGCGTACGAACTGCCGACGGTGCCGATACGCCCGTTCGACCACGGCCGCGATGCGATCCACTCCACGATGTCGTAGCCGTCGCGGCCCGTATGCGGGTTCGCCGAGTGGAAGTAGGTGCCCGAGCCCTCGGAGCGGTAGCGGTCGCGCATGTCGACGAGCGCGACCACGTATCCGCGAGGCACGAAGAAGTCAGCGATTTCGATGTACCGCTTTGTCGCCTTGTCGTATGCGGTGTGACACATGATCGTGGGGAAGCGACCGCCGGCAAAGGAGCCGTCGATCCCAGGTCGGTGGATGTCGCACGCCAGCCGGACACCGTCCCGCATAGGGACCATGACGTTCTGCGAGACGACGATCCTGTGCAGCACGGCTAGGCGGGGATCACCGGCAGGACGATGTGTGAAGGCCGCTTGGCATCGACGTAAACAGTCTGCTCCGCAATGACTTGGTGCGTGTGTCTGCCCATCGGCTCACCCGTGTTTGGATTGACGTCCAGACGCGGCCAGTTCGACGAGGAGATGTCAACCCTAATCCGGTGGCCGATGGCGAAGAGGTTGCTCGTCGGCGGCAGAGCGATTGTGACTGGTACTGGAACACCTGGCTCGAGCAGGACTTCACGGTCGAAGCCCTCGCGGTACCGACAGCGGATCACGGAGTCGTTGAGCAGCATGTCGTAGCCGACGGGATAGTCCTCATTGGTGGGATGCACGTCGACCAGCTTCGCCGTGAAGTCGGTGTCGAGTGCGCTCGAGGAGACCCACAAGTGCACGGTCATCGGGCCCGTGACCTCCACCGGCTCGGTGAGCGGCTTGGTCTGGAAGACGAGCACGTCTGGTCGCTCCGAGAGGCGCGGGTACGGCTCTTCGGAGCCGAAAATCGAGGGCGACTCTACCTGATCTGCAGGTCCCGGCGTGAGCAGGTCGCGCAGCCGCAACACGGGGCTGAGGAATCTCGCCCAGGCCTGCTCCATCCCGGCACCGTCCGCAGAAAGCTCGCCGATTGAGCAATGGAGGCCGCCGATCGTGGGCACCGGGTGGGTTGGGTCGAATATGAAGTGGCGCGGCTCGGCATCGGGGGACGGCTCAGTTCTCGCCAGCGAACCGTCGCCGTGGAGGTAATACGCCGTCTCCATCCGCCGCGCGAGCGGCCACTCCCACTCCTCGCGCCACGCACCGCCATGGTCGAGCTTGCCTCCGGGGGTCTTCTGGCCTGACCCCCCTCCCATCACGAAGATCCGCACGGGCGCTTCGGCACAAGGCTGACCCGCCGCACTGTCGGGCAGCCAGCGGTTGAAGAACTTGAGCTGCTCGTCGAAGTAGCGCTTCACGCCCCATGCGCTCGCAGCGCCGAAGTCGACGCCAAGGCAGAACGTGGCGTCTCCGCGCATTCCGACATGGCTCCACGGGCCGACGATGAGCCGCGCCGGAGCGCTGTTCTTCTCGGTCATGGCCATGAAGTACTCGGTGACGGCTGTGGGGAAGGGGTCGTACCAGCCCGTCGAGAGAGTCACAGGGATGTCGGCATGCAGCTCCCAGTACCGCGTGTAGTTGTGCTCGACGCGATCCCAGTACGCGTCGTAGGTCCCGCGCGTGTAGTAATCGAGCAGCGAGTCCTCGAGCGGCGGCACGTGCCGCAGTGAAGTCTGCCCGCGCTGCCACGGGGTCGCGCGGAAGAGCTGCCGGAGGTCGCGGAGGTCGTTCCAGACGTCCTGTTGCTTTGCCGGATCGCCCGAGATCTCCTGAGCGTCCTGGGCGTGGATGAAGAGCGCCCAGAACATGTGCTGCTGCATCGCACCGCCCTCACGGCACTGGTTCTGGAAGCTGTTCGTCGGGACCACGTCCGGCCAAATCGCGGTCATGTGCGGTGGGCTCTCTAGTGCCGTGCGCACCTGAGTGATCGCGGCGTAGGAGCTCCCCACGGTGCCGATTCGCCCGTTTGACCACGGCTCCGCGGCGATCCACTCGCAGATGTCGTAGCCGTCCCGACCGGTATGCGGCGTAGCCGCGTGGTAGTAGACGCCCGACGCCTCCGAGCAGTAGCGGTCGCGAAGGTCGATGAGCACGACGTTGTATCCATTCGGGACGAAGTAGTCAGCGATCTCGCTGTACCGCTTGTCTGTTTTGTCGTAGGGGGTGTGGAGCATGATTGTTGGGAATCCACCCTCGACGAAGGCCCCGTCGCGCGCGGGCCGGTAGATGTCGAACGCGAGGCGTACGCCATCTCGCATCGGAACCATTACATTCTTCGCCAGCACGATTCCATACTTCGCGATCATGGTGCCTCCCGTTCACTGATCAATTTGCCACCTCATCGATGCTGTTTGCTAACTGGGATGAAGAGAAATATCAACCCCATTAGTCTCCATATTACACTTCCCCTTCCATCCGCACCGCGCCTCAATTTTCGCTCTCTGCGACCGGCGGCTTAGGTATCCGTGGCTTGTCCCTGCCTGTTACCCCAGATGTGATGGTTTTTCTTGCCCTTGATCGCTTTATTCTCCAGCCTTCTTGCCTAGCCGCTCAATATAGCATAGATAAGCGGGTTACTGTATTAGTTTGTCCGCTTACCACCAGCTAGGTGAACGCTCCCAAACGGTTGTCCGCTTAGTGCAGATCGGTCTGATCGGAACTAGCTCAAACTGGTTTCTCTGGAGCGCTCAGAATGAACATCCAAGAGAGTGCTCGGTTGACGCCGCTGCAGCAAGGGGAGATGGCCCGAGCGGTAATTGGGTCGTGGCTGACGACGACTGGTGCGCACTGGCATGCTCAACCGCACAGCACACCCGCTTCGGTTGCATCGGTTGATTGGTGCATTATTAATCGAGACGACAATTGCGCTGCAGCGTCGGCAGCTGTGCGGCAAGCTTAGGCGCTTCAGGCGAGGGTGTCATTGGCCACCGTGAGCCGAGTTTCCCGCAAGGCTGGCCCAGACTAGTTCGTGCCCCTCGCGCTAGCCCATCCGGTGCGGCGCTATGTGCGCGATCATCCGAGCATGTTGAACCTATAGACATCGAGACGCCGGGGCGATGCAACAGGGTAGGCCACCGCATGACCGGGGACCGCAAGGGCCGATCCAGAAGCTGGGATGTCGTTTGGGAGTCTGTTCATAGCTGGGCCGATGATGCCGCACTCATTACCTTAGCTGGCATTTTTCGCGCCCGAAAGGTAACATGTGCTACCTTCATATGCAAGGTCGCAGTCGCTTATTACGACAACTTTTGCGGTTTTCATCATTCGTGTCATCACCCATAACGGCTCGTGCTCCAAAGCCCCGCGTCTTTTGCCATACCTTTAAGCAATCCAATAGGCGCCATATTTCGACCAGCCTCTTCACCCCTAGTTCCAATTGTGAGGCTTAACGCTTCGTCAAAACCATAACCGCTGAATGGGGCTATGCCGGAGCCTACAGCACCAAAGACCAGAGCGCTGTAAAGCTCCAAAATATGACCCACATTAAGAGCTGGCACCGCACGCAAGGCAGCCTAAATGCGAAACCACTAATCAGTGTCCTCTACCTACATAAGAAGCCGAAAAGCTGCAGTCAAGTCAATGGGCGCGCCGAGGCGCGCGGACTGCGAAATTGCAAGCGTCGCAACCAGCGTACGGGCTCCATCCTCTGCCGACGCAACCGGACTCTCCCCAACGCGGATCACCCTGCAAAAATGCTTCAATTGTTCCACAAAGGGGTTGCAGTCTACGTACCTAATCGGCGAAACGGCCAATGGTTTGTCCCAGCCAATCAGTCCGGGATTACGAGCGGACCAAAGTCTTAGAACTGGCAGCTCAAGACTGCCCTCTGTCCCAATAAAGCGATGAGAATTCTCACCCGTGTAAGGGAACATAGTATTTTCGCGCGTTCCTTGTTCCATCGTCCATGGAGAGAGTCCACTATCCGCACAAATGAGCGTGCCAATGCAACCGTTTAGGAAATTAAGTAACGCGCCGGATGCATCCTCAACCGGAAAATTGCGCACTCCGCTACTTGTGTAGCCAGTGATCGATGCTATCTCCCCGCATAAATATCGGAGCAGATCTATTTCATGGATCGCGTTGATCAAGACCGGACCGCCGCCAAACCTCTTGCGCCATGCAATCTGAAAGTAATCATCAGTTTTTCGAGTAGCCCATATGGAAGACACGGCTACCAAACGTCCAATATGTCCATCAGCTAATATTTGCTGTGCGCTCCGCACCATAGGAAGATAGCGTCGATGATGCCCGACCAAAGTTTTTACTCCAGAAAGACGGATCGCCCGAAGCAATTCCATGGCAGTTTCGACAGAGTCGGCAACCGGTTTTTCAACAATGAAGTGGACGCCGTATGCGCAGCAATCAATACCCTGCTCAACATGCAGACTGTTGGGGGTTGCAATTACAACTGCATCTGGTTTGGCTTTATCCAGAAGTTCCAAATGGGTACGAAAAAACGGGACGCCAAGCCCATGAAGTTTTTCGGCGTCACTAAATGGGTCAGCTATGCCAACCAGCTCCGTAATATCTGAACACGCTAGAATCGTGTCGATATGACGCCTACCCATCATTCCGGCACCGAAAACGCCAAGTCTGATTAGTTTCCCGTCCACTTTCATTTTTACCCAGCCATACCTAGCACCTTTTTTGCCCCGTGTAGCACCTGCCTCACATTCTCTAAAATGCTAAATGTGGTTTTTCTTGGGACTTCCAGACTTACTGGACAATCATGGCGAAAAGCACGAACCAGATCGACGAGAGGCAGTGCTCCATCGCCCGGCGGAAGCCGGGCAGTGCGGGCCTCTTGGATCAAATCCAAGTTGTTGAGGGACGAATCAAGAGGGGCGTCACAAAGCTGAAAGTATCCGGGGCACCAAACATCTATTCTGCCAAGTTTGTCAGGCGTTTTTCCTGAACGAGCGAGATGCAGCGCATCGATCAGTATGCTGCCATTTGGTTGGGAGGCAAACTTTACGACCCGCTCTGCTGATTCAAGTGTTTTAATCCCGCTAAAAACCATGAATTCCAGATCGACTGCAAGGTGAAAGGAATATGCCAGTTCGCAAATGCAAGAGAACTTCTCGGCCATCAGACATTCGTCAGTTTCATCACCAACGACCTTGACTCTGCGCGCTCCGATCCGCGCAGCCACTTCAAATAAATATTCATAATCCGGCGCAGTGGTTTGTTTCCCCATCCGGATTATTTCAACATCAAATACGGTCACGCCGGTGCCGGCAACCATGTCAATCACCTCGCGGCGCATTGGCGTATCTCCAAACATGGGGAACTCAATATCTTCTGGCGATGCGGCTGCAAGTCTTAGGTCTACACTCTGATATCCTGCCTCCGCAGCTAAAGCTATTTGTTTTGGAGGCGACATCCCAAGCACAGTGAGATGAGCTAGAGAAATAGGTCGCAGAGATGACGCACTAACGATATTGGAAGATTTGGGCAATAGCGCATCTTTCTGCATTTTGGTGCACCCTATGTCTGGAGGCTTGAGGTACATTTAGGGTAGTGCAATTTGACTCTTCGTCCCAGAATCTACCTTGTACCTACAATGCAAAGTTTTACCCTCGCCGTTGCATCTAGTGTAACAGAAGTAAATCTAAAAATTGTTTACGAGTAATCGGCTGTGCACTAGTGGGTGCAATGGGAGCAACGCTTTAGTCAAAAGACTTAGTAGTTGCAATTGTTGGTTACCTGGTTCCGACAACCCGAAAACCAATATGGTCACGTCGGCGATCAGGATAGCTCATGCTCCGGGTGGCGCAGCGCAGGTAGCGCGGATGGTCGCTATAAAACGAGCCGCCACGGAGAACCCGCTGTTCGGACAACACCGATTCCTCCCGACCGTCTTCCGTTGAGTAGGGATAAGGCCTATAGGCGCTGCTCACCCACTCCCATACATTTCCCGCCATATCTAAGACTCCGTAGCTACTCGCGCCACTCTCGTAGGCCCCGACTGGTGTTGTGGTTCCATTTTTCGGGTCTTGGCCAAAATTGGCAAGCGTGATATCTGGCAATCGGTTACCCCAAGGCCATTGCCTGCCATCGCAACCCCGGGCAGCTTTCTCCCACTCTGCCTCAGTGGGTAGGCGCACTCGCGCCCATCTGCAAAACGCGTTGGCATCGTACCAGTCAACGTAGACAACGGGGTGGTCGATCAGTTCTACCGGCGCCTGCCCGTTGAACCAGTGTCCCGGCGTGCTGTACCCGGTTGCAATCACAAATTGCTGGTAAACACGATTGGTGATTGGTGTCTTAGATATTCGAAAAGTTGGCAGATCTACCATATGCTGGTTTTTCTCATTATCAATATCAGCTGGGCGATTAGCGCTATGGCGCGAGACCACCTTGTAAGTCTGCTCAATGGCATCCGTTACTTCAAAAAACAGATCGTTACCCATCCAAAATTCACCTGCTGGTACAGTCAGCCAATCAAAATCTAAGTGCACTTGCGACTGGGACTGATAATCTTTGACCACACGAAAGCCAATGTAGATATCCCGAGCTGCGGGAAAAAGGGCATGGCGGTCTGCACAGCGCACATTTTGCATCGGGTGATTGTAGGTCCCTCCTCGCACAACGCGGCGCTCCCGGGAAATTGGATCCTCTCGGCCGTCTTCAGTTACATAAGGGTAATTCCGGTAAAGACTTTGCGTCCACTCCCACACGTTGCCCGCCATACCCAAGGCACCGTAGCTGCTGGCCCCGTCCATACAGCACTCAACAGAAACTGTGTCGCCAACAAAATTTTCGCAGTTGCACGTGCTGGCGGTCGGTATTGCTTCTCCCCATGGCCAGGTCCGCCCATCCACGCCTCGGGCGGTCTTTTCCCATTCCGCTTCAGTCGGCAGGCGCACGCCAGCCCAGTTGCAAAACGCCTGTGCATCAAACCAATCAACATAGGTGACTGGGTGTTGCATGCGAAATTCTGCTGAATTAAACTCCGGCCAATACTCGGGTGAGCGGTGACCAGTCGCGAACACAAAAGCCGCGTATTGGCTGTTTGTAATTACATTACGGCTAATTTCAAATTTACTAAGCCTCACACGATGCCGTGGGAGTTCGTCTGGATATGGCCGGTTGTAGCGCGGTGGGTCAGTGCCCATGGCAAACGCCCCGCCGTTTATTTCTACCCAATCAAACAAAAACTGTGTCATGTCGCAACTACTGGATTTGGCTATATTGCAATTGCTACGCCTTTAGCTTCCGTGGCACACTTGTGGATGATAGCCTAATTCGCTTCCCCGCCTGTGGAAGGGTAACCCCCACGTTCTTAAGATGCGCATTAGTATTTTGGCTGAAATCAAAGCCGGGCTTCAATCCAATGCGACTGACACCCATAAATCTTCGGCTAGACCATACTTGGCACATGCAAAGTAATTAATGATGCATCTCGCCGAAACCATAAGGCACCACTAGTTATAACGCGCGAACGTAGAAGTCAGCGCCATCCACGGCCTCGGAAAATCTGGAGGAAAAATGCATCACCGACCATCCGATTGCGATGTGAATGCGAGCGAAAATTTTTAATCGCCAATTCTTACACTGCGGGCAGGCCTCCATCAACCACTAGCGCAGTTTCTGTCACAAAACTGGCGCTGCCCCAAAAAGCAGAGTTCGCGGCAATCATCTCCGGTGAAGCCACCCGGCTGGCCAGCGTGGTCACATCCGCACACTGCAGGCGCTTCGGTAATTGCCCATTGCCTACTGCGGTATTGATTAACGTAAGGGGTCAAAGTGCGTGCTAGTGTATGAGATTTCACCCGAATTTGCTCTGGTGCCGGATCGAGCGCAAGCTGGCGGGAGGGCGCGAGGACTGTCCCCTTAGCATCACTGTACGCCGCATTTCGTGCGCGCGCCACCACAGTGGTTGCCGACACTATGTTCACGATCAAGCCTTCTCCCGGTTCCCTTAAGTAGGGTAGTGAAGCGCGACAAACAAGGACGGTACCTGTGGCATGAACGGCGAACATGACATCCCACTCCACTAAAGGAGTTGTGTCCAAATCGCCAAATCTGTGTTTACCGACCGAGTTTAGGGTGCTGTCCAGCCTGCCAAAATGGGTGGATGCTCCGGATACTGCCGCCTTCACAGATTGCTCGTCTGAACCATCACAAGCCACTGGCGAAACATCGGGCAGCTATAAAGGCACCGCCTCAACTCGCCTTCCATCCAAATCCACAACCGCGCCCCGGCCGCCCTCTTCGCAAAATCGGTGCGCAATTGCCGCGCCGATACGAGAGCTCCACCTACCACAATCAGCACTTGACCCTCCCTGACCACCAAAGGCATGCGGGTCAGATCTCCACCAAGTATCAGCTGATAGCATATTCCGATCGGTATGCCCAAACCGCACCGTTGCGACGCACAAATCATCCTCATCTGAAGAAATTACAATTTCCGAAGTCGCCTTATGACTAGCTACTCCCATCACATCAAAAACCAGCTCCGCCTCTGTTGCATCGATCCGCCGAAGATAGTCATTCAGCTCCTCAAGAATGTTTAGATGACCAAATATGTCTCGCGCTAGATCAGCGCCCTATTCGCAGAAGACAAAAATTTGCCGCAGGGCTATTGCATTCCTACCTAGATCTGTGTAAGTCGGGCAGCCGCTCACGCGCTGCGCGTGCACCGCAGCATGCCGAGTTTTTACCTCGCTAGGTGTGCAATCTCCCACAGAGTGCGACCTAAATCAACCCGGGTCGGATGCAGGCTGTGCCAAAGCCAGCCTCAAGGTCTGCGAACCATAAAGCGGCGATCTGAGCTCCCTTCACCATAGAGAGCTCGGGGGGTCCAACAACTGCGTGTAGTAGCCACGACTATGTTCAAAACAGCCGCTCTATAAACCCGCCGGCATGCTTTGGGGATACATCCGGTTCCAATCGGCGTGAAATTTACCAGTCTATGGCCCTCAGATCTGGCTCCGCAATCGGATTAAGCACTGTCATTCCATGCATGACGGTAGATCTGTCAAAGGTATAAGTGAATTCAGTTTGGCCAGTCCTGATCAAGGCTCAGCAGCAACTATTCGACCGTCGGAAAGCACTGCAGAAACACGCCTTATGCCAGAAAAAGCTATTGCCTGCAACCGTACCTTTAGTTCAGCGCCCGGCAGTAATCGACGCGCGCTGCCATGCGCAAGTGCAGCCGTGATATTTGTTTCTGGAGTGGTCCATGGCTCAAGCGCGATATTATAGGTGCGACCATAAAATGGCTGTCCGAATGCACCCCCGTACACCTGCCAGAACCATAAACAATTGAATACTTCGGCTGGCCAACTGAGGGCAAAACCTACCAACCGTGAGGTGTTGGTTACTGCATACCAGTTTCCAGCCAGCTCACTCAAAAACAGGGTGTCGTGACTGCGCTCAGTCGGCAATGCAATTTGGCTTATATCTAGCTCTTGGCCATTGCGCCCAGCCACGTGCGGCCATACATAACCACTGCCACTGCGGTAACGAGTTGTTGGGCTCAAATCAGTTACGCGCACAGACGCACCGGCTAGGTCTACTCTGCAACTTCCATCTAGAAAAGGCGGCCCAAAAGCCGGGTGATGCCCCCACATAACATCAACTGCTTCGGCGCCCTCATTCACAAGCCGCTCGTCGATGGTCAGCACGCCGCTGTGGCGCAACAGCGTCAAAGTTTTCTGAACATAAAGCGGCGTTCTATAGGTACGCACATAGAAATATACAGACACGCATTCCGGGCTATCTTCAACGATTGAATAATCCCAAGGGATGAGGCAAACCTCACCATGCGGACCAAAGCTTGTGCCTCCGTAGTGGGCGGAATCTCCGCCGGTGGGCAGACACTCCTGCCAACCCCCCTCGTAGTAATCAAGGAACGCGCCTTCTGGTCTTGGAATGGTTGGCACGAAAGTTGTGGGGTTGCGCACGCCTTGTGGTGAGCGCCACATAAAATCTGTGTCGGTTGGCTTGTGCAGAAACTCAATAATATCACTGCCCTTATCGGCAAGCACTGTCACCCGAATGAGCTCGTTCTCCAAAGTCACAGTCCGCAAACCACGGAAAATAGTCTGCGTAATGCGACAACCATAGTTTCTTTCATGGCTAAAGGTTGGCTCAATCACGTTATAGATGACCGGGGATTAGGAGACTATAGCAGTTTGCGGTTACGACAGGGGAACTTCGATGATCTCAGTGGTCAACACGCCGTTCTCAATACTTACTACCCGATAGTGAGGCGCCAGAAGGCAGCACAACAACTCATCCTGCAGTACAAACTGGAAACAGGTGGAGCGTAGGCCGTAGACTGGAAACCCACAAATTGTTTTTTCATAAGTGGCGTGGGTGTGTCCGCTAAAAATACCAACCACATTCTTCCCGGTGATTTGTTCCACGAAGCGGTCTATGCCATCGGCAATTGCCAAATCCAGCCAGCGACTACCCACCGGAATCACGTGGTGGTGCATTAGCAACACTGTGGGCATCTCATCTCGGAGGGTGGTGCCAAGATGACTCAGTAACGCCGGACTTGCCACCGCCTTGCCTTCAGGGCCCCAATCCAAAAACACGAATCGCAAATTACCGTACTCGAAGGAGGTATTCATCAACTGGTCTTCTGGCACTGTGGTGAAAAGATTTCGGAAGAATGCGGTTCGCTTATCATGATTGCCTGGCACCACATAAATCGGGACATCACGAAATCCGTGAGCGTTAATAATAAGCGGTCCTGGCATTGCTGCTGCAGCCTGTGCACCAAGTATCCCAAGAAAAGTTTGGTACTCCGCGTCTGTACCACTTTGCACTAGGTCGCCTGTTGATACAACGAAATCAATCGTGCCCGCATTATTGGCAATATGCCGCAATACAGCGAGGAGAGCCGATGTGGTTGAGTATCCGCGCACCAGCTGATTGTCAGCCCGCAAATGGTGGTCGGTGATATGAACGAAACGAAGCTTCACGGGAGCTCGTTTGTTTTTGGCCAATTCACAGGCGGGTGACCTATGGTCCATCCACCATCCACCGCAAGATTTTGACCAGTAATATAAGAGGCTTCGTCCGAAGCCAGAAACAATGCCGCCGAAGCAATTTCCGTGGGCTGGCCCATACGGTCCAGTACCGTCATGTCGCGCCAAAACCGCATCAACACCGGATCATGTTTGAGTACTTTTTGATCTGGGCGGCCGGAATCAATTATGCCGGGACTAATTGCATTCACCCTAATTCCGCGTGTGCCAAAATCAATTGCCATAGAGCGGGTGAGACCAAACAAGGCACTCTTGGCCGTCACGTAAGCTGCATGCCCAGCAGCACCCATCATCCCCTCAACCGATGCAACGTTCACGATCGCGCCCGCACCACGCCGGAGCATTTCTTGGGCCGCATATTTCGCGCAATAGAATACTCCATCGAGCGAGACTGCCATCACCTCGCGCCAAACTTCGGGGCTCATCTCAACAGCATCGTAATAACCACCGAGATGAGCTGCGCAGTTGATCAAAATATCCACCCCTCCAAATTCTGCGACGGTTTTTGCGATCGCATTGCTAGCATCCTCCGGGCGGGATGTATCGCACCGAACAAATATGCCGCTTGATTCGGAGGCTGCAACTTTACCCGCAACCTCGTTGATGTCAGCGACTGTAACTTTAGCTCCCTCTTTTCCAAAACGGCTGACGATTGACGCACCTATTCCAGTAGCCCCACCAGTAACCACCGCCACCTTGCCAGCTAATTTTATAAAACACCCCATTTCATAGCGCTATTAGAACATATTTATCTTTGAAAGGTCTAAAGAATTGAAGATTAGCGGCCGTGATGTCCGGTCGGCGAAGGGCGGTAAGTTGTGCTGTTTGGTTTTGGCGAGCGGGGTGGTCGCAGTGGAATTCAGGCTGCCGCGCTACAAACAACGACCGACCGCTAGACTGAACGAAAGTGCAAGTGCCAGCTTCCCCG
>SXGQ01477278.1_pt1 | contig 23373 bp, 27 predicted proteins | sample 3178371 | NCBI WGS metagenome assembly SXGQ01 (sample SAMN11356859, study PRJNA531348) | freshwater metagenome | isolation source: freshwater sample F1-20 | place: China: Fuxian Lake, Yuxi | collected 2017-12-25 | reverse complement strand
TTGAAAAAAAATCTGTCTGCTGGTGGCCGTGAAAATCGCGCTGTTGAAGATAAAGTGCGTGCCGCACCAGAAGACAATTTCGTGTCCGCCGATGAACGCCGCAAGGCGTGGAAGGACGAATGGACGCAAAGAGCATTGCCAGATGTGCCGGAGATTCCGGGTTGGCATTTGTGCTGGTTGTCGACAACCAATAGTTACGACAGCATCGATAAGCGGATTCGCTTGGGCTATGTGCCTGTGAAAGCAGACGAAGTGCCCGGGTTTGAAAGTAACCGCGTAAAGGCTGGCGAACATACTGGTTTCATTGCGTGTAATGAGATGCTCCTGTACAAGATTCCGATGGAGGTGTATCAGGAAGTCATGGCTCATTTCCACCATGAAGCCCCGCTCGAGGAGGCGAACAAGATTCGTGTCCAAGCAGAGAGCGCGGCGGGTCGAGACAGCAAAGGACGCCAACTTGGTCAAATCGAAGGTGACGGTCTGGACAACATTGACAAACCGATCCCTGCGCCCGCATTCCAAGGGTAAAGGGGTGTTTTAACAAACAAGGAGTAAGACTATGTCTTCGACTAATGCTCCGTTCGGTCTGCGCCCTGCGTTCCATCCTTCTGGTCTGGATCGCGCTCAAGCGCTGGCTAACGGTATCGCGTCGGGCTACAGCACCGACATTCTCAAGGGCCAACCGGTCAAACTCAACTCTAGTGGCGTCCTCGTGGTCGCCGCCGCAGGCGATGCCTTCCAAGGCGCTTTCGCAGGCGTGGAGTGGACTGACACCACTGGCCGTCGCCGCGTCTCGAACTACTGGCCTGCAAGCACTGCATACCAGACCGGTTCGTGCGTTGCCTACTTCTACAACGATCCCAACATCGTGTACGAAATTCAGGCCGACGGTTCGCTGGCCCAAACCTCTATCGGCGATATGGCCGATCTGAGCAACACCACTGCTGGTTCCACGACCACCGGTCTGTCGCAATGCACTCTGTCGACCACTCTGGTCGGCGCAGGCAACAGCGCCCAGATGCTGATTCGTGATCTGGCTCCGTACCCCGACAACGCTTGGGGCGATTCGTACACGATTGTGCGAGTAACCATTAACGAGTCGCAGTTCAATGCGTCCGTTAACGCCATCTAAGAAGGGGGTGAATCATGGCCGCTCCGATGCGTAGTACCGACTTTCGGTCAATTGTTGAACCCATTCTGAACGAGTGCTTTGACGGCGTTTACGACCAGCGCACTGATGAATGGTCTCGTGTGTTCCGTGAGCAGGAAGGCATTCCTCGCAACTATCACGAAGAACCCGTGCTGTACGGCTTTGGTGCCGCACCTCAACTTCCTGACGGCACTCCTGTGTCGTATCAGCAAGGTGGCGTGCTGTTCCTCAAGCGCTATGTGTACAACGTGTATGGCCTCGCCTTCGCGTTGACCAAAGTGCTGGTGGAAGACGGCGACCACATCCGTATTGGTCAGGTGTATGCCCGCCACCTCGCTCAGTCCCTGATCGAGACCAAGGAAACCCTGTCCGCCAACGTGCTGAACCGCGCCTTCAACAGCGCGTACCCCGGTGGTGACGGCGTGCAACTGAACAGTGCAAGCCACCCCATCGTCAACGGCACTGCCTCCAACCTGCTGGCTACCGCCGCGAACCTGTCGCAGACCTCTCTCGAGCAGATGCTGATCCAGATTCGTCAGGCTGTGGACAACAACGGCAAGAAGATTCGTCTGGTGCCCCGCCAATTGGTGGTCGCCCCCGGCAATGTCTTCCAAGCCGAGGTTCTCCTGAAGTCCGTCCTGCGTGCTGGCAACGCCAACAACGACATCAACCCCATCAAGTCGATTGGTTTGCTGGACGAGGGTGCCGCTGTTCTGTCGCGTTTGACCAGCGCTACCGCATGGTGGGTTCAGACCGATGCCCCAGAAGGCATGAAACTTCTGATGCGTCGCAAACTGGAGAAGACCATGGAAGGCGATTTTGAGACCGACACGATGCGCTACAAGGCAACTGAGCGTTACGATGTTGGCTTCACTGACTGGCGTGCCATGTACGGCACTCCGGGCGTCTAAACATGGGTTGGGGGGCTTCGGCTCCCCTCTTCACAGGAGAACGATATGGCACAAACCTATTTCGGTTCCACCCTGCGCTCGGGTTCTGGCACGCTGACTGACTCTACCGACGGCGGTTTCGTCGTCTTGAGCCAAACCAGCACCGTAACCACAAACGCAGATGGTTCCGCTTCTAGCGTTACCGAAGTCCTTCCTGCTGGCTCACAGATCATCAATATGTTTGTTGATACGATGGTGACCCCAGTGGTTGGTGGCGGTACTGCTACAACTTGCCCAGTGACGATTGGCACCGCCGCCGCCGGTACGCAGTACCTGTCGGCAACGAACGCCATCGCCGGTGGCCGTATTGCGCTGTCCTTCACGACCGCTCAGTGCGCCGCCATGGCTGACATTGGCAACAACACTTCGGTGGTTATGACCGTTGACCCCAACGGCACTATCTCCACCACTCAGGGTGTCTTCCGCCTCACGGTGGTTTACGCTCAGAAAGTTTGAGGGGGCGCATCATGGGCCAATTCAAACCTATGGTCAAGATGATGACCACCGAACCTTCAGTTGAACTCAAACTGAAGAAGGGCGGTTCGGTCAAGTCGATGACCAAAATGAAGACCGGTGGTGACACCTCTGGTCACAAGAAAATGGCTGACGGTGGTGGCGCTATGAGCGCGATCATGGGCACGCCCGCTCTTGTTGGCCGTCCGGCTGTCAACGCTCCCGTCCGCACCCCCGGCAAGCCTCCGATGGCCGCTCGTCGCAAGGCGATGGCCGCGAAGCCCATGGCACCGATGAAAAAAGGTGGCAAGGCTGAAGGCGGCGAGTCCAAGAAGGAACACATGGCCGAGATGAAGGAGATGAAGGGTCTTGAAAAAGAACTGAAGTCTCACGAGTCCAAGCCTGCCAGCAAGGCCCACAAGGGTCTAAAAACTGGCGGTGTTGCTATGGGCAACGCTGGTGGCTACAAGAAGGGTGGCGCAACCAAGAAGTACGCTTCTGGCGGCATCATCAACACCGAGAATCAAGGTGGCGCGTATCGCAACACCAAGATGCACACCGCTGAATACACTGGCAAGACCAGTGGCACCACTGGCGGCGTGAAAGAAGGCAACGCAGGCGGTTACAAGACCGGCGGCGTGGCTCTCGGTAATGCTGGCGGTTTCAAGATGGGTGGTAAGGCAAAAAAAGCCTACGCGGCGGGGGGTACTGTTGATAGCGGCTCCCCCGTCGCGATGCCCCAAGGCCGCAAAAAACCGTCTGCTCCCGTAAGCATCAACCAACTGTCTGGAACCTTCAAAAAGGGTGGCTCTGTCACTCCGGCGCAAGGTCGCTTGATGAAGAACTTCGACGCTGAGAACGCCACCGCTATGCGGCAGGCCAAGGCTCAGTCCAACGAGGTCTACAGCAAGTACCAGAAGATGGCTGGTGGCGGTGATGTTGAGGATATGTCCAAAGGCGCTTACGACGCTCACTACGCCCGTGAAAAGGCAGAGAATGAAGCGATGCGTGAAGCAATTTTGGGCGCTCCAAAGCGTCTCATGGAGAGCGTCAAAGGATTCTTCAAAGGTGAGGGACAAACCACCGAAAAAGAGTCTGAGATGATGGGCAAGATGCAAAAGCCCAAGAGTGTGACCAAGACTGAGAAGTCTGTAACTGTCACACCCGGCAAAAAGCGCGGTGGCCGTGCGTGTTGAAACAAGTGGGGGCTACGGCCCCCGCTTCTAATTGGGGATAGGACATGAAGGTACAGACTGTATCGAAGACCGGGACAGGTTCGAGTTCCGCTCTCGTAATGAATACGAACATCAGCCCCTTCAATGTGGGCTTTGGTGTTGTGGTGACTGGCACGGTTGACTACACCGTCCAGCACACTTTTGACGACCCCGCTGTGGGGTTCACGACTTGGTTCTCGCATCCCACCATTGCTGGTGAGACGACCAACCAAGACGGCAACTATGCTTTCCCTGTGACCGGCATCAAACTGCTCGTCAACAGCGGCTCTGGCACGGCCACAATGAACTTGGTGCAGGCGGGTATCTAAATGCCTTATGTCGGCTACACCGGGGTCGCAAACCAAGCGAACACCACTGACGGTTTTGCTGGGCAAACCAGCGCCGTCAATGCGGTGGGGGCTGGCATCGGCGAGGATGTGGGCGACGATGGTGTTGTCGACCTCTATGGTGCCGCGCCTGTGACGACTTTTTACATTGCTGATGAAACGGCTCCGGGGTATGTGCTTCAGGAGGACGACAGCAAAATCATTCTGGAGGCTTCGTAATGGCAGACCAAAAAATTTCCGCGATGCCTTCTGCGGCCACTCTGACCGGAGCGGAACTCGTGCCCTTGGTGCAAAGCGGCGCGAATGTGAAGGCTACGCTTGACTCGATTCGAGCGCTCGACAACGCCTACGGCGGATTCAGTGACAGCACAGACCAGACGGGTAGCGTAAGCGCAGGCACCGTGATGACCTTCGACACGATTGATGTCGCTGACGGCGTCACGCTGGTGAGCAACAGCCAAATCACTGTGCCCAACACCGGCAAGTACAACCTGCAATTCAGTTCGCAGTTCAAAAACACCAACAACGCCCAAGAGGATGTGACCGTGTGGTTGCGAATCAATGGTGTTGATCTGGCAAATTCTGCAACGCAGTACACCATCCCCGCACGCAAGAGCGCTGGCATTTTTGGGTACGGCGTGGCGTCTTTGACCTTCTTGCTGGACTTGACTGCCAACGACTATGTCCAGATCGTCTGGCTTCCTACGGCCACCACGGTGACCATGGAACACCTACCGGCCAGCGTGACCCCTGCATACCCGGCGATCCCATCGGTCATTGTCACCATGGTGCAGGTGGCCTAAATGCCAGCCAAGTCACAAGCCCAGTTCCGGCTGATGAAGGCCGCAGAGAACAATCCGAAGTTCGCCAAAAAGGTCGGCATCAAGCCGAGCGTGGCCGCTGAGTTCACTTCGTCCAACAAGGGCAAGAAGGCGTACAGCGCCCTGCCTGAGAAGATGAAAGAGGGCGGCGTGTCCTTGGCAGTGGGGCGCGGTGAGAAGTTGCCGACCGACAAGGGTGCTGGTCTAACGGCCAAGGGTCGGGCAAAATATAACCGTGAAACTGGAAGCAATTTGAAGGCTCCACAACCGCAGGGAGGTTCGAGAAAAGACTCGTTCTGTGCGCGGATGTCGGGCGTCGTAGAACACTCAAAAGGGGACGCCGAACGCGCAAAAGCATCGCTCAAGCGTTGGAAGTGCCCCGGATGGTAAAGGACAGACATGGCTTATTCGGGAACCGTCGGTGAGACCGTAATCAATGTTCAGACATTGATCGACCACGGCGCACGCCGTTGCGGCAAACTGGCCGAGGAATTGACCTCGGAACAATTGCTGTCTGCCAAGCAGTCTCTGTTCTTTCTGCTCTCGCACCTTGCCAACAAAGGCATCAACTACTGGTGCATCAACAAAAAGGTTTTTGGCCTCAAGGCCGATCAGTACATCTACACGATGCCTTTGGGCTGTATTGATGTGCTGAATGTGCTGTATCGCACCATGGATCGCCCCACCGGCTCGTACACCTCGAGCGCTGGCGGCACCGTGGCATTCGTGTATGACTCTGATGTCGACACCTATTGCCAGCAAACATCTGCCAACGGGAACATCTCGGTCAACTACGGCACCGGCAATCCCATCTACGCAGGCTCCATCGGCTTTTTGCCTTATGTCTCTGGCGGCGGCTCGGCCACTTGGTCGATCATCCTCGAGTACAGCGTAGACGGCACGACTTGGAATACCCTTGACAACTTGGGCACCGTGGTGGTGACCGACAACCAGTGGGTGTGGACGGACATTGATCCGGGCCAGTCGGTGCAGTATTACCGCATTCGCGCCTACAACGGCACCACGCTGGCTTTGCGCGAACTCTTCATCGGCAACAACAGCCGCGAAATTCAAATGTCACGCCTGAACCGCGATGACTACACCAACCTGCCCAACAAGAACTTCACGGCCAATCAGCCGTACCAGTTCTGGTTCGACCGCACCATCCCCCAGCCGACGGTGTACCTGTGGCCCACGCCCAGTGACCCCTTCATCCAGATGACGGTCTGGTATCAGCGCCAGATCATGGATGTGGGTGCGCTGTCTGGCGAGTTGGAAATCCCCCAACGCTGGTACGAGGCTACCTTGATGATGCTCTCGCACCGCATGAGCCTCGAGTTGCCCGGGGTGGCCGCTGACCGGATCAACTACCTCGAGAAGCAGGCCGAGAAGTACCTCTTTGAGGCCGAGCAGGAAGAGCGCGACAAGTCGCCGATCTACCTTGCACCCAACATCAGCGTGTACACGAGGTAAGCCATGCCAGTTTTCCTCGATACCCGCGACCTTGCATCTGTAGCGATTGCCGTGTGCGACCGTTGCAAGATGAAGGTTCCCTTTGTCACCCTCGTGTCCGACCCGAACTTTCCGGGCTTGCGGGTGTGCGAAGCGCGTGGGTGCCGGGATCAGTTTGACCCCTATCGTTTGCCTGCCCGGAAAACCGAAAGGATTAACCTTCGGTTTCCGCGACCCGATGTCAGCGTTGCGGTTGACCCGGATGGAATCGTCACTTCGCCGGATCAGGACTGGACGCTGTCGCCCGAACAAAACACCCAGACACCCGAGAACAACGGGAATCTGGACAACCTGAGTCCGAGTCCGTAATGGCAAATGTAACCATATCCCAACTACCATCAGCCGGAGCGATCACAGGCAACGAACTCGTCCCTGTCGTCCAAAACGGCGTTACCGTTCAAACTACTACGGGCGCGATTGCCGCGTCCCCGGCCCAGACCCAGACCTTCCTGACCCTGAATCAGGAGCCGACCCTGCCCAATTCCCGGGCCTTGTCCGGCGGAACTGGCATCGGTTTGGTCGATGGGGGCGCTCAAAGCACCCTCCAGATCACGCTAAACGGGGCTTCTGGCTCGTTGGAGGCCGCAGGCAATGGTCTGATAGTCAAAACGGGCGCAAGCGCCGTCACGGCCCGCCAAATTGCCGTCTCCGGCACCGGCTTGGCCGTTGCAAACGCTACCGGCGTGTCCGGCAACCCGACTTTGAGCCTCGACGGGCTGATTGCGGCCATCGCGCAGGTCGGCGGAACTGGTCTTTTGGCGATCCAAAACGGCACCACAGCCGGTGGCGTGTTGATTGCAGGCACCGCAAACCAGATCGCGGTTGCCAACGGCAATGGATCGGGCGGAAACCCGACGATTTCCATCGTCGACAACCCTGTTTTACCCGGAACCGGCGGCGTGGTTATTCCGCTGGGCACCGCTGTGCAGGAGCCGGTCGGAACCCCGGGCCAATTCCGCTTCAACACCACCACTCAGACCTTTGACGGCTACGCCAACGGCCAGTGGCGCACTTTTTCGCAGACTGGCGGCGTGACATCGTTCAGCGCCGGGTCAACTGGGTTCACCCCGTCAACTCCAACCACCGGCGCAGTCGTTCTTGCGGGCATTTTGAACCCCGCTTCCGGCGGCACAGGGATCAACAACGGCTCCTACACGACCACGCTGGGCGGAAACATCTCCACGGCGGGGTCTTTTACGACCTCTGGCGCGTTTTCTTTGACTTTGACTACCATAGGTGCCACCAGCGTCACTTTGCCCATCACGGGCACGCTGGCGACCCTTGCAGGCACCGAGACGCTGACCAACAAAACGATCAGCGGGTCAAATAACACGCTGACCAACATTGCCAACGCCAGCCTGACCAACTCGAGCGTGACCTACAACGGTGTCACGGTGGCTTTGGGCGCGTCTGGAACCATCACGGCCACGACGACCAATGCCTTGACGGTCAGCACCGGCCTGCAACTGAACACTGGCACGACCTTTGACGGCTCTGCGGCACGCACGATCAGCATCGACTCGACTGTTGTCACCCTGACCGGCACCCAGACCCTGACCAACAAGACGCTGACGACGCCTGTCATCGCGCAGATCAGCAACACTGGTGTTTTGACCCTGCCGACCAGCACTGATACTTTAGTAGGGCGTGCGACGACCGACACGCTGACGAACAAGACCATCAGCGGCTCCAACAACACGCTGACCAACATCGGCAACTCGTCGCTGACCAACTCATCAGTGACGATTGGCACGACCAACATTGCGCTGGGTGCGACCAGCCTGACCTTGGCTGGGTTGACCTCGGTGGAGTTGACTCAAAACCCCACCACGGCTTTGCAGGCGGCAACCAAGCAGTATGTGGACACGCTGGTGTCTTCGGGCATCACCTACCATACGCCGGTCAAGTACGAGGTTCCAAACACCACTGGGAACCTGAACGCTACCTACAACAACGGCACCGCCGGTGTAGGGGCTACGCTGACCAACGCGGGCACCTTGGGTGCCTTTACGCCTGATGGTGTGGTGGCATCGGTCAATGATCGTGTCTTGATCTATAACCAGACCAACCAGTTTGAGAACGGCGTCTACACCGTGACCGTGGTTGGCAACGGCTCGACGGCTTGGGTTTTGACCCGGGCGACCGATGCCGACACCTACGCCTTAAAGAGTCCCAACGGGCTGGGCGAGGGCGATGCATTCTTCGTGACCTCCGGCAACACCGGTGCTGGCGAGACCTATGTCTGCAACACCTCGGGAACAATCACTTTTGGCACGACCGCGATCACTTTTGCACAGGTCTCGGCGGCGCAGGTTTACTCCGCCGGTACGGGCCTGACCCTCACCGGCACGCAGTTCTCGATCACCAACACCGGGGTGAGCGCGGCAACCTATGGCTCGGCCTCTGCTGTGCCTGTGTTTGCTGTGAACGCGCAAGGCCAGATCACCAGCGTCACTAACACAAGCATCGCGATTGCGGCGTCTCAGGTGACCTCGGGTACGCTGGCTGTAGCCCAAGGCGGCACCAACATCGCCTCGTACACCATCGGCGATCTGTTGTACGCCTCCGGGGCCACGACGCTGTCCAAACTGGGCATCGGTACCAGCACTTTCATTCTGACTTCTTCAGGGTCTGCACCGCAGTGGTCTGACCCCACAGGAATTACGGTCGGCACCGCCACAAATGCCACAAACACGGCAATTACCGCGAACTCAACAAACGCGACAAACTACCTGACCTTCGTTTCTACGACTACCGGTAATTTGCCCCAATTGGTAAACTCTTCCATAACCTGCAATCCAAGCACTGGTGCCATCACCGGCGGCATTGCTGGCGGAACTTTCTGAGGGAAAAAACATGGCACAGACCGGATACACGCCGATTTCGCTGTACTACAGCACCACCGCTTCGCAGGCTCCGACTGCGGGCAATCTTGCCAACGGCGAACTGGCAATCAACATCACCGATGGCAAGTTGTACTACAAGGACAACACCGGCGCGGTGAAGGTCATCGCTGGCACCGGTGGTACTGGTGTCGTTGCTGGATCGAACACTCAGATTCAGTTCAACAACAACGGCGTTTTCGGCGCTTCTGCAAACCTGACATGGGACGGCTCGTTCCTGACGGTTGCGTCGATCAAAGACAGCGCCCTGACCTCTGGTCGTGTGACCTACGCTGGCGCATCTGGTCTGTTGACTGACAGCGCAAACCTTACCTTTAACGGCACCACGCTGACCGCAGGTGGCTTAACCACCACCGGCACTACATCGACTGGCGTGCTGTCGGTTACTGGAAATACGACTCTTGGAGACGCATCTGCTGACACAGTGACCGTCAATGGCACGATCACCAGTAACTTGCTGTTTACCGACAACACCTATGACATCGGTGCTTCTGGCGCAACTCGCCCTCGCGCTGGATATTTTGCAACAGACCTTCAAGTTCCTACTGCATACATCCCCAACGGTATGCGCGTTTTTGATGGTGGCGATACGGGGGCGGCAAACAATTACTGGTGGAAGATTGGCACTTGGGTTCCCGGCGGTGGATACTCCAACGAGATTGAAATCACCGTATATGGTTCAAACACGTTCTCGGCAGGTTTGGCAAACACAGCCAAAGCCACCATTTTGCTTCGCGTGGACAATTCCGGAGCAATTGTTGGCGCATGGTACTCTCAAGGTCAGCAGGGAACCACCAGCATCCAAGGCGTTGCGGTTAAGTCGTCTACGGGTGAGGTATGGGTCAAATATGGCAACTACTTCCAGTTGCAGATTAACCCTGTCTATTGCAGTTCAGATACTTGGACAACTGCTTTCTCCAGCACAGGCTCTGGCACGACTCCTACTGGGGCGACAGAGATTGGTTATGTCTGGCAGATCAGCGATGGCTTGATCACATGGGATGCAGGCAATCGTTGCGTTTCGATTGGCACCTCCACAATCAACACAGCCAGAAAACTGTATGTGTATGGCGGGGATGCACTGATTGAACGTGCAGGGGCTAATGCGGCTGTGGGAATCTATTCCAACGGCGGCTCTGGCGTTGCCTACTATATGGTTTCCGATACAGGTGGAAACTGGCAGTTGTACGATCAAGCCTCGTTGGCAAACCGCATCACAGTCAACAGCAACGGCAATATTGGCCTATTGACCGCGCCAAAGGTTTGGCAAGGCGGTATTTCTGTTCTCCAACTTGGCGCTCAGGCGTCCCTATCGTACGGTGGCGGAACCAACATGGTTCTGGGCAATAACCGCTATTTCAACAGCGGCGACAAGTTCATTGCCAGTGGTAACTATGCAACCATTTTGGAGATGTCTGATGGCCTGATCAGTTTCGGAAATTCGTCTGCATCTGGAACTGCCAATGCCGCCATTACTTGGAATTACGGATTTCAAATCAACCGAAGCGGTCAAGTAGTTTTGCCCGGCGGGACGACATCGGTGCCTACTGCAACGGCTGGCTACGTTCTGGACGTTCGCGGCAACATCCTCGCTTACAAAGCATCTGGCAACACAAGCATTGTTGCCTCCACCGGAACCAATGCCAACGCCGCGATGAATGCGTATGAGAATTTTGGTGTTGAGTTCAACACAGATGGTTCGTACACCTCATATGCTTGGGCGCAGGGTGCCACTCGCAAGATGTGGCTTGTTGCCAATGACAGTGGTAATTCTTCGCTTGGTATTGCTGTTAGCAACCCTCAGTCCTATGCGGCCAACGGGGTGCGTTGCTCGATTGTGACAAACCAGCCGATCATCTCTAACGACACGGTGTTTTCTCGGATTCAGTCTCGCGGATACGTCATGCAGGACACTGGCTCGGGCACCGTGTGGACTAAGTTTGGTACGTTCTACACATCCAACAACGGCTATATGTGCAGAATTAGGTATTCCGGCCACGTTGGGTTTAACGCAAACCCCGCTCAGTTGGGTATGTGCGAGATCCTGTTTTCCACTTCAAACGGTTCTTCCTCTCAAGCGGGGTCAACAGGTAACTTTTATGGGATGTTTGTGGCCTATAGACTTGGCCCGGCCAACGTGGTTATCACGGTCAGAGTTGTTCAAATCAACACAGACACTTATGAAATTTGGGGCTATATCCCTAACTATTCAAACGGCGGCTATTACGAAGTTTCATTCTCTGATGGTCAGGCTTGGACTCATAGCGGCTCAGTTGGAACACCGTCTGGAAACTACGTCGACGTCAATCCCAGCGTCATCACTTACACCTAATTTGAAAAGGAACAATCATGACCACACCAATCATCACATGGCAAGTGCAACAGATGTCTTGCTATCCTCAAGCCGAAGGTCTGACGGATGTCGTTTTCCAAGTCAATTGGCTATGTATTGCCGCTGTAAGCGCCGAACCCAACGCTACAAGCGTGGTAAACCCCGGTCTCACGTTCGTGCCCTTATCAAGTGGTACGTTTACTCCGTATGATCAACTCACACAAGAACAAGTTCTTGGTTGGGTGTGGGGCACAGAGTATTTCGACAAGGCAGGAGTTGAAGCCTCTACTGTTGCCAAACTTGAGAACATTGTGAACCCCCCGGTGGTTACGCCCCCCCTACCGTGGGCTGTTCCGCCGACTCAAGTCGTTGCATAATTTTGAAGGGCAAACCACCGGCCCATAACGGTGGAATTTTTTAGGAAAACGGCAATGGAAAAACTGACTCTTTCTACCAATCTGGTCAACGGCATCCTCCAGTATCTGGGCAATCAGCCCTATGCTCAAGTTGCCAATTTGATCGCCGGGATTCAACAAGAAGCCCAAGCACAAACCCAGCAACAACCGGCTGAAGAGCCGAAGCCAGAGTAAGTGAGTTGGGCGGAGATTGACTGATGGAAGGCACTCACGAACTTGCCACTGAAACAGACAAGCGTCTGAGCGTTCACGAGGCAATCTGCGCCCAACGATACGAGGGCATTCAGGCCCGCTTTGACGACGGGTCTAAGCGCATGACCAAGATCGAGTACCTCCTGTATGTACTCATCTTGGCTGTGTTGCTTGGCCCCGGCGTCGCGGCGGATTTTGTCAAGAAGATATTTGGGCTGTGACTATGGATGAACTCAAGTTGCTCAGAGAGCAAGCAAAAGCCGAACTCAATCGACTTGAGGCTCAAAGCACAGCCAAAGAGGTGGCCGGGAAGGCCATCGGAAAAAATGGCCTCGCATACATCACCGCAATCGTGGTGGTGGGTGTCGGGGCCAGTCTCTTATTGGAAGAGTCGAAGATCGCCGCCGTAATCGGTCTGGTGTCTGCGGCTCTGACTGCTTTGATCTCACTGCTCAACGGCATCGCCGGGGCCAATCCGAAGCAGGAAAAGCCCGAGTTTGAGGTCATCAAGTCGCTGATCGAGCGGCTTGACAAATTGGCTGAGAAAGAGCCGCCGATGTCCGTGACAGTCGAAGGAGACAAGGTCACCGTGGTCAAGGGTGGCGACACGATTAACACCTCAAGGGGCGCATGATGTTTGAACTACTTGGTGGCGGTATTTTGGGTTCCGTGCTTGGCGGCGTGTTTCGACTTGTCCCCGAGGCCATCAAGTATTTCGACAAGAAGAACGAGCGCCAGCACGAACTGGCGATGTTCGACAAGCAGTGCGACCTCGAGAAGGTGCGCGGCCAGATCAAACTCGAAGAGATCGGTGCCCAGCGCGACATGGCCGTCGATGTGGGGGTCATGGACGCTTTCAAAGCCGCCATCGACCAGCAGACCGAGATGGCAAAGGCCGCAGGGGGCTGGGTGGCCTCTCTGAGCGCTTCTGTGCGCCCAGTGATGACCTACTACCTGCTGGTGCTGTACGGCGTCGCCAAGACCGCCGCAATCCTTCTGGCGTACTTTGCAGGCCAGCCCATGCTCGAGGTGCTGAAGTCCGCGTGGACTGTGGACGACATGGCCTTGCTGTCCGGCGTGGTGAACTACTGGATTCTCGACAGGACGCTGGCAAAGCGTGGTCTCGCATGAACTTGGAGATCGCGACCGAACTATGCCGGAGATTCGAGGGCTTTAGGACAAACCCTTACCTCTGTCCGGCTGGCGTGCCCACCATCGGGTACGGGTCAACCTTTTACGCCGATGGCCGCAAGGTGACCATGCAAGACCCGCCAATGGATGAACCTACGGCCCGGGCTTTGCTCGTGTCTGAGTTGATGCATCGCTACGCCCCCGGCACGATTCGCCAGTGCCCGATCCTGCTGACCTTGGCGATGCAGACCAACGACTGGGGCAAACTCAACGCCATTGTGGATTTTGCGTACAACCTCGGGGTGGGCAGGCTTCAGACCTCCACCCTGCGCCGCAAGATCAACGCCCAAGACTGGGAAGGTGCCAAGGAGCAGTTGATGCTTTGGACTCGTGGGGGCGGGAAAGTGCTTCCCGGCCTCGTTAAACGCCGTCAGGCGGAATGTTCATTCATGGGGGCGTAATGAGTTCAGCAGTCAAATCCGATCCAGCAAAATGGAAGCGAATAGTTTCCTCAGTTAAAGCCTCTGGCAAGGGCGGAAGCCCCGGTCAGTGGAGCGCACGCAAAGCCCAACTCGCCACTCAAAAATACCAAAGCAGTGGAGGGGGTTACAAAGGGCCAAAAAAGGCGGATAATTCATTAAACAAGTGGACGCAAGAAGATTGGGGCACCCGATCCGGTAAGCCGTCCACTCAGGGTAAAGAGGCTACTGGGGAACGGTACCTGCCAAAACAAGCCCGCGAGAAATTAACTCCCGCCGAGTACGGAGCAACGACCCGTGCCAAACGAGAGGGCACGAAACAAGGCAAGCAGTTTGTCCCACAGCCTGAATCAATCAAGAAAAAGGTGTGGTAATGACAACAGCCGCTGTAATGACCTATGACTCGCTGGTCGCCGACATCTCGTCATACCTCGAGCGTACCGACACAGCGACGCTCGAGAAGATTCCCACCTTCATCATGCTGGCCGAGCAGATCATCGCCAGCGAGATCAAATTCCTCGGCAACCTCACGCCGATGACCTCCACGATGACGGCCAACCAGCCGATCATCGACAAGCCCGCCCGCTGGCACAAGACTGTGTCCATGAATGTCACGGTGGACGGTACAAAACAGCCCGTCTTGCTTCGCAAGTACGAGTACCTGCGCGAGTATTGGCCTGACCCGACCGATACGGATGTCCCGGCTTACTACGCCGACTACGACTACACGCACTGGCTTGTTGCCCCCACACCCGATCAGGACTACACCTTCGAGGTGCTGTACTACGAGCGGGTTCAGCCATTGGACTCGTCCAATCAAACCAACTGGTTCACCGTCTACGCGCCGCAGGCGTTGCTGTACGGCTCTCTATTGCAAGCGATGCCGTTCTTAAAGAACGATGGCCGCGTGCAATTGTGGCAGGCTCAGTACAGCGCGATCATGCAGACCCTCAAGCAAGAGGATGTCCAGCGCATTGGTGACCGTCAAGCCGCAGTATTGGATACCTGACCATGAGTTACAACAGCCCATTTACCGGTAATGTGATCCAGCCCACCGATGTTTCGTATCGGGCCGTCACACTAAGCGCCAACACTCAGTTGCAGTGGCCGATCAACGGAAACGCCACTGACGACTACGCCGCCCGCATCATGGAGGTCACGGCCTCATCTGCGGGCCTTTCGCTTTATATGCCTCCGGCCAACCAAGCATCGGTTGGTCAGGACGCAATGATCCGAAATGTCGGCGCACAAACCTTCACGGTCAAGGATTACGCTGGTGCGAACACCATCGTCTCAATCCCCGCTGGCGAGGCCCGCTACATCTACATCACGGACAACCCGGATGAAGAGGGTACATGGGGCATCATCGCCTTCGGCATCGGCTCTTCTGGGGCTGACGCGGCCACATTGGCCGGTTACGGCTTGCTGGCTATCGGCCAGACCCTGAATCAGTCCCAGCCGGTCACGACCTTCTCGTCGAACTACACCGCGCTCACCACCGACCGATCCAATACTTTTGTGTGGACTGGTGGTGCCGGTACTCTGACGCTGTCTGGTGCAACTGTCCTACAAGACAACTGGTTCATGTTCCTGCGGAACGGCGGCACCGGCGCTCTGACGGTGGCCTGCTCCGGTGGAGATGTGATCAATGGCTCTGCCACGATCATTCTCCAGCCTGCCGACTCCTGCATCATTGTCTGCTCGGGCGCGGCCTTCTACACCGTTGGCTTGGGTCGCAACACGCAGTTTGCGTTCACGCAGTTGACCAAAGCCGTCACCGGCGGAACGGTTACGCTGACTGCCGCCGAGGCGTCGAATGTGATCTTGAAGTTCACGGGCACGCTTTCAAGCAACGCCACGATCATCGTGCCGCAGACTGTGCAGGTCTACTATGTGCAAAACGCCACCATCGGTGGAGCGTCGAACTACACCATCAAATTGACGACCAATACTGGCGGCTCTGAGGCGACCATTGCGTCGAACCAGCAGGCCACACTGATCTGCGACTCGGTCAACCTTGTAAACGCCAACACCGTGCTGGCTGGTGCTTCTTCAATCGGCTTGATTGATGGCACTGTCGGAAGCCCTGCCCTGTACTTTGGTAGCGAGGCATCGACCGGCGTGTATCGCGCCGCTTCTGGTCAGTTCAACATCGCCATCTTGGGTGTGTTGCGTTCAACGCTGTCTGCAAGCGGTCTTGCAATTGTCGGCACCGGCAACTTCACCGGCGGCATCGCCGGGGGGACATACTAATGACGCAGAAGGTTTTTTCGATTGACACCCAACCCGGCATTCAGCGGGACGGGACTTACTTCGACAAAAACTTCTACACCGACGGCAAGTGGGTGCGGTTCCAGCGCGGGCGTCCTCGCAAGATCGGCGGATACCGCGCCATCACCACTTTGGCTGACGGGCTGTCTCGTGGCATCTATGTCAACTCCGAAGACGGCATCAACAAGATTTTCAACGGGTACGCCTCTGGCATCGAGGTGATCGACATCGACAACAACGGCATCGGTTCTGGCACGAACCAGATGAAGTTTGGCGGCGACATCTTGACACTTGGAGCCATCACCCCGGGCACTGGCTACACCAATGGCACCTACACCGGCGTAGCCCTCACTGGAGGCTCTGGATCGGGCGCTGTGGCGACCATCGTGGTGGCCGGTAATGTGGTCACCACCGTGACCATCACGACCAACGGCAACTACTACTGCGCCGGGGATGTCCTGACCTGCGCCAACACGGCTATCGGCGGCACTGGCTCCGGCTGGTCTGTTGTCGTGGCGACCGTCGATGACTTGTTCACCGCAAGCACCAACCACCTCTGGCAATTCGATTCGCTTTTCGACTCGCAAGGGGCTGGCGCGAACTTCCTCGTGGCCCACCCCGGTCACAACCTCGCTCAGATCGACAGCACGGTCAACACGGCGGTGCTTGGCGGGCCTTTGAATGGCCTCGTACTGGCTCCGCTCAAGGACACCAACGGCACATCCCCTACCGGCGACACCATCGAAGTGTCTGGCGGCGTGGTGGTGCTTCACCCTTACATCTTCGTGTACGGCGACAACGGCCTGATCAAGAACAATGTGGCTGGTGATCCTTACGACTGGAACGGCCCCGACGCCAACGAGACCAATGTGTCCTCGACCAAGGTGGTCAAGGGCTTGCCGGTGCGTGGTGGTACGAACTCGCCTTCCGGGCTTTTCTGGTCTCTCGACTCGCTGATCCGCGTGTCCTACAACCCGACCACGATCACCATCGGCGGCACGGCTCAGACCTTCTACTGGCGCTACGACATCATCTCGAGTCAGTCCTCGATCCTCTCCAGTCAAGGCGTCATCGAGTACGACGGCATCTACTACTGGGCAGGCGTCGACCGCTTCCTGATGTACAACGGCGTGGTCAAAGAGATTCCCAACGCTTTCAACCAGAACTACTTCTTCGACAACCTCAACTATGTCCAGCGCCAAAAGGTCTGGGCAACCAAGGTGCCTCGCTTCGGCGAAATCTGGTGGTTCTACCCCGAGGGCAACAGCGAAGAATGCACGAATTGCGTTATCTACAATGTCCGCGAGAACTGCTGGTATGACGGCGGTTTCGCCGATGGATGCAACCGCACCGCAGGGTACTTCTCTCAGGTGTTTCGGTTCCCCATCAACGCTGGCTCAGAGCAGACCATCCTTGAGATTCTGTTCACCTCGAGCATCAGCACGACCAACGGGTCGAATGTCATCACCCTCGCGGACACTAACTTGATCAAGATCGGCCAGATGGTCGATGCCGCAGGAGTTCCTGCAACTGCTGTAGTCAAAACAATTGCACCGAGCGCTACGCCCGGTTTTATTGAGGTTGAGTTGTACAACCCTGCCACAGGCTTGAATGTGGACGCCACGGCCAACGCAACGGTCACCGCTGACTTCACCACGCAACCCGGCAAGATCACGATCTGGCAACACGAGATCGGCACCGACATGGTCATCAATGAACTGTCTGACGCCATCGAGTCCATGTTCGAGACATCCGACCTTGGCTGGGTGGGCGGTGGCCCCTCGCAGACCGTGGCCGTCGGCGAAAACTTCTGGCTCCACATCGAGCGCATCGAGCCTGACTTTGTGCAGTCAGGGACGATGTCTGTGCAGATCATTGGTCGACCCTACGCTCAAGTTGAGGACAAGGTGTCAGACCCGTATTACTTCGAGCCGAACACCGGCAAGATCGATATGCGCGAACAGCGTCGCGAACTTAGGTTGCGCTTCACCAGCAATGTGCAGGGTGGCGACTACCAGATGGGCCGCGTGCTGGTCAACGCAGACATGGGCGATGTGAGAGGCTACTCATGACGATTCCTGTCGTATATGACCCTCGTTATCACACATGGGACTCGTGGGCGTGTCTCATGGTGGAGGCGTATGCGGCGCAACAACTTTCAATACCGGAAGGAGAACAGCACTGGAAAGAGTGGGCACGAGGACTGAAAGGCATCTCGTCGTTTGATCGCGACGGAGTTCCCGGGCCAGAAGGATTTAACCATTGGCAGGATTGGGCTGTAGCACTGGTCAATGCTGTCAACAACCCATCACAATAAAAAAATGGACTTCATCGAACTATTCAACATGGTCTCGAAGGTGGCGCGTCCAGCCCACGCTAACGAGACAGCGGCAACATCTATGGAAGAGACTTTGCAGGACATCGGCATCGACAGCCTTGATGGCCTCATCATGCTCATGTACCTCACCGAGTTGTATGGCATCCCCGATGACGATGAGAACAAGGAGTTCCATCCCGTCACCGTGCAGGATGTGCATGACTACTTGATGCGGCGCAAGAGCAAGGAGCCTGCATCTCTCGAAGAGGCGCGGGAGGCAATCCAATGATTTACCTCACGCACTACCGCACAGCGGCCACATCCAATGTTGAATTGTTCGAGGACATCGTCTTTCCACAGCGCGTTCACTGGTTCCCCGAGACATACAGCCGCACCAAGAGCGGCTTGTTTTATGTCCCCCACAAACTTGCCGAGAAGGTACTCGACCCGGAACTCTGTCGTGAGTTGCGCGAGAACCAGTTTGGCAAGACTGCATTCATTCTGGCGGGTGGCAATGCCCACTTCGCCGGTATCGGTCAGCGCGAGTACAACAGCCGCCTGACCTACACCTACAAGTTCCTGCCGTTCACCCTGACGCAGGTCTACGCTGGCCGCACGGCTCAGTCGTTCGGCAACATGGACATGATCACCACCGACTCGTCGGCCTGCGCCAGCAGTCTGAAGGTCATGATGGATGTCGAGGTGCTGATGAAGTACTACGACTTTGACCGCGTGATCGTCCTGACGGTTGAGGACGGTGTGTCCAACGCCGTGCTGGAGTTCTTTGGCGAGTCCCAAGCCGTTCTGACGGCCAAGGAAGAGGCTGAGAAGGGCGTCAAGCCTTCGGCCTTCGACAGCAAGAATCGCGGCTTCTATGTGGGTCAGGGGGCCGCTCTGGCGGTCTTTGAGTCCGAGCGGTCTGTAAAGCGCTCCGGCAAGGTTCCCCATGCCCGTCTGGTGGGGGCGTACAACGCCTCCGAGCAGTCGACCAACGCCATCGGCCAGTGCGAAGACGGCCAAGGTTTTGCCAAGGCCATCGGCGGCGTTTGCTTCCACAGCAAGACCATGCGCCACGACATTGGGATTGTGAAGGCCCACGGCACCGGCACTGAGTCCAACAACAAGTCCGAGAAGACGGCCATCCTTGGCGCTGGTCTCAAGGACTTCGTGGTGACCTCCTACAAGCAGAAGATCGGCCACACCATGGGTTCGAGCGGCCTGCTTGAGACGCTACTATTGCTCGATGACCTAAAAAAGGGATTCGTGCCGGGAATCGAAAACCGAACTGAATCCGATTCGGTATTTCTGTCTGAGTCCGTGGCTCCTCCGCAGGGCTACATCCTGAGTCTGGCGGCAGGGATGGGCAATATCTATTCCGCCGCAATTTTTGAGGGGCTGTGATGCTTGTAGATAGCAAGAAAAAACAACTGAAAGACGAGGCGGTCTTGATGGTCGCCGCGCAAGAGACCAAATCCAAATACTCTGCCGCGCAGGTGTTTGCCGCTATGGTCGAAGAGATGAACCAGTATGGGACGACCTGCTACCGCGCAGGCAACACCATATTCGTGATGCACCACGCCGAGGGGCGTATTGGTGTATTTCGCGCTCTGAATGCTGACACGGCACGCAATTACTTGGAAAATTGCTACGAGTGGGTGCAGGCGGCTTACAAAATGGGTTTTGACACGATGGTCACCAATTTTGAAGACCCGACCATCATCAACATTTTCAAAGCCATCTCGCGCAATCCGCCGCAAGAAGGCATGGGATACAAGGCTGAAAAAGGCAAGAACGGCGGCTACCGCGTCACCCTGAAACTCGGCCCGAAACGCGAAGGGAAGATGAAATGAGCGCCGTTGTAAGTTTTGTTGCTGATGTTTTTGAAACCGTCGTCGACGCTGTCGGCGATGTGGTTGAGGCCGTCGGTGATGTCGTCGAGAAGGTTGTAGATACCGTCGGCGATGTTGTCGAGGCTGTTGTCGAAAATCCGTTGCCAGTCCTGCTTTCAGTGGCTGGATCGTTTATCGGCATCCCGCCCATGGTTACCAATGCTCTGGTAACAGCCTCCCAAGGTGGAGACCTCGGAGACATCGTGTTGTCCGCAGGCGTGTCTTACCTTGCCCCGGTTGCAACCAACGCGGTGAGTTCCACCCTTTCTTCTGCCATCGGTGACGCAATCGTCAACGAGGCCGTCTCTGATGCTGTGGTCAACAGCGTGAGCAAGGGCTTGGTCAATGGAGTCATCTCCGAAGTCAAGGGCGGGGATTTTGAAGATGGCTTTGCTGGCGGGTTCACCGGCGGCATGGTCGGCGCTGGCGTGAACGAGGTTGCAGACTTTGTGAAGCCCGAGATCGTCGATGCAATGGACAGCATTGGCTTGGATTCCAGCACCGCCACTGCAATTGCAAATGCGGGCACCAAGGCTCTGACCTCTGGCATCACTTCTGAGATCACCGGCAAGGGTGACTTTGCTACTTCGTTCACCAACAGCCTTGTGAACTCTGGCGCAAACATTGCCGCCAATAACATCACCAACTCAATTGCTGACCAGTTCAATGCCGCCACCTCGGTCGATAGAGAGATCACTGGCGCTGAGAACGGCGACACCAAAGATCAGGAAGAACTGAAAACCGAACTGGCTGATGCTTGGGACAACCGCGACATCAACGCGGTGAACAACATCATCACCACCAACAACATCACCGAAGACGATGCCCGAACTCTGTTTGATCTGACGGACGCCGACATCTTTGGCTTGGCCGACAACGGCGTGACCTTCTCCACTGGAGACGCCGACACCAAGACCACCACCGACCTCACGAACACCGACACCGGCACGACCATTGGCACCGGCGCTGGCATTCCTGACAGTCTGGTTGACGAGGTCGAGGTAAGCGATCTGGGCGACGGCACCGGCACCGCAACGGATGTCGTGTCGAACCTTGACACCACCTACACCACCAACGACTTGTCTGGCACCGACTCTGTGTCTACGCTCAACGGCGCAGATGATCAAAGTCTGACCGATGACAACGCCGATGTGGTGAACGCTGGCAACAACTCGTGGGTTGATTTCACCGACACCACCGACTTCAATGCTGAGTTGAACGCTCGTCTGACCGGCGATCAGTCTCTCCCGACCGAGATGACCGACCTGACCGGTTATGAAGACCTGCCTGATGTCGCCGATCTCGACACCACCGAGTATGACGACACGCTGGCCGAGACCAAGTTGCCTGAAGAGCAGACCCCTTCGACGCTTGGCTACACCGAGGAAGACCTTGAGGGCGTGCCCGATCAGTACCGCGACATGATCAGCAACATCATGGACACCGGCACCGCAGATCAGAAGACCATCGAGGCTCTGACCAGCGCAGGCATGGATCAGGAGACGATCAACTCGTTGATCAGCGCCACCCAGCCGCAGATTGCCGTGACGCCCGAAGAGCAACCCGTCAGCATCAAGACCGGCCTCGAAGAGGAAGAGAAGCCTGTTTTCGGTGGCTTGAGTGCGCTCGGTGCGACTGGCGCAAGCCTCCTGCCGACTGCCGCAGGCACTGGTGTGATGGGTAGCGTGCTGAACCAAGTGCTGAAGCCCGCGATCCGTCAGTCGATCACCAAGAGCCTGCTCCCGGCCAAAAAGCCGCCCCAGAGGCCGCGTCCCGCGCCGCAGACTCAGGCGCGTCGTCCGGCTCCTGTCAAGATGACCCCGCAACAAATTGCGGCCATGCAAAAGAAGCCCACGACGCCGACGATTAAGAAGCCCGTTGCGCCCACCAAGGCCAATGTGAAGAGCCTGACGCCTGTCACGAACATTGCCGGGTTGACCTCAATCCTCAAAAAGAAGGGCTAAGACATCATGGCAATTTTGAAAAAGCGTCAGTCCAAGCAATCCTTGCCCAGTTTCCCTGCGCGGGAGGTTGCTGTCCGTGGTGAGATGCCCGGTCTCACTTCCGAAACCAAGCGGCCAGACACCGGGCGACCCGTCACCAGCACGATCAAGCCGACCGGCAAGCCTGCCGTCACGACCACGCGCCCTGCTCTTACCTCCCGGGTGGCCTCTGAGACCGCTGGCGCACGCCCGTCTGCGCTTTTGTCTGGCACAACCAAGCCAGCCTTGACCAGCACGACAAAAACCGGCGCAAAGCCGACCGCTGGCGCAGGCTCTGCCACCTCGCTGACGACCAAGACCTCTGGCGCAACCCGCCCGACCGTATCTCGTTCCGCCGCGTCTGGCTCTGGCCTTGGCGACACCCTGAAGAACGCCGCCATCGGCGCTGGCCTCGGCATGGCCGGGAAAGCGGCCTACGACGCGCTTTTTGGCAAAGGGAATACCTCGGGCACCACCAAGCCCGGAGCGGGCGGCACGACCTCAAAAACCCCCGGCGGCTTGAACATTCCCGGCATCACCAAACCCGGAACTGGTGGGACTACCGTCAAACCCGGCGCTGGTGGCACCACCACCAAAACAGGCACTGGTGACACCACTCGTAAACCGACTACGCCGCCCAAGACCCCGGTAATACCCAAAACACCGACTACCCCAAAAGGCCCGACGACTCCGACTGGGCCGCGCACCCCCACGACCCCCAAAGGCCCAACTGGGCCTAAGACACCGACCGGGCCAAAAACGCCGACACGCGGCGGTGGAGCGGGTGCGGGTGCCGGTGCTGGCGCAGGAACCACCGAAACCGACTCGCAAACTAACGAGGACGGAACCACAACCGTGACCTATGACGACGGCTCTACCGTCACTATGGATGCGGATGGCAACATCATCTCCACCACCGAGGCCACCGATACCGACTTTGAGGAGGTGGTGAACGACGACGGCACAACCACCTACACCTACGACGACGGCTCCACCATCACGATGGACGCCGAC
>SXGQ01376853.1_pt1 | contig 23377 bp, 31 predicted proteins | sample 3178371 | NCBI WGS metagenome assembly SXGQ01 (sample SAMN11356859, study PRJNA531348) | freshwater metagenome | isolation source: freshwater sample F1-20 | place: China: Fuxian Lake, Yuxi | collected 2017-12-25 | reverse complement strand
GTGTTGAGGTAGGTAACTACTGCCGCCTCATCTGCATACTCTGTGACTCCTGCTGGAAGAGTTGGGTTATCTACAGAGATTCCAAGGCAGACCATGTTAGGTGTGTCATTTGGGTCTTTGGCAAAATAACCACCATCAGAGACATAGGCTGGAATTGTGCCATTGTCTAGTTTGTAACTAATTACTTTCTTTGCCACTGGTAATCTCCTTCGCTAGTGACTTCTTGTCGAGAGGTACGAACCCACGGCTTTCCGCAAATTTACGACCACAATCGGCAAACTTATCAGCGCAGGCTTCAAGCCACATTATAGTCATTTCATGAGTTGGTTCGATGCCCTTCTTCATTAAATCATTTTCCATTTCAAGGTAAGCAAAAACCTCTGCTTGGGCCGCTGCTCCGTTGATGCCCATATCAAAGAGGTAGATGTGGTTACCCTCATCGATTAGTCCCCCGCGTGTGCGTGCGGCATTGAGAGCCTGCTTCATCGCTGTCATAACGTGATGGCGGGATTCATTTAATTCATAGTCCTCTTCAGTTATTTCAGTTTTGCCAAGTTTTTCTACAATGGCTTCATATTGAGTAGTAAAGAAGGACATCTTTCTAATTGCGCCCCTAATTGAATTCTCAGTATTGGCAGTTTGTACAGCAAGTTCAACGATATCTACATTTAATAAATCTTTTTTGTAGTTATCGGTCTCCTCTTCATACTCTTTTTGTTTCTGTATCATTTGAATCTGCTTACGCTTCAAAGCAATGTGGGCCTCTTCAAGAGCCATACGAGTACGGTCAAGAACTGCCAAGATGTGCTTTAAAGAACCCATTGGAGTCAAGTCAGTGACATCTAGTGTGACGCCCTTGAACTGAGATGCAGACTTATAAAAGTTCTCTGAATCTCTCTTGATTGCTGGCAGAGTGTTGCTGATATGTTGCAGCATGCCCTTGTATTCGGGGGAAATTGCAAGTTGATTACTTACCTCAACTAATGCAATATCACCGCCAACTACAATTGGGTCATGTAGTTTGATGTTGTTTTCCATTGTGTTTTCCATTCTTTTACTCAAGATAGTCCTCCATGTGCACTAGACGTAGCACCTGATGCTTGTACAGAAATAGTCAAATCACCAAAGTCTGCAGCGTTACCTGTTGAGCCAATAGTTACATATTGAATAATGTTTGTGACGTTGCCATCAGAACCTCCCACTATAACTCCACGAGTAGAGTTAGAAGTCCCATTCATGTCGTAAACTCCAGGAGGACTCCAAGAAGTAGGAGTGTTTATTAAATCACCAAAATCTAAAGCATTTCCTGTAGACGCAATAGTTACATAATCAATAGTATTAATAGGTGGTCCACTTTGACTAATTCCACCAAACCAAAGGGCACGTGTGTTGTTTGATAAACTTCCTATATTTCCACGTGCAACTGTTAAACTTCCAAAATTAGTAGAGTTACCTGTTGAAGAAATTGTTACATAACTAATTGTGTCTCTATAAACTCCAGAAAATACTCCTCCTCCAACCATTCCACGAGTTGGAGACGCGGCGCCTCCAACTTGACGTATCCCGTTTGCTAAATCACCAAAGTCAGTTACGTTTCCAGTAGAAGCAATAGTTATGTACTCTATAGTATTTTGATTATCACTACTGTTTTCTCCACCTGCAAAAATTCCACGAGTAGAAGAGGAGAATGAACCTAAAGCATTTTTTGCAACACTTAAATCACCAAAATCAGTGGCATTTCCTGTAGACGCAATAGTTACGTATTGAATAACATTAACTGTTGTGTTCAAAGGAGTGTTAGGATGCGTATCTCCCGAACTAGTGCTTCCACCAGCAAATATTGCTCGTGTATTGCTGCCACATGACCCATTTGCTAATCTAAAAATACTGTTAATTAAATCACCAAAATCTGTAGCATTTCCTAGCGTTGGAATAAAAAAATAATCAATAACATTTGTAGGACTAGGTGCTTGTCCTCCTGCACGAATTGCCCGACCCGCAGCAAAGTTGCCCAGGTTAATAGACCAGGAAACATTGGTTACATTTAGGTTGTAACCATCATCACCTGTCTTGACACTACTTACCGTCATTTGGTAGGTCCTTTAAGACTAGGAGATTTCAGAACCGTATGCGTGGAATACTAGGTTTGCTGTTGATGCGTATACAGTGATTACATCAGTGGCATCTAGCGTGATACCAACTGTGATGATTGTTGTATCATTGGCGCCAACAGTTACGTCGTACGCAAGATAGTGCACGTTAGCAAGTGTTGCACCTGCTGGACGCACTGCAATGCGAAAAGCCGCATCAGAGGCTGCTAAGTTAGCAATCGAGATGCTAGAAACTACTGTATCTGTAGACGCTGGGACTGTATACAGCGAAGTTGCTGTTGTTGCTGATGGGTTTGATTGACCCAAGACTTTATATGCTGTTGGCATGCTGCTCCTTCAGGAAAAGGTAAGCCTAGGTTAATTGGTTCTAGACTGATATGTGGGTTAAAGTGTACTCCATGAATTTGGTGCATAAATCGGTATCTCAAGGCGGAAAATTAACACCTCTTATAGTACCCCATAACCTGCCAGATAACACGGGCATTATGAATCCATCCATCTTTATTGACGATGATGGGGATATCCTGGTCAATGTCAGGTGTGTTAATTACACCCTCTACATTTCTGAAGAAGATGAAAGATTCTTTAGTCCTTGGGGGCCACTTACTTACCTCCATCCAGAGAAGGACCAGAGGCTGGTCACTTTCAACTACATGTGCCGCCTTGATAATGACTTAAATTTAATCAACTCTACTCAGGTAGAGATGCTCAACCTTCATAAGCCTATCTGGGAATTTCACGGACTAGAAGATGCCAGAGTCGTTAGATGGGATGGCGACCTGTACATGATTGGTGTGCGCCGTGATACTACCTCCAATGGTCAGGGTCGTATGGAGTATTCCAAGATTGACTTAGATAAAGACAAATGGACTGCTAAGGAAGTCTCACGTGTTCGCATGCCTGCTCCCCTGCACGAGGACACCTCTTACTGTGAAAAGAATTGGATGCCCATTCTTGATTTCCCATATCACTTTGTTAAGTGGGCAATGCCTACAGAAGTTGTATGGTCTAATCCTGAAAAACCAGAGACTGTTCAAGAGTTCACACGAGAGACTCCTAAGTCTTCTAAAGACCAGCGTGGTGGTTCACACGTTATTCCTTGGGGCGACTATTACATCTGCCTTACACATGAAGTAGCGTTATGGAAAAACTACCTTAATCAAAAAGACTCAGTTTATAGACATCGACTTATTGTTTGGGATAACGATTTTAACTTTGTAGGATTAAGTAAAGAGTTTGCATTTATGGATGTAAAGATTGAATTTTGCACAGGAGCCGCAGTTAGAGACAACAACCTACTTGTGAGTTTCTCGGTTGCTGATAACGCGGCCTTTATTCTTGAAGTACCTCATCATGTAGTAAACGGCATGATTACGGAGGCTTTCTCGTATGTCGGTTAAAGACCTTGCTATTGACCTCGCTTCTAATACACGAGATGCTAATAAAAACTTTGCATTAGCCGAAGAATACGAAAGACTAAAACAACATGCTTCCGCTGCTGGCTTCTTTCTTAGGGCAGCAGATTTAGGATATAAAACCAATCCGTTATTAACTTATACGGCCCTGTTAAAGATGGCTCTCTGCTTCTCTAGACAGAACGATAGAAACGCTACAGTGTTAACTACCCTGCATAATGCTATTGCGTTTATGCCATCACGACCAGAGGCTTACTTCATTCTTTCACGTTTCTATGAGCGCAATAAAGACTGCAATAAAGCCTATGCATTTGCTGAACTTGGTTTGCAATTTGCTATGGTCGCTAACCATTTACCTACACCAGGTTATGTAGAATACAACGGTGTCTACTGCCTTATGTTTGAAAAGGCTGTTACAGGTTGGTGGATTGGTAGAAGAGATGAAAGTAAAGCAATCTTTAAAGACTTATTAGACAACCATCAGATGTCACCAGAGTATGTATATGGATGCTTAAGTAACATGAAGTTGTTTGCATAATGTTTCCTAATTGGTTTAAAGACGTAGAAAAGTATTTTAGACACGTGCCCAAAGAACGGTTACGTGCGTTACAGGTAGGCGCGTACACAGGAGATGCCACTCTCTGGCTTTTAAATAACAGAGATGTTGAGCGCCTGCACGATGTAGACACGTGGGCAGGAAGCGAAGAAAAGGCTCATGAGTCTTTAGACTTTAAGTCGGTTGAAGATTACTATGATTCACGAACTGCAGACATACGAGTGGTCAAATGCAAAATGACCAGCAATCAGTTCTTCAACGATAATAAAGATACCTTTAACTTCATTTACATAGATGGAGACCACACAGCCACTCAAACTGCTATTGATGGCCTCAATGCCTTTAAATGGCTAGAAACAGGCGGTGTGATGGCTTTTGATGATTACCTATGGAATTACAACGGCAACCCATATTTAGAGCCTAAAAGGGGCGTAGATGCCGTTTTAGAGGTATGTAAGGGTCAGTATTTATTGATTGAGTCGGGCTATCAGGTATGGATACAGAAATGTTAAACAACGCTACCTTTGAAGTCTTTCATACTGATACTGGAAATGAAATAAGGAATGAATCTTACGAAGGCATTTTAAATCGCATGTCTTTTTTGCCTCGTCTTGGCTCACCTACTATGTATCTCAATACTGCAGAAAAGGCAGAGAAGTTTATCAATGAAAACCCAGACTTTAAAGTAAACACTATTGAAGATTACGCACAGCCAGGAGAAACTTTCCCACCTAGTTCAGGAGTAGTAGGAGTATGGGCAAGTAACTGGTTCGCCTACAAAAAGTTTCTTGAAACAGATAAAGATGTTCTTTTAATATTTGAAGATGACATAGTTGTAAGTGCAAATTTTGAGCCCATAATGAACTTTTATATGCAGCAGTTAATGCCTACTTGGGATTTCTTTTCTTTCTTTGTACCAGATGACTCGCTATTTGCTTACAATGAAACTGTACACGACATTTATGAAGAGCATATTTGCCGTTCGTATCAACAGTGGTCGTGTGCAGGATATGCTGTTAGTAGACGTGGAGCAGAAAAAACGTTAAAAGATGTAGCCACACGTGGCATCACAGCCCCTGTAGATTGGTATGTGTTTAACTTTAGAATGAAACAAGAAGAGAACCAAATGAAGTTTGCTACTTACACATTAAAACCAAATGTATATAAACCTATAAAGTTCTTAATGCAGGCAGCAGTACATAGCCAAATTCATAATGGCAGCACTGAGTTACTACATACCACCTAGCATCAAGATATCTGGGATTGAGCCACCTGCTGCTGCAGTTCCTGTAGAACCCTGGACTCCACCAATTCCCTGAGTTCCTTGAGTTCCCTGAGTTCCAGCACCTGTGGTTCCTTGAGAACCTAAAGTTCCCTGAGTTCCTTGAGCACCGTCAGTTCCTTGAACACCTTGAGTTCCTTGAGAACCTAAAGTTCCCTGAGTTCCTTGAGCACCAGTTGTGCCTTGTGTACCTTGTAGACCTGTATCTCCTTTATCACCAACACGTGCAAAGGTTACGTAGACGTTGTCGTTATTAACAATTGACAAAGTTCCTGTTACATAAGCAATTGGAACGCTGAAGTATGCTCCACCGCTCTCGTGCGTATGCGCACCTGTGATTTGAAAAAATGCAAAACTATTTGCGTCTCCAACTTCAGTAAACTTAATAGTTCCTTTAATTCCAGAAGTTGAATCATCAATTGTTTGAAGTAATTGAGTTATATCATTTGTATTAAAATCAACGTTATCAATATACAAAACGTTGGCGCTAGAAATAGTGGCGTTGTTAAACTTTAAATTACCGTTTCCTGGGTCAGTGTTTGCGGTATTAGTTAAGAAGTTATACTCGTGGGTTTCTCCACCAAATGTACCTGTTGCACCTTGAGTTCCAAGAGTTCCTTGTACGCCTTGAGTTCCTTGAGTACCTTGAGTTCCTTGTGTTCCTTGAGTGCCTTGTTGACCTTCGGTTCCTTGAGTTCCCTGAGTGCCTTGTGTTCCCTGAGTTCCTTGAGCACCTTCAGTTCCCTGTGTACCAATAGTTCCCTGTGCACCAACAGTGCCCTGTACTCCTTGAGTGCCTTGAGCACCCGTTTCTCCTAAAGTTCCCTGAGTTCCTAAAGTTCCCTGAGTTCCTTGAGTTCCCTGAGTGCCTTGTGTTCCCTGAGTTCCCTGCGCACCAGTCTCTCCTAAAGTTCCTTGTACTCCTTGAACGCCCTGAATTCCTTGAGTTCCTTGAACGCCCTGTACACCTTGAACGCCTTGAATACCCTGTAATCCACCGTAAGCAAGTGAGTTCCAAGCAGTGGAACCATTACCAATCTTTAATTTACCAGTATCGGTCTCAATACCAACTTCACCAGCAGCAAGTGTTGGGTTGTTGGTGGTCCAGTTGGTCGCTGTTCCACGACGTAACTTGATTGTAATTGCCATTAGATTACTCCTCCACCCTCATATGAACTTGTATAGGTATCACTACCACTTGCTTCATCTCCACCATCTGCAACTGCAGTGTATGCGTCGCTGCCACTTGCTTCATCTCCACCCTCAAGTATGTCAAAAGATGGAGTTGTTGCAATTTCAGTCCAGATTACACCGTCAAAAACGTAAAGGTTATGGTTATCTGGATTAAAGTACAAGTCACCAGCACGTTCTCCAACTGGCTCTGTAGTAGTAGCCAGTACATTGATGGGTACGAGTGCTCTTGCGCTCATGTTAGCCAATTACCGCCACTACATAAGCATTGGTTGCTGGAGCCTCGGCAAAAGTTACTGTGACGGTATTAACGCCAGTCTTTGTGATGTCAGCAACTACTTCATCATATGTTGATGCGTCGTATACAGAGACGACAACTCCACGTGTATTGAAGTTGTGTGTGACTGTAAAGGCTGTTGAAGAGTTGTTACCGATAGTAGTCGTAAACTTACGAGCAACTGAGGTTATATCAACTGCAACATCATCAGCATTTACGGTGATACCTGTTCCAGCACCGACGTTGAACGTTGTGCCAGACTGAGTTAGACCACTACCTGCTGTGTACGCACCTGCGCCAGAGAACTGGGTAAAGGTTAGAGCGGTTGTGTTTAGTGTGATTGTTCCATTAGTTGCAAGAACAAATCCAGAATCAGCGTTTGTTGAACCTGTTTCTACGAATGTAAACAGACCTGCTGTAACATCTGCGTCAGAGTTAGCATCATCTGAACGAGTCAACTCCCATGGAGTGCTTCCATCACCAGCAGTTGCTACAGAGTAGACACCGTTGTACTTCTCATTAGCACCAGACTCGTTCTTAACGAGTACACGGTTACCTTGTACAAGATTTACGCCATCAATTACAAGGGCGGCATTTGCGTTAGCAACAAGTGTTCCGCCACTTGTATTGGAGAAGGTGTAGGCAGAAAGTGCTGCAGTTGTTGCAACACGTACAGACTGCTTAACATCTAGTCCTTGCGCTGTTGAATCAACGTATGCACGAGTTGCAATTGTTGTTGTATCAACTGCGATGGTGAGTGTTTGAGCACCGTCGTTGTAGGTGGTCTGGATACCAGTACCATCAACAATAAGGTCATTTACTCGGTCATCTACACGCTCATCAGTGAAGTATTTGTTTGTTGCACCTTCTAGTACATCATCAGTATCAGCAATTGTTGCTGTAATGTCGCTGGTAAGAGCGATAGTGCCTGCAGCATCTGGAAGATTGATTACGTTGTTTCCAGTAGGTGCGATTGCTTTGAGAGTGGTCGTGAACTGAGCGCCATCAAAGTCTGCACCTGTTGATGCAGTAAAGGCATTAAATGAGACTTGGTCTCCAGCCTTTGATAACGCATAACCAGCAGTGATTGGGTCAGTAGTTCCTGTAGCACCCTGTACACCTTGAGTACCTTGAGTACCCTGTGCTCCAAGAGTTCCCTGCACACCTTGTGCACCAACTGTGCCCTGCGCACCTACAGTTCCTTGCGCACCTAAAGTTCCTTGTACACCCTGCGTACCTTGTGCACCGACATCACCAACAGTTCCTTGTGCACCTTGTGAACCTACAGTTCCTTGAGCGCCGAGAGTACCTTGAGTTCCCTGTGAACCTACGGTTCCTTGAACTCCCTGTGCACCTTCAGTTCCCTGTGCACCTAAAGGTCCCTGAGTTCCCTGTGCGCCTAAAGTGCCTTGAGTACCTTGAGCACCCACGGTTCCTTGAACGCCTTGTGCGCCTACAGTTCCCTGAGAGCCTTGCGCACCAATATCACCAGTACGAGCAAATGTTAAAATAACATCGTCTTCGTCTGTGAAAGTACCGCTAGATGATAAGTAATTTAAATCAATTTCAAAGTATGTTGCGTTATCTGTAAGTCCAGAAATTTCATACAACGCAAATGTTGCATTGTTGGACTTAAGAGAAATCTTTACGTGACCCTTAATTGTGGAAGTTGAGTCATCAATTGTTTGTAGGTATGGATGAATGTCTATAGAAGCAGCGTTAACATCATCAATAGCAAGTTTTGTTACTGAGGATAAAGTTCCGCTGTTAAGACGAATGTATGTGGAGCCTGGGTCTGCCATTGTTGTGACGTTGTCATAGTTGTACTCAAAGGCAATACCACCAAATGAACCTTCTTTACCTTGTACACCTTGTGTACCAGTAGTTCCCTGTGTTCCTTGTGCACCTTCAGTTCCCTGCGCACCAACAGTTCCCTGCGTTCCCTGAGCACCTACAGTTCCCTGTACTCCTTGTGCACCTAGTGTGCCTTGCGTACCTTGCGCACCAGCAGTTCCTTGTGAACCAACAGTTCCTTGAGTTCCTTCTGTGCCCTGTGTTCCTTGTGCACCAGTACTTCCAACAGTACCTTGTGAACCAACTGTGCCCTGGGTTCCTTGTGTGCCCTGCGCACCAAGAGTGCCCTGTGTTCCTTGAGTGCCTTGCGTACCGTTAGAACCATCAAGACCTTGCGCACCAGCATTTCCTTGTACACCTTGTGCTCCTACAGTTCCCTGTACACCTTGAACGCCTTGCGTACCCTGCGTTCCCTGCGCACCAGTGCTTGTGTTTGCCCAAGCAGAACCATTGTAAACACGCAAAAACCCAAGTACAGTGTCAAAGTATATTTGACCAGTTACTGGAGATGCTGGGGCAGTAGCCAAGTTTTGAATTTTGGCATTCTGTAACTCTAATTTAGTTAAATCAATCGGGGTTAAATACTTACGTGCCACTTAATATCTCCTTAGGATAGGTACGCTTTACCGCTGAACGCTGCTGAGAATGTGAGCACGATTTGATTGCGGGATGTATATACGATTTCGCCCTCAACGATTGTACCAGCAGAATCTACAACCGTAACGTTAGGAAAGAAGTCAAGATTATGAACAATTGTCCATGTTGCGCTAGATGTCCCTTGATTATGGGCATAAGCAAGGTCTTGAACCACTGCTTCAGTAGTTCCCCCAGTTCCAAAAGAGGCTGTTCCTGAAGGAGTTGTAATACTAATGACGTCATTTACATACGTCGTAGCATTAGCACCTGGTCTTACATACTGGCTCATGGAACAGTCACCTCTTTAGTCACGAAGATTTTACCCGTAACGTACGTTTTTGTAACGCCGTTCCCATCCACCATTTGAATATCATAATATGCTGTTTTTGGCAGCATGCGGGTTTGGACTTCAGTAAGGTCCAACTGTAAAGTACGAAGCCCTGCTCCATCACCTGAACCAACATTAGGCTTTGTAATAGTGAAAGAAGTTATTAACGTAGAACTTCCAGGAAGAGCACGAATTTCTGAAGTTGCTGTGTATGTGTCTAATTCAAAATCAAAGACCACGTTGAAAGAGTATTCGTCTCCTTCATAAATGTATAAATCTTGAACGATAGTTGTAACTGGTTGTTCGACTCCACCATAAGTTGGAATTGGTACATACACCCGTGTTGGGGTTTCTCTATCATCAATTTCCATTGGTTTGAAAATAGGTACGTAACGATTTGTAGCCTTTGAAATTCTGCGAAAACTAAAGACATCAATCTTGTACAGACCAATTCCAAGTTGTGAACACAACTCTTTATATTGATTTTGACGAGCCTGAACCATTTGCATTAACTGCTGATAACGTTCAGAACGAGGAATGGTTACACCATCTGGAGCAAACACATTTATATCAAATGCAGCATCATTGGCTAACGCATACAATGCAAGAGTTGATGCATATATAACAACTGGATATTCTTCTAAAACTGGAAGGTTAACTAAAGATACGCTTCTTCCGTATGCGTCTGTGTGAAACGCACTATGTTCTATAAAGGCTGTGCTTACAAACTGTTCAATTTCTGTATCTGTAAAATACCTGTAGTGATTACCTGCTACAACAAGGACGTCATTGTTGCTAGGAGTGGTGTCAAATACGATGTAACCAGTTCCTTCTTCCACTTCTACATCTTCAGATACGTCTACACCGTCTTGAAGAACAGAGAGATTTAACCCGTCAAGCGGTGAGTAAGGTATTAAAAATCTGTTAGTGGTGCCATCGGCTATTACTTGATATACAAAAGATTTTGCAATGTCGCCAATTTCCATGCGAAGCCTGCTGCCAAGGCTAGATAAAGACGCCACAAAACCTCCAAAACTTAGGTGCTTCTATTCTCTCTTGTAACTGAGGTTTCCACAGCCCAAAAAAGGTCTAACCCCAACTGAGAGGAGGGCGGGAATCAGTTGAGGCCAGACTACTGCTGACGGCTTAGTTAGGCCGCCAAATGTAACCTAATTGTTCTAAATAATCAGAAAGGTGTTTTGGAACACGATATCTGACACCTGCTTTAAATGTAAAACTTTGTGGAGTTCCATTAACAACTCCAAAAGTCATGTCATCAATGTCGGTGATTGTTCGAACGATTACGTAATCATTAGATACTGATACGCCTACGTTCTCAATTTCATCTAAAACAATTGGGGCATCTGGATTCTTTGGGTCAAAGATGTCCCGCTCCAGGCTTTCCGCTTCAATTTGATTAGCAATTGAAATTTCGTCTTTACGCTTTTGTAATGCAGCAGCGTTTTTCTTTGCTGCTTTTTCGGCTGCAACTCCAGTTGCATCCAATGGACTTGTTGTTTTATTTGCCACAGTGTTTATTCTCCTAAGTGTATTGGTTTGTGATGGCTGGGAGCCAAAGAAGGGGTATGGCTCCCAGACATCGGGTAAAACTAGTTGGTGTAGACCTTAACAATTGCCTGGTCAGTAATAACACCAAGACCCCAAATTGCATACCAAGCAAGAGCGTGCTCACGACCAAAGTCAAGAACACCGCCATCACGAAGTTCAACTGGGAGGGAAATTGCGTGACCAAATGCATTGTCACCAATCATGATTGATTCGTAAACCTCAGCACCGTTACCAGTTGCAGAAGTTAAGTAACCTTTTTCAGCAGTGAAATCTGCAGACTCTGGGTTACCACCCTTACCTGGAGCAGTGTTTGCCTTTACAGGAATAGTAGCAGCGGTTGCTGGAACTGCAGCCTCTGAAGAAGTTGTATATGCCGCGTTAACAGCCAACTTCTTAACCTGTGTTGTTTCGATGAATACTACGTCATAGAGACGTCCAATCTCACCGAGCATGAAGTTTCCTGGAGCAGCGTACTTTGTTACCTCGATGAACTCTGGGTTCGAACGGATATCACGTGACTGCTTAGGGTGTACGAACTGTACGTATGTCTCACCGAGACGTGGGATGTTCTTACCAGCAAGGGTAAGAGCAGCATCCTTTACAGCACCTGTTGATAACTTGTAGGCACCATCAAGGTCTGAGAACTGTGTTGCAACAGTTCCTTCGTTGTACCAGTCATTAACACCTTGTGCTGATGAACGGTCATAACCAAATACTGCAGAAGTTGCTGCAGATAGTGTGTTACGTGCCTGTGTATCTAAGTACTGTGCCATGTGGCGACCAAGAAGACGTGAAGCCGAAGCCATTACGTCGTCAAAAGATGCATTAAGAAGAAGTTCAGAAACTGCGACTGCGAAGCCGTGTTCTGCAACAGTGATTGCAATCTGCTCTGCAGTAAGAGCGCTCGTTGTCATACGAACACCTTCTGTTAGAGGAGATGGGTCTACTGCAAAGTTCTTGTAACGAAGGAAGTTCACACGAAGACCAGGTGCTACACCTAGTTCAGTCTTCTTGACTGCAAACTGTTCAAAACGAAGAATTGGCATTGCCTGGAACAAAATTTCCTTGGACCAGATAACTTGAATTGCTTGACTTAGGGACGAATTTGTTCCTGAGTAAGCGGTAGGGGCGCCCGCTAGTTGCGAGGTACCTGTAATTGCACTTGCCATTTAGGTCAAGTCCTTTCTAGATAGTTGTTTGAATTAACCGAACAGTCCCTGACCACGATTTGATGCTGCATTGCCAAGCAATTTGGCTCTTTGTTTCGCATAGTCTGCCAGTGTCATATCCCTGATTGAATCAGGAGTGAACGATTGTTGTGACGAATCATTATCGAGGGGCCCTGAGGCAGGCGCAGTTATGCGGGGTCCTGCCATTTGCGCTCTAGCAGACTGCATAGCCTGTTGAGCAGAATCTAAAATACGAGCAGATTTGTCTTTCAAAGTTGCGATGCTGTGCTCAATTTCATCTTGTGAACTGCCTTCAATCAAATCAATTAACTCAGGAATTATGTTTTCACGTTCCTGCTCTAATCTAGATTGACGGAAGTTCATCAACTCTTGGAACTTGCGTTCCTGTTCTAGGAGTGCGATTGCACGTTCTCTTTCAAGACGTTCATTCTCTAATTGAGAATTAAATTCTTGCTCCTTCTTTTTGAGAAGGTCTTTAAAGGACAGTTCACTTTCTTCCTGTTCCTTCTTCAACTGTGCTGCACGGGCTTCCTCATCCGCATAACGTGCTTGACGTTCTGTTTCACGGGCTGCCACTTCCTCGCGTTCTCTTTTCAGATTAGCAAGTTCTTCTTTCATCTTTTCCAATTGAGGATAAAGTTTTGCCTTTTCCTGCTCACGCGCTTTCGCGATGTCATCAGCAGAATAGGTAGGCATATCTCCACTCATTTGTGCTTCTACTGAAGTTTGCACTTCAGTAAGTGTTGTTTCATCTACTGCGTTTTCCATAGTAGTCACTTATCTTTCTTGTCTCGTTGTCCGTATGCCTTGCGGCGTATCCCTTTGTTATTATGAGATAATTGCAGTGCATTTTGACGCAATTGTCTCGCTATATTCCAAACTTTTTATAGTTGGAAACTTAGTCTCTATCTACCGCCCGTCTCTGCGGAAGTTTAGTTCCGTAGGCTTGGGTTATTAGTGTCTCACGAATTGCTGCTTCTGCCTGCATGGTTATAGCCGCAGATTCTTCATTTATTGGATTTTCTACATTTTCAGGGGTAGGTGCTCCATCTACGTTATCTCCCATTACATCGCCATCACCCAACTCCATAGGCTGTAATGGAGTCGCGCTACTGCCATCTGGACCAGGCATCATTCCTGTCATATCTTGAATTTGTTTTTGAATCTGGGTTCTAACTAACGTTAGAGCGCCGTCAGCCTTGGCATCATCAACCAACTCACGGCGAATCTCTTGTAACTTCTCTTCTGGGAACTCTTCACCAAGTGTACGAAGTGCGCCTTCCTTTGACTCAAGACCCATGCCAAGTTTGGTCTGGATTTCATTCAAGATAATGAGTTTATCAAGAGGTAAAGGTGGAGGAAACTGTACATAGTTCATATATGACAATGGGTCATTAGGGTCAAGTCGAGTTAACTGACCTTCTTTAATTGGACCATCTTCGTCTGGGTTATATAAAAATGTTTGTGGTTCTTTTAAAACAAGGGTGCGAAGTGCAAGTTCATTTATTTGCTCTAACCCTCTGCCATACACGGCTATCTTTTGAGAGTAACGATTCATTAAAGGTTGATACTGAATAGAAAGAGCAACACCTGATGTATTTGAAATAGGCTGAACTTGTCCAAGAGCAGTTTCAGGAATATTCATGATTTCGTGCATTGAACGTTTTAATAACTCAAGATATTTTAATGCGCCATCAATTCCTTGACCTCCTCCTTCAAGATTGAAGACTTGGGCGTCTTTGGGAAGACCGCCCCAAACCTTCTTTGCACCTTTCTCAAGGTTAGAGGCTTTAGCACCGACAATAACTGTCACAGGAGAAGCGTGATAGTTAATGATGTCTGCGACATCGGTGCTAATTTCGTTGTATGCACGGTTTAGAGTGATGATGTCGTGTGCGTCCGAGAGACCCCACGGTGAACCTGAAACAGGAACATTTGGAATGTGTACTACTGGAATTTGACCTAGTGGATTTGGACGAGAATCGATAAGTTCATCGTTAATGTACTCTTCAATTACGTCATCTGTAAGGATTTCAGTGTAAGTAAATACTTGACGGGTGCCTTCTAATGAAGTGCCCCAAAAACGATACTTCTGTTTAAATCTTAGTAAACGAGTTCTATCATGTGGATGGAACTCAGGAAAACAAAATGAAGAGTTCATAGGCAGAATACGAACACGACCTGGGTGGAACATGCCAGCAGAGTCTGTCCATGGCTCTTCGTAGGCTACTTTTACAAAGCAGTCCCCACTAATACCCCCTTGTTGTCCCATTTCAAGCAAAACACGCATTTTGTCATTGTCAATTTCCCAAATACGTTCTAGACGGTCTGGAACAATTGCTTCTGTAGATTTTGGAGAACGAAAATGAACGCCACGACCAAAAACAAACCTTGCAAGATAATCATTAAAAGCGCGATAGTAGTTAACTGCAATTTGCATTTCGCCTTGTTCACGGCGATACCCGTAATGATGGCCCAAGTACATCGCCCAGTTAAGGGAGTAACGGTTTAAACGAGGACCGTGGACCTCAAACTCTTCATCGGCAAGTTCTACAAGACCAAGGGGTGAAATTGAAATAGTAAGGTCAGATGACGCCGCACGGTATGACGGCGGTGAAAAATCAAGAAATGACATTACTTCTTGCCTTTATCTTTTTCGGATTTTTTATCTTGTTTTTTATTAACTTCTTTTTTAGTACTGCGTTTCTTTTCTTGTGCGTTTTGTTGTTTCTTTTGTGCCATCTTACGACGACGGTCCGCTTCAGTAGTTTCTACGTACTGACCACCAGCCTGTTGATATTTTTTAGATACCCATGCACTTGCGCCAGGATTAGGCCAAGTAGAATATTTAGCCTTTGCTTGTGCAACAAACATTGCATACAGTTTTAGGTTAGCGGGTTTTCTCACTTAACTCCTCCAAAGGTCCTGTCCCCGCCCATACACTATCGTATGAACGGGTTCAGGTTGTCAAAGTAATTAGTCGTTTACAACGGTTGGTGCTTGACGCTGTTGACGTCCACCTGAACGTACAACGGTCTCAATCATCTGCTCTGCACGGTCTGTGTATGTGCCATGAGCAAACTCACCAAGCATTGTTGGTGCCTCAATCCACGCACATGAGCCCACATGTGCACGCTCTGAGAGGGTTTCAGCAGCGGTCTTTGTGTGAACTGGAGCATTACGATTTGGACGCCCTGCAGCAACTGCAGCGCCTTGAGACATTCCTAGTTGAAAATCATTTGGAATATCTGTATCAGTTGCGATTCCTTCTTCAAAGCGAAGTGGTCCACGACGACCTGGATTGTCGCTCAGTTTTCTTTCATAAACATTTGGTGCACGCTCTGGAAAGCGAGGTGCGGGTGAAATAGCCATTGAAGACTCCTTGTTTCTAGGTTTAGGTATACCTGGCAATAGTTTCCACCCTTTTTACTGTTTTGTGTGGCTAACCAAAGAAGGGATTACTTGAAGCCACAATCTCTGGCATAACTAGGTCCTGAGTCAAAGAACACGCTATAGAAAGAGAGTCAACAAAGTCATCGTGTGCGTAAGACTCATCAGGAGCGGCTACAAGGAAATTAGGACCCTTGTATTGTACTTCGGCGTCTACCATTTGTTGGTAAAAACGTTTCCAAGTTCTTAGGCGCCTAGTTTTGGCATGTGAAGGCCATGAAATCATTTGTCTTTGCAACAAAGCCTGAAGGTGCTTCCACCGTTTAGATTGCTCTGATGGGCTAGATGTCAAAGACATAACCTCTGCCCTTGGAAGAAGAAGTTTTAATCTTTGTGCAACAGCATCTCCCACACCGTTAGCATCAACACCAACGGCAAGCACGTCGTAATTTTCTAAAAAGTTAACAATTTGATAGTACTGCTCTTCCCAATCATCTCCCTGCATTTCTAACCAATTGAGTACGCGGTGGTCAAAGTATCCAAACTCATCAGGTCGGTCCCAATCTACCCAAACAACAGTTACAACTGTAGAGTCAGTCTTGCGTGCAGGGTCAATGCCAACAACTACAGGAGTCTTGTGCCATGACTTTACTAACTCTTGTGAAGTGTCTCCTAGTTCATCCATAAGTGTTGATGTAACAAACATTCCTCGTTCTAACAACCATTTGCAATTGTAAGACATTTGAAACTCATCAGACTCTTCACCAATTCTTAACATTTCTTTTCTTATAAACTTTTCATAGTTTGTATTAAACTTTGCTACGTCTTTCCAATCCCACTGAAAATGATTTTGACGAGAAGAACGTCCTGTCTGTCGTCTACGATTTAATTGAATGGCACGATAGAAGTTATTTTTACTAGTTGTTGGTGTACCAGTCTTTACCATGGTTCCTGCGTAATAAGCCAACATAGGAGAAATTGATTTAGAAACAACAAAGTCGTCTGCTTCTTGACACTCGTCAATAACTACAAGATGAAATGACTTAGATTCAATCTTGGCTCTTGGGTTTGCAGTCATCATTGTAATAGTAGAACCAGATTTCTTTAAACGAATCTGCCTTGTTACGCCTCCCACGCGAGCGGCTGTGTCATCAATCTCAGGGTCATCCATAATCTCTACTGCACGTTCTGAACTCAGACGTGTAATTGTTCTGCCAAATAAAGTTTCTGCCTGTGCTTCAGTTGGAGCGAACAACCCAACCCAAATACCATCTTTAAATTTGCCTAACAAATCTGGATATAGTTTTGCAAGCCGTGGAAGTAGAATCATCATTGTTGCAACAGTGTCAGCAACAGTTTCTGATTTACCTGACTGACGAGACGCGAGCGCTGTTATCTCTTCTCCATCATTTATGATGACAGACTCCATTATGCGTCTTGCTAATGGCTTTTGATAAGGGTGTAAGTCATGCCCAACAAGTACTTTTAAAAACTCAAGCATCTTGTCTATGAGTTTGTCTACAAATTGTTGAGACAACTCGTCTAAAGGTGCATCGAGTTCTTCTTCAACAGGCTGTTCTTCTTGAAGATAAAACTCAGGACTTATTTCGTCAAATTTACTTTCTTCCATACACCACCATTAAACAGCGTGACCCACCTTTTGGGTGGGCCAACGCTAGACCTGTAGAGAGGCGAAGCATGATAAGCATATCACGAAACATGTCTTTTCTTTAACTCCTTAGCAATGGCATAAAATGCTTCTGAACCTAAAAGAACTTCTTCAAGGTCTGCAATGCTATTTTGTTTTTGATAAATCGTTATGTGTTTTCCTATCAAAAACATCGAGTGCTCCATCCAGGCTATTAAGTCTGGGGTGGAAATGGTCGAAACTCGTTTCTCTGTCCGAGTCTGGGGCTGGTGTCCATCCCGCTTCTTCCGTAAAATCATCGTAAGTTAAATCCCGCCTTTCTAACGCCGAATTAAGTGCTTCTTCCTCTTCTTTTGTTCCAGTCCATTTTCCTAAAACCAATGCTTTGTAATTAGGCAATCGTACTACAAGGGGGGTAGCGGTTCTAAATGGCTCTTCTATCTCCTGAGTCCATCCGCGTACAAAAAATTTAGCACCCCATTCATAAGGAAATTTAGTTACTTGAATGAATATGGGTCCGATGTTGTGAGCCTGAGGCATTTATCTCTTTCTTGGTTTTTTAGCCGTTGGTGCTTTCGGAGTGTTCTTTTTGGACATGCGGTCATATTGTTTTCGTTCGTTAGTTAACTGTACAGCACGAGTAAACTTGTACAAAGCCGTACGTGCGTACGAGGGGATACTATTGACGTTTGCAGCACCTCGTGGTTTAAAGTCTAAATATTGATAAATATATTTGCCCTTAGATACTCTGCGTTTAAAGTCTTGCCATTCATTGGTGCTTACTTCGTAGTAGTTGTAATAGGTGCCGTCACGAAATACTACAGTTAATACTGACCTGTAACGGTCATATCCAGCAGCGACTGTTCGTGGTCGGTCTGGATTTGTTGTAGAAGTAGGAACTAAAGATAAAGGCGCAGGAGCGTCAGACTCTCCAAACTGTGGACCTTTTTCACCAGGAATAACAACTTCACCAGTGTCTAAGTCTTCATCATAGATTTTACGACCAGCAGAACGGTCAACAAAGTTACCTTGAGCGTCTACATAATAAACATCTTCGCCTAAAGTTGGAAATACTGCTTCACCAGCCTGATTTCTATACGCTACTTCATCTGGAGTTTGTGGATTGTAGTAACGCATTGTATCTGTAGCGTTTAATAAAGAAATTGTTTCAAAAAACTCACCAGTGGACGCTGCTGTAGGTAATGCTGCAAATGGACTTTGAAAGCCGCCCTCTTGTGACATAGCCTTCATCATTCCTGAAGTTTGTCTTGGGCCAAAACCTAAAGTTTTTCCCATTGCCCCTAATAATTCTTGAGCAGAGGGGAGGGCTGCAGGACGTTTACCTGCTGCGCCTCCTCCTCTGATTCTTGCCATTAAGTACTACTAGGAAGCGGTTGCCCAAGGAGTAAGAGTTACTGCTTGACCAACTGCGATTGTTGCTCCACCTGCAGCAACGCTCTGTGTTTTGATAGTTCCAGCAAGTGCAATTACAGAACCAAGGTCTGAGTCTGTTGAAGAAATTCCTGTACTTGTTGTTGTGGTGATTGTAAACCGTGTTGAAGTAGGAACAGTGACAATTGTGTAGGTTCCTGAATCATTAGGAGTTCCTTCTCCAAGAGTGTCAGTGTAAACAATCTTTTGTCCAACAGAATACCCATGCGCTGCTGAAGTTGTAATGCGAAGCGAGGTCTGTCCAGAAGTTCTCAATAAGTCTGTAATTGTTTTTGTTGTATTTGCAGCAGCGGTTGCAACAGTGACTACGAGACCAGCGTCATCCATAGTATCTGTAGCAGTTGCTGTAACAACACCAATTACTGAAGGAACGTTGACATAGCCAACTCCTGCTCCATCGTCATTTGGTGTAAATAGTGGATAACCATTCCATCCTGCATAAGCAATGACGTGGTCGTTTAGTGTTGCTGAAAGGTCACCCTGAACTGATTCATCGCGTTCGTCGTTTGGCTGCATTGGCATATTGCCCCAAACTCTGTCAACGCAGACGTTTCCTGCGGAATCAAGTAGATTCCCGTTATTATTAACTGCCATTAGTTTTCTTCCTCACATGTGTGGTTGTCTAGTTCAGTCTCAAAAAGAACTTCTTCGCAGTCGCGACATTTGAAGAAGCGTACTTCGTCTAGTGCTGGATGTAAGGAATCCGAATGTTCATCGCCGTAATCCATCTGAGGCCCTGCTAGGACTTCAGGTGGAAACGGTCCTCTTGGACTGTGTGATGCTGATGGTACAGCATGTCCCTGCACTGCGAACTTACGAATTACCCTCATTATTTTCGGCTGCTTTCTTAGAGCGTTTTTTAGGTTTTTTAGGTTCGTCAAGTTCCTCAGTAGGGGATTCATAACTAGAGGTTGTTTTTAAGGCTGCGGCTCTTTCTAGAGCAAATTCATCTGTAGTTTTGAGATTTCCCGCTCTCCTGCGAGAGTCTAAGAATTTAGGTAAATGTTTACCGCAATACAGTAGTTCTTTTTCTAAAGTTATTTGATAAACAAAAAGAGCACCAGCATCACAGTTCACGCATTTCATTTAACAATCCCATGCTCGTAGTGATTTGTTTATCCGACTGTTAGGGTCTCTAGCAGTCTTTGATGTGGTGTTTTTTCTTTTCATGCCTTCCATCCTAGCGCAGAATGATTTTCGCCGTGCAGCAGACTTCTTTGACTTCTTTGCCTGCTCTCGTTTTACAGGTGGTTTAAGGTCAGAGCCAGGGTTTGCACGTTCGTATGACTTACGACCCTTTTCGTTCAATCCACCCTTTTTATTTTTTCCTTCTGCTCTTTGCCATGCTGCTGATTTTTTTGCCATTACCAGTTCACCCCATGTGAGAATTGTTTGCTGTCGAGTACTTGAGTTCCACCAGTCATAGGACCAGGGGTAGAAAACAGTTCACTGACTCTTCCACGAACTCTATTGCTGAGATGTGGATGGTCCTTTACTGCTTCTAATTTTCTAAAATAGTCTACTGAGTTTAATCCAAACTTTGCATTGATAGCGGTGTCTCTATCAACTGTGCTTTTAAACCGTCTAGCAGAAAACCTAATAAGGTCTCTGTCTTTATTAGTTAGGGGCGTGACCTGAGACGCAGACCCTGCATTAAAGTGTTCGTATGACATGTCATCCTTATTTAGTGATACGGGCATTACATTCCACCTGTGAATTCAACTCTATGTGGGTTACCTTTAGCAGCACCAACTGCTTCTTCAAAATGTTGAATTTTTTTCTTTACTTCTCTATATTCTGGATTTGCTTCTAATCCACTCTTTCCTCTGCGAACAGATGGTACTCCTTCAAGACTTTTTGGTTTTGGCGGAATAACTGGACCAAGCCATGCTTTGTGTCCTGCACCTTTTTGTGATGGAGCATTGAGAGTTCCTTGGAAATGAACATCTAAAACTCCACCAGCCCTACTTGCAGTAGATTGAGTCTCAGTACTTTGTTGAGACCGCAGCCCTTGACTTTCTTCATTTTCTTCATTTTTCTTTTTTGGTTTGGCAGGGGTTCTTAGTTTACTGCCAGCCCAAAGAAAGGGATTCCAGTCACGTGAGGGAATATCGACCATGAACCTATCTTCCCGTAAAGTTAGACTGATTGTTTGGTATCTTCAGAATTGCTTTTTGAAATCTGGTCTTCTATGTTTATTAGGCGCTCTCCCATTTCAACGAAGGCTTCAAGCATCATATCTACCTTCTCTTCAATCTTTTCTTGCTTGTAAAATAGTTTATTAACTACATCTTTGGTGGATTTACCGCTATTTTGACTTAGTTCACCATCTAACTTGTTGAGGCGCTCCATAACTCCAGGAACGGCATCTCTGCCTGGGGATTCCTCTTCTCCCGTCCAATCTCGTTGGAAATGGTCAAACCACCCACCCAACTCTTTTAATTTTTTATAGCCTGGTCGAAAGATGACGCCCAAAGCGGTTGCTACTGATGCAACCAAAATTACTACACCAGCGATTGCTTCGAACGCCATCTCTCTCCTTTGTACTACTTCTTCTTGCCGAACCCGTATGCAGGGTCTTTTGGATTTAATGCCTTTGCTAATGGGCCAAGTAAACCTGCAACAAATGCGTTAAGCAGGGTTTTTGGGTCAGTGATACCGCTCATGTACAGAGCGGCAACGGCTGCTGCTGCGGCACGTAGGTACGTGGCTGCTGCGGCTTCTAATGCTTTCTTATCCATATATCTCCTAGTTGAGATGCCCTTCTCAAGGTAAATACTCTCTTAATCTTCGCGGTTGCGCAAGGGATACGTTGCAATCCATGCAACTAAAGTTCCGACTGTTGCCCAGCCAACTACGGTCTTTGCGCTTCCATCAAGCACAACCCAGGCAATAAACATGCCTAGTAGTGTCCATAACTGGTCTAGCATGTCTCTAAAGAACTTAATCATGTACGTCTTCTCCTAACGGCTTTTGTATCTCCAGTTGGCGCTCCGCCACCTGTACTTCCACCTCTTGTTGTGCCCCCAGTAGTAGTGGCTGCCGCCGCTGCTGCTGCATTTATCGCAGCACCTGCAGCGACTACAGTCGCTACAACAGTCTTTGTTGCTTCTTCACGTTCTTCTTCTGACATATCCGCACCAATACTTCCCAATGCAAGAAGAACTTGACCTGGGTCTTCAAATATGGCGCCAACTAATTCAGAAGGATTTTCAATAAGTGTTAGAGCCGCTGCAACATCAGCAGTAATGATAACTTCATTACCGTCTTCATCTGTTCTAACTTCAACAGGCGTTTCTGGTGGCAAATCTTCATACTTAATTCCAGCCTCTTTTAAAGTTTCTGCAGATACAGCCTCACCTGGGGCTAACTCAGCAACAATGGCTGTAACAACTGCTTCCTTCTCTTCGGCTGTTAATTTGCCATCAGCAAGTGCATTCGAAATAACTGTTTCTGGTGTAGGCTCTGGAGCACTCGGTTCAACGATAGGAGTACTTTGTGATTCTTCCGACTGACTTTCTTGCTCTTGGCTGTCTTGTTCTTGCTCTTCTGATTCTTCAGAAGGGGGTGCGTCCTCAGAGTCTTCGCTTTCGTCAGTTTCTTCGGGCGATGTGGGCTCTGACTCTTCTTCTGTCGGGGTTGACTCTGTTTCTGTATTTGACTCAGTAGTGTCTTCTGATGACTCCTCATTGGTCGTATCACCGTCTTCAGATTCAGTTGGAGGATTGTCTGTACTCTCTTCATTCTCTGAGGCAGGCTCATCTTCAGGAGACTCCTCTGAATCCTCTTCCTGATTTTCTGTTTCCTCTTCAGAAGACTCTTCAGGATTCTCTGGAGCAACTTCAGGTTCTTCAGGGTCTTCTTCTTCCGTCACAGGAGGCTCAGGCTCTGGTTCGGGTTGCGGTACAACGGGCTCTGGTTGAGGTTGAGGCTCAGGTTGAGGTTCTGGAACCGTGGGTTCAGGATTTGGGGTGGTTGGCGCAGGGTCGGTTGACGGAGTTGTAGGTGTTGGTGTTGGTTCGGGTTGTGGCTGAGGTTCAGGAGTAGGAGTTGGTTGAGGTGAAGGTTCGGGTTGTGGCTGTGGCTGTGGTTGCGACTCTGGTTGCGGTGCTGGCGTTGGTGCTGGTTGCGGTGCGGGAGTTGGCTCAGGTGCTGGAGTCGGTGGAGTTTGAGGAATCGGAGTTTGAAGAGCAGTAACGGCTGTAGCAACAGTTGCTGTTGCAGTATCTGCTAAAGCGTTTGCCGTAACAAGAGTTGTTGCCGCTGTTTCTTGTGCTGCAGCAATAGTTTCATTAGTCACGTTTGTCATTGGTTTTACAGGTTCACCAGCAGCCTCACGAACACCAGTGCGTTGTGGATAACAAAGATTAGTGGTGTTTCCAGCAACAGTTCCAATACCAGTCCATTCACCAGTTGTTGTGTTTACTGTCATTTTCCAATTAACGTTGGTTATAGGTCTATTGTTGTCGCTAAATTTC